>TARA_R110002049_G_scaffold277220_1_pt1 | contig 25899 bp, 24 predicted proteins | sample TARA_R110002049 | Tara Oceans TARA_R110002049 (sample SAMEA4396941) | marine metagenome | biome: Polar Biome; feature: [SRF] surface water layer (ENVO:00010504); material: water (ENVO:00002006), including particulate matter (ENVO:01000060) such as... | depth 5 m
TTTTACCAAACTGATAAAATTGGTGTTGTCATAAGTTGGCATTCCCTGGGCTTTCATATTTAAGCTAAACAGTAATGCAGTTGCGAGTAATAAAATTTTTGTTTTCATTGTTTTTTATATTTAAGATGTGAATTCTTTTATAGCCAATTCCATATTTTGACTTTTTTCATAAATGGTCATTATGGCCTCGTTTTCTTGTCCATCGGTTAAGTAAGCTGCATATACTTCCTTCGGAACTTCAAGGCGGAAAATGTTGCTTTCCTTTCCTATTTTTATGAACATTTCTGTGTACTTACGAGAACCAGAAAGGTTGTTTTTTATGGATTTCAATTGGTTTAAATCGTGACTAGATAAGTTGAGTCTTTTTACTAATTCGTCATAACCTTTTTCATTATTTAGACTATAAATAACTTGAGTGTTTTCTAGAATACTTGCTGAAGTAGAATTATTTGGCAACTGATTTATAGATTGCAGAATAATACCAATAGCACCATTTTGTTTACGGATAGCTTGATAATAGAATTCTACACTTTCTAATACATTTTCAAACTTCAGTTGTTTGGCAAACTCATCAAATAATATGATTCCTTTTTCAGCACGATTTTTCCAAATGGTTCTTTGGATAGCTGATTTTATGAGTTTCAACATTACAGATAGAATTTCCTTATTGTCCTTTACTTCATCAAGTTCAAAAACAATCAAGCGTTTGTCTTCAATTTTATAGGTTTGGTCTTCGCTAACTTCAAACAGAAAACTATATAGACCATTCCCAACATACTCAGACATCACATGCAGAAAGCTTGTAATATTAAAGTAGTCGGGATGGATTTTAAGTGTATCAAGAAGATTTTCTTGATTACTTTCTATAAAGTTGTAAAAGCCTTCCAAAGAATGATTTTCTGAAGTGCTATCGTAATAGTGACGTAGTATTTTTTTAACCGAAACAGATTGCGCTTTGGTTACTTTTATATCTGAAGCAAACAATTCAAATAGGAACACAGATAAATCTTCAAGACGTTCTGGTGTCAAATCCTTAACATCGCTAATGTAAAATGGATTGATACCTAAGTTCTTTCCGCTTTCATAACGTAGAACCGTATATTTCTCAGGATAGAGTTTGGCAAATTTGGTGTAAGAGCCACCTAAATCGATAATGACTAGGCGCACACCACTTTCAAAGTATTGGCGCAAAATGTTATTTGCTAAAAAGGATTTTCCTTCACCTGTTGGTGCAAAAATGGCAAAGTTTTGTGCTTTTATGCGTTTCTTCTTTTCATCCCAGACATCTTTTAACACAGGAATATTATGCTCTCTGTCGTTAAAGATAATTCCGGTGTTATCCGATTTATAATTAGTGTTATTGATAAATAAGCAAAGTGCATGTTTTAAATCTGTTACGTATAAATCATTGTTTGAAAAATTAGAAGAAAAACAGCAGTAACTATTTAAGATGTAGTTTTTGCGTTCTTCGCCTCTTGGATAATATGGGATTATATCCAATTCCTTAAATTCAGTCTTTATCTTAGATGTAATCTTATCAAGTTCTTTAGCATCTTTTGACCAATACACAATATTGAGATGACCACGAATAATACGAGAATTATCATCCGCATTGATTTGGTCAAGGATATGCTGAATTTTACTAAGTACCACTTTATTTTGTGAACCGAAATTGGAACTTTTGTTGAGTTCTTCAATTTTCTTATCCAGTAACTTGCGCCACTTCTGTTTGTCATCTAAATACAGAATTTGGTTGACGATATGATTTTCATTTAGTGTAAGCCCTAAACCATCAATAAAACCTTGATGAAATACGAAATCGTCTGAAGTAAATTTCTCATTGGTTTTGCTACTTTGTACATTTTCGCCAAAGCATAATTCGCTATTAATGGCTAGTGCATCAAAATGATTTTCGCCAATATTGACGCTTTTCTTCTCTAGTAAAATATCAGTATCAAACCCTTCATTGAAACCGTTAAAGTATCCATTAGTAAGTTGCTGAATTTGTTCCGATTTAAGCGGAAGAAATGCCATTTTTCGGCTATTATTTATAAAAGAAACCGAATCGCTTACCGAGTTAGCAAAACCCTTGATATTATCATCCAACTCTTGAACAATACCTTTTGAAATTTTTCTGAAGGGATTGACGTATTTTGGATTATTGAGCGCTTTGTTTTTAGTCAAGATGAAAAACAAATAACATTTATGCTCAATATGCCCACGACCTTTAAAATGTTGGTGTGTGGCTTTTTCTAAAAAGGTATTATTCGGAAGTTGTTCTGAAGTATACCATTTCTTAAGATAGATATCCTGTTTGTGAACGACAGTTCCAACTGGTAGAGATTTTAATGCCTGAAACCATGTACCATGTATATCCTCAAAATCCTTTTCGGACAAGGAATAGATTTCTGGTAAATTCCCTTCATAGCACAAAACCACATTGCCATTATTGGCAAATACGATATGATCTTGAATATCTACAATAGGTTGATATTTTGAAAGGTTAATTTTCTTCATAATCAAAACCAGAATGTTTTTTGTTACTTATAATTTGAGGGAATGCTTTAGCCATTTGAAAAAGTTGTGGATTGTTGGTTATTCTTGTTAACGCAACATATAGTGCTGCATTAAAAATGAGTATGCCAATTATCATTGCAAAGCTGAAAGAGAAAATGATAATTAATAATGATGCCAAAACGGAAACCATCATTAAGGCAAACAAGGAAATAGGCAATCCAAATATGACTGCCTTTTTCCTAATGTTTTTATAGACTTCGTATCGTTTCATTACTAAACTACTATCGTAATTAAGTAAGTAAAGATGCCGACTACTGCACCAGCAATGAGTACAAAGACTAAAACACGAGTAATCCCTTTTTTAAGGTCTGCGTTTTCGCCAAAGAAATGACCTGCATTAAACAAGAATCCGATAAGGAAAATCACACCCAATATGATTGGAAAAATAGTTCTAATGGTATCTGAAACATCGTTTACAGAATCTTCAATACCACCAATTTGCGCAAAGCTTGTGGCTGATGTTAGCAAGCATACGAGTAATACATAAATTGATTTTTTCATGGGAAATAGATTTTAAATTTTTTAGTATCCATGCAGTACGTCATACTTCGTCGTCTGCTAAGACTTTTGCGAAATCTATTGCGATTTGAAGATGACCAAAGAAAATCTTTAAATTTTAACGCTGATTAGTGTTAAACTTTTAGAGATTATTAAGGAAGTGATTGATTTCTTGAATTTTGTGCAAAACGAATATTATTATGAAGACATTGAATCAAATTACGTTACTACTATGTTGTCTGGGGTTTTTAAATAGTTCCTATGCACAAAAAGATGTAACTCAAAAGAAGAATCCAATTGTAATCATAGACCCAGGACATGGTGGAAGAGATGCTGGTGCAATAACCAAAAGTGGTACTAAGGAAAAAGATATCGTTATGGATATTGCTTCAAAAATTGTGATACTCAATGAAAAGCTATTCGAAAATCCTTTGGTTTTATTTCTTACCAGATACGCAGATACTTTAATCTCGTTAAGCGATAGAACCCAATTAGCTAAAAAACTGAAAGCTGATATATTTATTTCAATCCATTGCAATGAAGCTATAAATCGAACAGCTTCAGGAACTGAGGTTTTTATTCATCCAAAAAGCGAAGTGCAAGCTGAGGAATCTGCTTATTTAGGTTTTACAATACAGAAAGAATTAGCAGATGCTTTGGGTATTAATAATAGAGGCATTAAATACGGTAATTTTCAAGTATTACGAGATAACCACAAAAGAAGTGTAGCCATACTTTTAGAACTTGGTTTTTTATCTCAAAGCGATGAAGCTATTTATTTGAGTAAAGAAGAATCTCAAAATGCAATTGCTTTGGTTATACTTCAATCTATTGTTAAAATTTTAGGGTTATGAGTGAGTTTATGATTGCTCTTGTAAAGAGTTTAAAGGAAATATTATTAGCGATATATTTTAGTGTATTAAAGAAAAAGAAATAATGAAGAAATCGGGTTTATGGTATTAATCAGTCAAATTTTATAGTTTTTAGATATAATAATTGATTTAATGTAAAGAAATATGCCAATACTTAAATATATTTGCTTATAGGTATAAAAAAAATGTTATGAGTAAGAAGAAATGGAATCGTTTAAAACTTGTTTTAGTAGAAAACGACAAATCTAACAAGTGGCTTGCAGAAAAATTACAAAAAAGTGAGACAACAGTTTCTAATTGGTGTACTAATACAAGGCAACCATCTGTACCTACTTTGATTAAAATTGCAGATGCTTTAAAGGTTGAAGTAGATAGCTTACTAATAAGAAATAATTAATATGGCAGAAATACCCTTTACAGTGTCAGCTCGTACCGCAAGGTTAATTGGTCAAGAAAATTTTGCCAATGCCGGCGGAGCTATAATAGAATTAATAAAAAATGCTTATGATGCTGATTCACTTTTAGGTGCAATAATAATAGATCCTCTTGATAATCAAATTTTAATCATTGATGCTGGTACAGGAATGACTGAGGAAAAGATTAGAAGTCATTGGATGATAATTGGTACAGACGATAAGCTTGATGATCCTTTTTCGTCCGATTCACGTGTTAAAACTGGAGCTAAAGGTATAGGTAGATTTGCAATTGACCGACTTGGTTCAAAATGTAATATGTTTACTAAACCTTTATCAAATGAAAGGGTTCTTTTATGGTCCGTTGATTGGGAAGAGTTCAATAGAAAATCCGCTGTGATTTCCGATATTAAAGCAAATCTAGACTATACAGAACAGACAAGTATTCGTGAAATTGCAAAGAGTTTTTTAGCTGAATATAATGTTGATGATTCTATTTTTAAAGATTGGGAGGAAGATAAAGGCACCATTATTCAAATAAATGGATTAAGAGATGAGTGGCATCAAAAAAGTATAACTAGTTTATATTCAAACCTAGAGTTGTTAGTTCCACCAAAGATAGTTTCAACTTTTAACATTCATCTGTTTTCTTCACTTGATCCAAAAGAATATGGAAAAGTTGAATCGACAGTATGTGATGATTTTGATTATAGATTAATAGCATCAAACGATGAAAAAGGAAATGTAACTATCAAAGTATTTCGAAATGAACTTAATACTAATGAGCTTGATAGCATTGGTTTTTTTAAATCTGATATAGTAGCTAATTCACCTGAAATTTATGGTAGAAAAATTTTTGACAAAGATTTTTTTCAAATCGATACAACATTAATGGGGCTAATACCCGGTTTCAAAGATGTTGATAATAATTTATCAAAGATTGGAGCTTTCGACTTCGAGTTTTATTTTATGAAACGTGGTGGAGGTCAAGAAAAAGATGAAATCAAAAAATACCCATATAAAAATGTTAATTATAGGGATAGAGTCAAGTGGCTTAATGAATTTGGTGGGATAAAATTATTTAGAGATTTCTTTAGAGTTAGACCGTATGGAGAAGCAAAAAGTAATTCTTTTGATTGGTTAGATTTAGGAAAGCGGGCATTACAAAATCCAACTGTAACACGTCCAGGTTATAAAGTAAGACCACAGCAAACGTATGGGATTGTCAATATATCTCGAATTCATAATATATCATTTGAAGATAAATCCAGTCGAGAAGGAATACAAGAGAATGATGCATTCTCTTTGTTTAAAAATATTCTAATAGAAATAATTGGAGTATTTGAGAATGACCGTAATCAAGTTATGATGTCTCTTAAAAAAATCTTTGATGAGAATAATAAAAGAGAAAAAGCCAAAGAGGAAGCTAAAAAAAAGGCTAAAGAGAAAAAAGATAGAGAGGCTGGCAATAACAACAATAATGATTCATCAGACGATGACACTAATACTCTTGTAGATGGTGTTCTTGCTTTTGAGGAAGAAAATGAGGACTTAAAAGATGAACAAAAGCTCTTAAGAGTTTTAGCTAGTGCAGGTATGATAGTGACTTCTTTCGCTCATGAACTGAAGAATATGAGTGATAGTCTTTTGCCTAGAACTTCTGATTTAAAAATCATTTTAACTGACTTGATTGATTTAAACAACTTAAAAAAGTTGCCAGAAGAATTAAATCCAATGATTCTTATTGATGATATACAAGATCAAGATAAAAAATTAAAACATTGGTTAGACTTTTCTTTAGGAGCCGTAAGAAAAGATAAAAGAACATATAGAAAGATAGATCTTGTTGAATACCTGAAAAAGTTTGAGCGATTATGGAATTCTATTCTTACAAAGAAAAGAATTGAGTTTTCCATACATAGAGGTGTTTTTTCTGAAGTGTTTTTTCAAGGCCATGAAATAGATTTAGATAGCATATTTAATAATCTAATAGCAAATTCTGTTGATGCTTTCAATAGACCAGACGCTACAAGTGTACGTAAAATAGAGTTTAGATTTGAGTATGATATAAAAACGGGTATCAATGTAGTATATGAAGATTCCGGCCCAGGTTTAGAAGATGATATTGTTGATCCAAATAAAATTTTCTTACCATTTGTAAGTACAAAAAGAGATGAGCATACAGGGGAACAAATAGGTACAGGTTTAGGAATGTGGATAACAAAATCTGTCATTGATGATTATGATGGTTCAATTAGACTAACAAAAGTAAGGCCTGGTTTTCAGGTTAATATAAATCTTCCAGCAAGCTAATGAGTTATAAAGTTGCATATATAGACGAAGTAGATTCGGATATTAGGTCATTTAAAAGAAGTGTTCTGCTTAGAGCAAACACAAAATTTGATGTTATTGTTGTGAAACCTAAAGAAAGTATTGATGAAACAGTAAAAGAGATTTTATCTTCATCAGTTGATGCTATAGTTTCAGACTTTAAATTATCAGAAGAAGCACCAATGGTTCATTATAATGGTTCCGATGTAATCAAAGCAATTCTTGACATTCGAGAAGATTTTCCAGTTTTTATATTAACTTCATTCGAACAGGATGCCGAAGATAAAGGGTCTGATGTTAATATTGTCTATGAAAAAGTAGATGTTCAAGAATCTTCTAAGTTCTTTGATAAAGTAATTCTTCAAATTAAAAAACATAAAGCCAAAATAGAAGGTGCTGAGGTAAGAATAATTGAACTTAAGAAAAAACAACAAGAAGATTCGTTGACGATGTCAGAAGAACAAGAACTTTTGGATTTAGATTCTTTGGTTTCTAAATCTTTAGATAAAAGAGGGTATATAAAAGATGATATTAGGATTTCCTCTAATACAGATAGGTTACAAGAATTAATCAAAAAAGCAGATGATATTATTGAAGCGATAAATAAACAAAAAAGTCAATAATTCTATGGTAGTTAAATTTAGAGAAGAAAAAGATGTTCCGAAAAGGACTTATTCTGGTTCAAAATTAGCATCATATCGTGGATATAAAAAATATTTAACATTAGACTTTCAAGGGAGGTGCGGTTATACGAATTGTAGTCATTTATGGTTTGGTGGTTCTAAAAATTTTCACATAGATCATTTCAAACCAAAATCTAAATACCCGCAATTAGAAACTGATTATAAAAATTTAGTTTACTCATGTTCTTATGTGAATATAGCAAAAAGTGATGATGATTTTGATTACTTAGACCCATGTAATGAAGATTATAATGAGCATTTTTATAGGGATGTAAAAGGAAATATTTTCCCTATTGATACATCAGCTAAAGCTGTGTATATGCATACCAAACTTAAATTGTATTTAAGCAGATATTCAATTATATATATGCTGGATATTCTTTTAGAGAAGATGAGTAAAATTAGAGATGTAATTACAAACATGGAGGATTGTCCTCAAAAAGACGAAATATTGATATTACAAGGAGAGTTAGCAAATGAATTCATAGGCTATCTTAAATATTTAGAGATTGAACAATGAATAAAAGAAATATAGGTTCATATTACACACCAATAAGATTATCAAATTTTATAGCAGATTACTGTCTTGAAAGTTTTGATCAAGATTCTATTTCTATTTTAGAGCCAAGTGTGGGGGACGGTAATTTTGCAGCAGCTATTTCTAATAACAATCAATTAAATAGATTTCAAAATATTAATCTAACCATAGTTGAAAGAGAGGTGGATCAATTAAACAAAGCTATAAATAGATGTAATCCGGTTGTTAATCTCAATTCTATTCATAGCGACTATTTAGATTTTCATAATATTGATGATAATTTATATTCTTTAATCATCGGAAATCCGCCGTATGTAAAAAGTTCTCTACTTACTGTTGAACAGAAAGACCTCTGTAAATCCATTCATATAGATAGTGGATTAAAAGACAGAAAAATCAATAATATATGGACAGCATTTCTAGTAAGTGCTATTCAAAAATTAGAGAATAATGGAGTTGTCGCATTTGTACTTCCATTAGAATTACTTCAGGTAAAATTTTCAGAAGAAATTAGAGGTTTATTAAAGTCAAATTTTGAAAGGCTAGAAGTATTCATGTTTGACGAATTACAATTTCAAGAATGTAAAGGACAAGACACAGTACTAATAGTAGGTTATAATCAACACCAATTACCGGGTACTTATTACACTACAATAGAGAATATTGAAGAGTTAGAAAATAGAAGCTTTATATTAATGCAAAATATTTCTGTATCTGAGTCAAATACTAAATGGACACATCATTTCTTATCACCAGATGAACATTATTTTTTAGAAAATTTAAAATCTCAGTTAAAATTAACAACTCACTATGTCGATAATAAAGCAGGAATCGTTACGGCTGCTAATGATTATTTTATTGTCAATGATGAAGTGGTAACTAAAAATAGATTAAGAAGTTATTCTAAGCCAATTGTTCAAAAGGGTTTTTACGTAAATGGCTCAGTAACTTTTGAAGATGATGACTATAATAAATTAGTTGAAGAAGATAAACCAGCTTATCTATTAGATTTTAATAAAGTCAAACCAGATAAATTATCTAAAAGTCTAACTAACTATTTAGCAATAGGAACAGAAAGAAAATTAGAAACTAGATTTAAATGTCGCCAAAGGAAGCATTGGTATCAAGTTCCAAATATAGCAAAGCAGTCAGAGGCTTTCTTTTTTAAAAGAGCTCACGAATATCCAAAATTGTTAAAGAACAATGCAGAAGCTTATGTTACCGATAGTGCTTATATGGTTGAAACAAAAGATGGATATCGAATTGAAGATATAATATTCTCATTTTACAATTCATTAACACTTGCATTCGCAGAACTTGAAGGACGCTATTATGGAGGTGGTGTCTTGGAAGTAACGCCAAATGAATTTAGAGCTTTACCTTTACCTTACACAACTATAAATGATTTTGAAGAGTATAAAAGCAATTTTGAGAACAAAAATAATATTGCAGATATCCTATCAAAGTATAATTTTGATATTTTAAATTCCACTTTAAATTTAAGTACTGAAGAAATTAATAAAATAGAAACTATTAGAATAAAGTTAGTCAATAAAAGGATGAAAAAATAAAGTATATTAAATTTCTAATTTCCCCCAAACCAAAGGATGCTCACTAGCAGCCATATTTTTATTAGATACAGATTTGTAAATTGACCATTGCGGACGTTTTTCTGGCCACATCGCCTTGCGATTTAAGCCACTATCTTTCATCTTTTTAAAGAGCGCAGGCGAGAAGAGTATATAGTCTTTTTGTTTAATATTTACACCCATTCTATAAGCGCCTAATCTAAAATAAGTGGAATCATTGCCTTTATCAATATCTACTTCAAAAGAAAGGTGTTTTGTAATGTCCTTAAGGTCTGTATTTTGAATTAAAGGTGATAGGGAATCGCAGTAAGACGGCGCATTAAATGTGCCAGCGATAATGACATTAGTTTTCCCATCTACTATGAGTTTGTTATAAACTTCAGCGATTTTTGAGATTTGTTTTTTCCTGATTTTATCTGATTGTTTTTTGTCTGATGTGGGCTTTTGAAGATAGGCATTCAATAACCAAATGGTATCATTTGAAGGTGTGCTAATCTCATATTCAATGAGATTTTTGCCATCATTATTAATTGCTTCATCTATGTTATGAGTTCGTACAGTTTCAAGCTTGTAACCTTTTCTCAAGGCTATTCCCATTTCCAAACCCTTCATCTCGTTTCCTTGAATTACAAAAGAGTGTTCAAACGATTTACAATCAAATTTTGGTAGTATAAGTTGATTAAAATCTTCAAACGAAGCTCTATCCTCAATTTCCTGTAGTAGCAAAATATCTGGATTTACATTAGCAATAACTTGTGCTTTATGGTCTGTAGATTTTGGATGAATAGGTAAGGTTTGCAATTCAATCCATCCATTCCAATTAGTAACTTCGCCAGCTTTGTTTTCGCCTGAATGACTTAAACCTTTCATGTACAAAAAACCAGCTTTTCGTCTTAAAATAGCATAAGGTCGTGGACTTGGTTTTTCAAAACCTATCAAAAACGATAGTTCCCTAATTCTATCCTGTTGGCTCAATGATTTGGTTGGTTGAAGCATTAATGCATCAAGTTCTTTTATCCAATTCGAGAGGTTCTTACTGAAAGGTTTTTCTATAAGACTTTTGTCTCTGTGGAATAAATTCTGAACATTAAAAGTTGCTATTTTCATAATTTCTATATTTTATTTTCGTTTGTCGCTAGTGTCTTGGTCAAATGCTAGGAGATTGAATAATTGGCGCATTCTGCTACGGACTCTATTGCCATACAAATCTTCTAATTCTTCAGCATTTAGATTCGTTGTAGCATGGGTTTTTATGTGATGGTTTATAAAAAGTTCATGACGTGAGAGTAGAATTTCGCCTAAGACGTTGCAGTCTTTTCCGTAGTGTCTTCCAATAGGTTCAATACCTAAATCATCGAAACAAAAAAACTGTCTGCATCCATAATCTTCGATGGTTTTGTAACCGATATGATTAAAACCAAATACGATATTTCTGGATGGAATGAGGATGTACGGTTTTTGCGTGGGAACAATATATTTCAACAATATCATAAGGCTGGTTTTACCACAACCAACAGGTCCAGAAAGTAAAATGCCTTTATCGATGTCTATTTCATTTTTCTCACAGTTTGCCTTGTCTCGAATAAAATAGTGGCACAGTTTTAAAATAATTTCACGGTCTTCATCATAAATTCTAAAATCTTTACCAAAAAGTAGTTTTCCTTTGGCATCGAGATAGATTAGGATTTTTTCAAAATTGTAAACCATTTCTTTACCATCAAACGTGCCAATGAAATACGTTTTGTGTTCTTCGACTATTTTACAAGGGTTGACCATAATCTTTATTTTTACTGGTTCGTAGATTGTCCTTTTTTTGAGGAATTGCTTCTGCGGTTTCAAATTCGCTGGCTTTTAGCATCCAATTACTTGCTGTAGCTTTCCAATCTTCAATTTTTATTTTACCACCAATTTTCCAACCAATGCCTTGGTAGTGGTTGTAGAATTTTTGAGCTTCATTAGTTGGCCATTTTTTCTTTTTAAAAAAATTAACAACTTCAATTTCATTTTTTGGCAGCTTAGTTTTAGTAATGTTTTCTATTTGTTTATTAATGTTTGTATTAGGTATCAATGCTTGTTCTTCACTTGTTTCATGCTCGTTCACAACTTGTTCAGAGGTTGTACCGAAATTGAACAACTTAATTTTGCTACCTTTAAATGGGTTATGTGAAGGCATATATTTAAGATATTCCCATGAATCCATTTGCCTTAAACAACCGTGATAAGTTGCTGATGATCCAATTTTTGAAAGCTTCATCACTTCCTGCCTGTCTATATAAAATTCTTCTGGAAATCGGTTGATATTCCAAAACTGAAACAAAGCCATATACAAGCTGAAGTGCGTTGTATTTAACCTTTCGTCTGCATAGAATTTTTGAAATACAGCGTTGAGATGTTTTATGTAATTCATACATCTTTAATCGATTTTATGGTGTACACGATTACTGTCTATGACCTTTTGAATTTCGTCGGAATCATAATAAATGATACCGCCTACTTTGGTGTAGGGTAGTGTGCCTTTAATTCGAAGATTCTGTAGAGTACCGGGACTAATCTGAAGTAAGTCCATGAGTTCTGAAGATTTCAGATATTTCTTCTGTTTACCTCGCCCTTGTTTATTTAAAAGTTTTTTGATATCATCAAGTAATTCAAGTTTGAAATCTCTAAGATCTTCTGGGGTAATAATTGTTGCTGGCATAGTAGAACTTTTTTAGAAAAGAACCATCACTTTGCTTTTACCCAAAATGATAGTTCTAGACCTGATTTGACTTTCGTTCTACAAATCTGAGATACTATTTTAACTATTCATCTATACTCAACCCCAAGGTGGGGTGCTTTTTATTGCATTTATTTTGACAGGTTTTGTTATCAAATAATAGGAGCTTTCATGAAATAAAAGAACAATTTCTTTTAAATTATATGATTTCAGGTAACTTAAATAAAACCCCAACTTGGGGTCAAGGTGGGATTATTGATCAGCCTCGTTGAAACGTTGCTTGAGTAGTTCAATCAGTTTATCCAAAAATTTTGTTTTGCTACATTTTCGAGCTCTAATTTCAATAAACGTATGGTAGTAATGCCCAAGATCAATATTAAATAAGTGTTCGAATGCTAATGCCACTTGTTTAATATCAGCAGTTCCACTGTTGATTACTCCACTACTGTCCAAGGCATAGATTAGTTCGATCAATTCTGTCTTGCTTCCTGTCCAGAAAAGTTTAGATGATTCCCTCATGGTATGTGTTTTTATAGTATCCTTATCTGCTTCTAATTTTTCTATTTCCTGTTTGAGGTACACAATAAGCATATCAAAAGCTATGATGGTTGCGACTGTACTATCTTGACAAGTTGAGAATTGCTCGTCTATAAAAGCGTGAAAAGATTCTGTTGAAGATCGCAAATCTGATTTCCCTCGAACAAAATATTGCTCATCCAAGGTAGTTGCTCCTCTGCGATAATAGTGATAGAACTCTAAATTATCATTAAAATAGATTTGAAGTTTGTTAATTTGGTTGTTTAAATACTTAACTTGAAATTTAGAGCCACTTCTTGGGCGTTTGCTTTCAATATTAAATAATTTAACATAGTATATGAGTTTGCTGAAGATTTGTGGCTTCACATGTTTGAAGAAATGGATTTCTTCTTGAGTAGAAATAAAACCTTTTTGAACGACTTCATTTCGAAGCTTTTTAATACATATTTCAGTATGGGTAATACCGTGTTCTGCTTTGTGTAAAATATCATCTTTGCCAGATTCCAAAGATTCTAACTTGGTTTCAAATTCTAATATATGTTTTTGATATTCCACACAAATATAAAATTTAGCCTCACTAAATAAACATCATTCTAAAATACCCATAAGTTCCATGGTGTAATTGTCAGCCGTTTGTATGTAAGCATATTTTTCTTTAACTGTAGCCCCTAGTTTCCTTTTTTCAAAAGAAGCTGTCATTCCTAAATCTATCTGTTTAAATTTCAGATTAATTGCCCTCTTTATAGTTTGATATAACAATTGTCTGTAGGTGTAAAATTCCGAGAGGTATTCATAATCCATCCCCACAAAAGCAGGGACATAGGTTTCATCTTGATTGTTATAACAGAGCATCACACCAATTATTTTTTCAGGATTATCTAATAGGCAAATGGTAATGAATTCCCAATTTGGGTGATCAGACATACTATTAAATAATTTTTCAGGAAAAGAAAATGTATTTAAGCCTAAATTATTTTGATGCACATTAGCGTACAATTCTTGAATTTGTATTAATTGTTCATTGTTGCACGTTTTCAGAACCTCAATCTTTAACATAGGTTCATATTTGAGGATCTCTTTTCTTAAATGTTTCCTGTTTCTTGAAGATAATTTTGCCATAAATGCTTCGGCAGTTTCATTAGGTTCAATGTTTATTTTACAAGAATTTGGCATTTGAACCCTAACAAAACCCTGGCCTTGTAAATAGGAGTGTAAGTTGTCATTTAGAGAAAAATCTCTGAGTACGATCATTTTTGTGTTAAAACTTTGCTCCAAAGTTTCCATTGATTGCATAAGTGAGTCTAATGCTTGTTGTTTTAAAGGGTGCTTATCATCCAAGTATAAATGATTTCCTTCCGTAAAAAGAGACCCTATACTGAGTACTTTGGATGTCAAATAATAAGGATTTGTTTTTCTTTCTTCCTCAATAATTTTTGAGGCACTAACTTTGGCGAGCATATCATCTTTCCATAGCCCCACAGTTAAAAATGTTGCTAAAACAGGGTTTTTATTTTGATCATAAATAATCACATATTGAAAGGCCCAATTATGTTCTTTTAAATCATTTCCACTAAATGCTTGTTCTAGAAATTTTAGACCTTCCCAGTTATAAACCCCATGTTTGCCTGCACTATGATTCCATAGCCTTTTATCAATTTTTGAAATAGAATCTTCAATTTGCACATGTAGACTAGTTTGTATTTTATTTTCTACAGATAATTTAACTTCCAACTTAAAGGCTTTGCAAACTCGATGCATATTGGTATGTGTGTCTTCTAAAGCTTTTGGAAAATGATACACCATAGCTGCAACCAAATCCTTGATTTCTGATTTTTCATTATGTCTGGATATGGTTATACGTACTCCTGTATTTTTAACGGGTACGGCAGGGAAAATGCCCAAGTTTACATAAAACCCTTCTTTCATGAGTCGACTAACAAAATTATAGCCTGTCTTCGGCATCCCTGTCCCTATAAAAAATACTGGAGAATTATTTTTATCTATAAGTGGTAGATCAGTCTCTTGCAATAAATCGTTAAAGTATTCAACACGATCCCTCAAGTCATTTTGAATCTCATAGATTTCAGATGTTAAGTGAATTTTTGCCGAAGCTGTTGCTGCAGCAACTGAAGCAGGTTCTAGTTGTGCTGAAAACGTTAAAGGACCACCAAAGGTTTTTATTTCATGGTACATTTTCTTATTGGAACAAACTAGTACAGCACCACTGGCTCCAAAAGTCTTACTTAAAGTTCCGAACAACAAAATGTTTTCAGAAAGCTCATTGAGTTGGCTCAAAGCATAACCCGTACCATTTTTTCCAATCCAACTCATACCGTGCACATCATCTATGTAAAGATGTAATTGTGGATATTTTAAACTTAGGGTTTTCAAATCTTTAAGTGGTGCAAAATCCCCATACATAGAGTAAATACCATCAGCCATATACCAAATCCGTTTATGCTTATCAGAAAGTGACTTTATCTTATCTTCCAACATATTTAAATCATTATGACGGATCATATCTATGGGAACACTTCTGTTTTTCAATACTTTTGCAGCACTTTGAACGCTCCAATGTACTTGGTGATCTAATATTATGGCATCTTGGTCACTTACTGCATTTGGAATTACACCCATATGTCCCAAAGTGCTATTTTTAGTAATTATTATGGGGTTTTGGTACATCTCTGTAACAGCCTCTTCCAATGCCTTATACAATGGATTAGAGATATAAGACTTGGATAAAGGGAACTGAGTGCCGTATTTATTAATAGCATCAATAGCTGCTGCTTTCAATCTTAGATCCTGTTCTAATCCAAGATATCCAGTTGTTCCAAAATGAAATAGTTTTCTGTTTTTAATACCAATAGTTCTTCCTGAGAAATCGTCGCCTTCTGCATATAAATGCATGATACCTTCTTGTTTTGCATCAGTAAAAACTTCGTTTACGGTATCTAAAAAATTGTTGTGTTTTATTTTTGCCATCTGTTTATATTTTGGTGTCATTTAATTTAGTTCAATTTGTAGGAAATTAAGAGGGCACTTATCCTATAATCCCTTACAGTCAACTTTTAATCCTCTTAGGACAATTAAAACCCAATAAAAACTATGCTAAATCGATAAACAACAGATGATAGTCTTGATTATTTTGTAAGTTTATATTGAAAAACCAGTTTTCTAGTATCATGCGGAATTATTTTGAAAACGATTATACGTCGTATAGATTTCATGACGGTATATTGCATATTGTATACCATCAAGATGTTGTTGTAGACTTAAAAGCTGCTATGCAAGTCGTTAAAGATAGACTACATTTACATGAAGGTAGGTTCCTACCTATACTATGCGATATAAGAGGTATTAAGGAAATTAATAAGGCTGCTAGAGCTTATGTTGCCATGGAAGGTTCAATATTAATAAAAGCTGTAGCTGTTATTGTTGAACCACCTGTCTCTAAAATGCTATCTGAGTTTTATATTAAAACAAGTAAACCGCCTATTCCAACCCAATCTTTTGAAAATATTGAAGATGCTTTGGTTTTTTTAAACGAATTCATTGAATAAAATTAATACAAAAACCTTTAAATAACAATAGCGTTAAAATAACAATAATGTCTCTCACAAAATCAAGTTAACTAAAAACCTCGAATGTGAGTATCAGCAAAAAACAAAGAATGAAACAAATTAACCAGATGCTCTTGGAAATGGCTTCTGGGAATTTCTTTTATCGTCTTGAACGTTCTAAAAAAAATGATAACCTGGAAGCGATTAGTATTTCTCTTAATATGTTAGCTGAAGAAATTCAAGCAACTATGTTGCATCAGGGTTATGCGAATTCGAATAACACCATTATGGAAATTATTCAAATGAGTTTTATTCTTGATGATAGTGGAACAATTGAAATGGTAAACCAGCATACTTGCAATATATTATCCGTTCTTCATACTGATATTATTGGAAGACCATTTATAGATTTTTTAGTTGAACCATCTCAAATAAAATGGCAAAAGTTATCAATTGGATTAAATCAAAAGAAATTATTTGATACCGTTTTAGAATTGACCTTTAAAACTAATGCGAGCCTATTAATTCCTAAAACCTGCTACTTCACAACCTTCAAAGAAAACCAGAGTAAACAAAGAAGAACACTGATAACCGTTATTCATCACTCAAATAGTCAAGATGCTATTGAGAGTGATTTAAGAAAACAGGTTATTGAATTTTCTAATGAACAGAAAGTTAAAGAACAGGAAAAATCGAAGCAAGCTCAAAAACCAAAACTTCGATTAAGTTTTGAGGATATTCGTAAAATTCGTGAAGGACATGATATAATTATTAATAACCTAGATAGAGAACTGCCTTCATTAAAGGATTTCGCTTTGCAATTAGGAACCAATGAATTTAAACTAAAATATGGTTTTAAGGAATTATATGGTAACACAGTCTATCGCTTTTTATCCCAAGAGCGATTAAGAAAATCAAAAATGATGGTTCAATATAGTGATCAATCTTTAAAGGCCATAGCTCATATGACTGGTTTTAAAAGCATATCGCACTTTTCAAGAACCTTTAAAAAGCGTTATGGGTATGCACCTAGTGAGCTTCGCAAAAAATCATTAAATAGGGATAAATAGTCATTAAAAATGACATGTTTTAAATTAAATCCTTTACAGTCAAAAACTTATCCTTTATGAATAAATATTACTGCGGAACTTTACCATATCAAATCAAAAGATATGTTAAGCTCAAAATTTCAGTATGCCATATTAGTAAATAGCATTCGGTTTCTGTTTATTATATTATTTGTTTATGCCGCTACAAACAAAGTTATTGATTTTAATCATTTTAAAATACAATTAGGTCAATCCCCCTATATTTCAACTTATGCAAATTGGATGTCTTGGATGATTCCTACAATAGAATATTTGATTGTAGGATTATTTCTTTTTCAAAAATCTTTACTCACCGCATTTCGTGCTAGCTTTTCATTAATGACTTTATTTACCACCTATATATTTTTTGTTCTAAGTTTTAGTGATTCCCTACCATGTACGTGTGGAGGTATCATATCATCATTAGGATGGAGAGAACATTTCATTTTTAATCTCATATTTATAGGTCTTGCCTTGATAGGAATTATAATGATTCATAAACAAAGACATGATCAAATTAAAATTAACACTACGTAGTGCCAGGGGAAGACCGAAAACCTGTAAAACAGAGTAGGTCATTAATTTTTAAATACAGTATATTATGAAATCTAAATTTTTAAAAATCATTTTACCAGCTTTTGCTATTTTATTAGCTATTAGTTTATCATTTGCTAATGAAGCTAATAATGTTAGTCAAACTGCTTATTACGATGACCCATTCATTCCAGGAGTACAATCAACTAGCACTACTTGTGCAAAAGAGAATCCTGGGGTTGTATGTTTGACTTCACAAGGTTACCAACTTTACGATACCGTTGACCTTGATGCCATTCCAAATAATGAAATGAGAAAGGCTAATTAATTTTTGATATTTTTATCAATGAAAAAGGTGTCTAAAACAGACACCTTTTTTGACTAATACAAAACCACAAAATCAAATAGTAGTTTATTCTTTAGCTTAGCTTTTATTTATTATTTTTCTGAAAAGGTTTGTAAATACCTTTCACTTAAATCTGGTGAGAACTCTTTTAGATTATCGAAGATCGATTGAATATAGCGCGCCATAAGCTCAGAATCTGGGTAGGTGTCCATAAGCCTACAGAGACGTAATCGCATGGATTCCCAATATTGCATATCAAAATAGACCCAATAATCAGATTCTGAAACATCTTTAGATAAAGCGCTGTACCATCTTTTTGCTAAAAGATAATCCCGATTAAAAAGCCACATCTCAGCTCTTGCTTTACGCTTCACAGATGTACTTGACTTTACAATGGCTGAAACATAGTCATTACCCTTTTTTAACCAGCGATCCTTCGCCTGTTTATCTATGGGTAAAACACGATGGGCTTGAAACCAAATATTTTCAGCGCTTTTGGTGTCATGTTTCGATAAAAATGCAACACGATCAGGATTCATTTTATCAGTAATAAATAAAGGTCTAAAATATATGCTTAAAAACATACTTAGCGCTTCATCATAGTGTTTGCTATCAGGGTATTTATCTAAAAAGGCTTCTGCCAGCTTAGAACGGTTTGTAAACACCTGATCTTCAAATTTCAAATATTCTAATAAATTTAAATCATCAAGCTTTTTACAGGTATTGGGTTCACAAAAAAAGCTTTTCATATAAGACAAGTGCTTCCAATCCTTTTCAGCTTCTATAGATGCAACGGAGTTTTTTTTGTCTTGTTTTCCATGTTGTGAAAACACATGACCTGTAACACTAAAGCTTATTATGACTAAGAAATATATATAAGACATCTGTCTTGTTTTATATTTTATTGTAATCGGTTTTAAAAATTTCATCTGTTTATAATTATTAATGTTTATTTCACTGTGTGTTCCACCGCTATGTTTTAGTAACCAGAATTTTGCGGTTTCAGATTTGAATTCACTAACAACTCCGTATCTGGAATAGGCAATAGTACTTGGGTGTTTTTCCAATTAGTTTTTAAAAGTTGTAGTACGTCTGAAGCACGTTCTGTTCTTTTTAAATCAAACCAACGTTGCCCGTGCTCTGTAAATAATTCTAGTTGGCGCTCCTTAAAGATAGCTTCCAATAAATCGTTCTTAGTATTTGCCGTGGTTTCTCCTAGACCTGCTCTATTTCTAATGATATTGATATCTTGTGTTGCGCCCGAAACATCATCTAAATAAGCTCTTGCTTCCGCTCTAATTAAATACTGTTCTGCCAAACGAAAAATAATCGAATATTCTAATGAAGTAGATGCCGAATTAATAGTTTCTTTGTATTTGTAGGCGTAGTTTAGGGTGGTCAATCCATCACTACTTGTGATACTATTAATCCAGTTTGTAGCCCGTAAATCTCCAGCTTCAAACGCTGAGAATAAATTATCCGAAATAGCAAATCCTTGAGTGGGAATAAATGTAATAATCAAGACTTGACCTTCTTGAGTATTTTTTATGTTGGGTCCTCCGGGTTTGAATTGCCATATGGTTTCTGATGCGTTTTTTAGAAAAACATCATCGACATCGGGCTCTAAACTAAAACTACTAATTAATTTACTTGATGTCTCTTCTGCCTTCTCCCAATTTTCAGTATATAAATACATCCTAGCCAACAAAGCATTGGCTGCCGATTGATTTGGTATAACATGCTCTCCAGTTGTATCAGTATCATTTAAAAGACTAACGGCATCTGTAAGATCTATTATTATTTTTTCATAAATAATATCTTCTTCTATTCGAAAAACGCTATTGTTCGTTATATAATCTGTGGTCTCTATGTATGGAATATCGCCGTAAATCATAACCAACAAACTATGCATATACCCTCTAACAAATAATGCCTGCCCTTTAAATCGGTCTCTATCATCTGTATCTAAGACTATAGATTGTTCAATCCCGTCTAAAATATCATTAGCCGCATATATAATATTGTAGGCAGTACTCCACCAATTTGATACCGTAGCATCAGATGCTGATACATTATGGTTATATAATTTTAAGAAATCAATATTAACACCGTAATAATCTAATTCATCTGCGTAGCTGCCCATTAAAACACTTAATCCAAAATTACCAGATACCATACCCTCTTCTCGCATTTTATAGTAAATATTGGCTAAAGCAGATTCAATGGTTGCTACATCTTCAAATACCGTTTGAGATATTAAAGTGTTTTTTGGCGGGTCTATCTCTACAAAAGACTCGCAAGAAGTTATAGTGATGAGTATTAAACAAAGTATCCAAATTTTAAATACACGGGATATTTTTTTCATGGAATCATATAATAATTCTATGATGTATATGTTTTTATTTTTAAGTTTCATCTTTAAAATTTTTAATAATTATTTTAATTTTATAGTTAGTACCTATTATGGTCTAAAAACCCAACTGTAAGCCCAATGTGATTTGTTGCAAAGGAGGCAATACTGCATTAGAAGGTTGTTCTGGGTCTCCGCCCTCATAATTTGTGATAGTCCATAAGTTTTGACCTTGGAGATATATACTTAGATTAACACCTTTATTAATGGTTGGCACTTTATAGGTTAATGATACTGTTCGTAACCTTATAAAAGAAGCATCAGAAACTGCCGCATTACTTTCGCTCTGATTTTGTCCTGCAACACCTGCTCCAGGAAAGCGTCCAAAAGTGGCGCGTTGTATAGGCATCGTATCACCAGGTTCTTGCCACCTATTAACAAACTGAACAGGACCATTTCCTCTAAACCCAACTGTTGCAAGTGTAGCCAAATCATTGAATGCGTTTTGTTTTTTAAATTGAAAGAAAAAGTCTAAAGTCAGATTCTTATAAGCAAGATTATTACCGAGCCCACCAAAAAAATTTGGTCCTAAGTCTTCAAACCATAGCCTGTCATCCAATCTACTTATAACATCATCTCCACTATAATCTTCGAATTGGTAGACTCCTGTTTCTGGATCAACGCCTAACGCATGGTATAAAGGAACAATACTCAGTGGCTCACCTATTCTATATCTGTTGGCAAAAGCTGAACTTTCCAAATCTGGAAATTTCAGTAATCTGTTTTTCGGAATTGTTAGGTTAAAAGTTGTAGACCATTTGAAATGCTTATTTTGAATATTTACAGTTCGTAAATCTATCTCAAAACCTGTGTTTTCTATTGTAGCATCAAAATTATCTGTTAAGCTATTAAATCCTGTTGTAGCTGCCAGTGGTATACCAATAAGTTGATTGGAAGACCTATTTTGATACCATGCTGTATTAAGTAAAATTAGGTCTTTAAAAAAGCCCAACTCCAATGCAGCTTCCAATTTTTTATTTAATTCCCAACCATAGTTTGGATTAAAAACACCTGTAGGCTCTAAAACTGACGTCCCATTATAATCAAACGCTGTGGTATTGTAAGTACTTAAAAATTTATAGTCACCAATATTATCACTACCTGTAGTACCATAACTGCCTCGTAATTTTCCAAAACTTAGTACGTTGCTATCTTTAAAAAGTGATTCTTCTGAAAAAACCCAAGCCGCTCCTACGGCACCAAAATTCCCAAACTGTTTATTGGGACCAAAACGAGAGGAGCCATCTCTTCTCCCCGTCAGGTTAAGGATATACTTATTTTTATAATTCAAATTAATTCGTCCAAAAAAAGCTTGATAACTATATTCATTATCATTATCCTGAAGTACTTCTAGGTTATCTGCAGCAGCTAGGTTAAATATCAAGTTGTTACTAGAAAAACCTGTTCCTCGTTGCACGAATTGTTCGGAGGATTCTCTTTGAAAGGTACTACCCAATAATATATTAAGATTGACATCTCCCCATTGTTGCTGCCAGTTCAATTGAGGTTCTACAATCCATGATTGACGATCACTACTATTCGTTGTAAGTGATGATCGACTTGAATCAAAGTCTAAACTAGGATTAAATGCAGAACTGGGGAATGTGATATACGATTCTAATTGATATGTATTATAACCTAAACTTGCTTTAAAATCTAAATTTGAAAGAAGCTTATAAGATAAAATAGTATTTGCAATGAACGTATTAACATTTGCCCGATACTTCCGCTCTAAGATGGCTAATGGATTATCCCAAGTATTGTTTTCCCAATTTAAGTTTCCTTCATCGTCATATAGTGCAGGCGCATTGGGTTCTAATGTATTGGCTAAATAAGTAAAATCAGCTAATGGTAGTTGATTATCTTCTTTGGTATAACTCGTTGAAACGCTCAAATTAAAACGTTGGTCAATAGATTGATGATTGATATTTGTACGCCCTGAAATCTTTTTGTAATTGGCATCTCCTGGAAATACAGTAGTCTCTTTTTGATAGTTGCCACTAAACAAAAACTGGGTTTGTGCATTTCCACCAGATATTGAGAATTGTCCATTATTGCGATAGGCTGTACCTCCAATTAACTCTTTTTGCCAATTGGTATAACGATTTTGATCCCAGGTTTTAACATCTGGCCAAATAAAATCGAACGCTGGGTTTTCAAGGAAACTCCCAAAACCATCACCAATGATAGCTTCTCTTCGAACTTCCAAATACTGTTGGGTATTCATGAGCTCACGAAAACGGGTAACTTGGCTTAAAGTACTACTAAGACTAGCTCTAAATTGTGTTTTTCCAGCCTTTCCTTTTTTGGTCGTTATAAGGACGACACCATTTGCTCCACGAGATCCATAAATTGCCGTAGCATCTGCATCTTTTAATACTTCGATACTTTCTATATCTGCTGGGTCAATCGCATTTAAAGGACTCACATTGCCTTGATTAATTGAAGCTCCTATAGATGTGGATTCCAAAGACTCTGAACCAAAAGGCACACCATCCACAATAAATAATGGATTAGTACTACCATTTATAAAATTTTTACCACGAACTTCAATAGTAAAGCCTCCTCCTGGCACGCCAGTGGTTTGCACAATATTCACGCCTGACAAATGGCCTTGCATTGCTGCTAAAGGATTATTTACTGGCTGTTTTTCAATAGTTTTAGCACTTATTTTAGCAATGCTTCCTGTACGCTCTTTGTCCTTCACCGTATAGTACCCAGCATTGAGTGTAACGGTATCCAATTGGGTAATATCTGTTTGCATTTGAATATTGATTTCTGAGGTATTATTTACGGGTATGGTTTGTGTTACAAAGCCAAGCGCAGTAACAATAAGTATATCATTTGGATGTACTTGAATGGTATAAGAACCATCGAAATCTGAAACCACACCTCGATTAGTTCCTTGGATGGTAACATGGATTCCAGATAAAGGTAGCCCAGAAGCATCCTTTATGGCTCCACTAACATTGGACTGTTGAGCATTCACATAATCTAAGCTATGCACATATAAAACATTATGTTTAGTTAAAGCATTGGTGAAAGAAGGGGCAAGTATTAAGCAAAAAGTAAAGAATAGCAGACATCTACCCTGACTTATATAATTATTTTTCATAATTTTGAATTAGAAGTTGAACATTTATTGTTTAATCCATAAAGGCCTCCTACGAACCCTGCAAAAGTTTACTAGGAGGCTTTATTTTTTTAGTGTCTAGTCATAGGCAGCGAATGTTATATTAGTTTTAAATTAATGATAGCCTTCATACGCCCTTATGGGCATTCTTTTTTACACCAAACGATGTAATGACTAACTCAAATGCATGAACAAAAGGGTGTCTGAAAGCATAAAAACATTAGGCTTTGTGCAATGTAATTGGTCTGGATACCATTAAATGAATGTTGTGACTATGGGATAAAAGGAGTAAATAATAAAATCCAGAAAAGATGTAGCGTACATCCCATAGTAAAAATGCCTATATCGGGCCTTTTGGTTTTTTCTTAAAAAGAATGTCTAACACAGAAACCTCCAACATATGAAAATATGGATTAGGATTTCTAAGTTTTCTGTTACAAAAAGTGTTTTGCATTCTAAATTAAAGTTTAAAACCATGTTTGCTATTCCGAAAAATTAAAAAACATTGCTAAGAGAAGTGAAGTTTATACAAAAACACAGGTGCAAAAAAGCGTGAAACTCAACTTACCGACTAGAGGTACTGGTATACCTTGGAAACGATAAGAGAGCTCACGCCTAGGTCGTGAGCCAATCTACTTATCATCTCGTTTCCATAAAATTACCAGTTTTCTAGTCGAGACTCAAAGCGATGACTTCAAATATTTTCTATATGAAGAATCGCAAAAATAAAAATTACTATTCAATTCATTATGAATAGAACTAATTTATAACAAATATAGAAATAAATACCGTATTGACAAATTTGACAATTATTATTTTAAATAAAATCACAACTTCACAAAGTGAAGAAGAAAAACCAGTCATATTACAAAGCTTTCGGAAAGAATCTAGAGTTATTACTTAAAAAGTATGATACAGATGTAATGACCGTTGCTTCTTTAGGGAAGATTGAACCTAAACAAGTTTATCGAACCCTTAAAGGAGAACATGGGATTTCTATGAAAACAATATTATCTCTAGCTGAAGGTTTAGAAATCCATCCCAAAGAATTATTTGATTTTGAGTTTGATCGTGAATAATTTAACAAATAACTGTTAAAATCACCTAGAACTGTAAAAACTTAAACTAAAACGGTATAGATTTTGTGCTATAAATGTAAACAAAATTGTTTATATTCGTATTATGAATAGGTTTATAGAAAAATATAAAGGCATTCACCCAGGTTTTATTCTTGAACGTGAACTTAAGAAACGATTGATTCGTCAACGCCCTTTTGCTATATCTATAAATGAACACCCACAAACACTTAATGCCATTACAAAGGGTAAAAGGAATCTTAACACCGCCATAGCTTTAAAGATTGAGGACAAGTTAGACATGGAAGAAGGTACTTTAGCGCTTTTGCAAACGTATTATGACATTGCTAGTGAAAAGAAAAAACAAAGTTCGCAAACACCAAATCTTTCTATTTTAAGAAAATCTTTGTTTTGGGATACTGATATTTCAGAGATTGACTGGAACAGACAATACAAAGCTGTTATAAAGCGGGTTTTTGAACGTGGTAATGAAGCTGAAAAAAATGAGATACGCAATTTTTATGGTTCTCGAAAAATAAATACGGCATTAAACGCAACTACTAGAAAACCATATTCTATTTCTAGTAGATAACATATTTATATTATAATGTTACATTATAACACGGTAAATCAATTACTTCATAATTGCCTACTTCAACTTATGGCTGCAGACATATTCAACAACTTTAGGTTGGTTGGAGGAACTGCATTGAGCCTGAGAATGGGACACAGAGAATCCATTGATATTGATTTGTTTAGTGATGCTTCCTATGGTACTATTGATTTTAAAACTATTGATAACTACCTTGAATCAAACTTCTCGTATATTGACCATCTCAGTGACATAGAACCAGGATTAGGAAAGTCTTACTTTATAGGTCATGATTCAGAAAATACTTTAAAACTTGATATTTTTTATACAGATGATTATATCCAACCTTCATATATAGAAGACGTATCCATCCGAGCAACTACAGGTCTATATTTTCTTCAAAATG
>TARA_R110002049_G_scaffold136638_2_pt1 | contig 25858 bp, 23 predicted proteins | sample TARA_R110002049 | Tara Oceans TARA_R110002049 (sample SAMEA4396941) | marine metagenome | biome: Polar Biome; feature: [SRF] surface water layer (ENVO:00010504); material: water (ENVO:00002006), including particulate matter (ENVO:01000060) such as... | depth 5 m
ACCGGCAATATGGAGGTGCTGCACAAGTACGGCAGCGAAGACCAGAAACGCGAGTGGCTGGAACCGTTGCTGAACGGCGAGATCCGCTCGGCCTACGCCATGACGGAGCCCGGTGTGGCCTCATCGGACGCGACCAATATCTGCACGTCGGCTGTGCTGGAGGGCGATGAATGGGTGATCAATGGCGAGAAGCACTATATCTCCGGTGCAGGCGACCCGCGTTGCAAGATCATGATTGTGATGGTCAAGACCGACCCCGAAGCCCCCAAGCACCTGCAGCAATCGCAAATACTGGTGCCCATGAATACACCCGGTGTGGAGAACCTGCGCGCCATGAACGTGTTTTCCATGGACGATGCCCCGCACGGACACATGCACCAGCGCTATACCAATGTGCGGGTGCCGAAAGAGAACATGATCCTCGGTCCCGGCCGCGGCTTCGAGATTTCCCAGGGCCGACTGGGCCCGGGCCGCATCCACCACTGCATGCGCGCCATCGGCGCGGCGGAAAAAGCACTCAAGCTGCTGTGTGAACGCGCGGTGTCCCGCACTGCCTTCGGCAAGCCACTGGCGCGTCTTGGCGGCAATGTGGACATCATCGCCAATGCGCGCATGGATATTGAAATGGCGCGTCTGCTGACGCTGAAAACGGCCTGGATGATGGACAACGTGCCCCCGAAGGAGGCCCGCGTGTGGATTTCCATGATCAAGACCGCGGTGCCGAATATCTCTATCCGCATTGTCGACCAGGCCATCCAGATGTACGGTGCGCTGGGTGTTTCCCAGGATACGCCGCTGGCGGCCATGTACATGGCTCAACGCACCCTGCGCCTGGCGGATGGCCCGGACGAGGTTCACCGCATGGTGGTGGGCCGCAATGAGCTGAAAGGCTATATGCAACAACAGGAGGTCAATGCGACCTTCCGCGACGGTTGAGAGCCATCCCCGGCCGTTTACACAATCTGTACCCGTAAACTCAAGGACACACACATGACCATGAAAGTCGTTCCCAACAGCGAAATGGTGAACCAGAAAGGCCTGAAGCTGGAACCGGGCCCCTGGATAACCCTGGATCAGGATCGTATCAACGCCTTTGCGGATGTCACGGAGGATCACCAGTTCATTCACATTGATGAGGAAAAGGCCGCGCAAACCCCCTTCGGTGGCACCATCGCCCACGGCTTCCTCACGCTCTCCATGCTGGTGAAGATGTGTGAGGGTGTGGGCATCATGCCGGAGAAGGTGGTGATGGGTATCAACTACGGCTTCGACAAGGTACGTTTCCTCACTCCGGTGCGTGCCGGCAAGCGTGTGCGTGCGCACGTCGAGATCGTGGATGTGCAGCCGAAGGAGGGCAACCGCTTCCTCATCAAGCAGGCCATTACGGTCGAGATTGAGGGTGAAGACAACCCCGCTCTGGTAGCCGAATGGCTTTCCATGGTGGTAGCAGGCTGATCTGGCGCGCCCGCTCAGCGGGTGCGCAACATCGAATCAAGGGAGAACAGACATGAGTATTCGTTATGACGGCAAGGTCGCCATTGTCACCGGCGCGGGTCAGGGGTTGGGACGTTGTCACGCCATAGAGCTGGCAGCCCGTGGCGCAAAAGTGGTGGTGAATGACCTGGGCGGCGCGAAAGACGGCACAGGCGCCTCCAGTGATGCGGCGCGTGCCGTAGTGGCTGAGATCGAAGCGGCCGGCGGTGAGGCGATTGCCAATGGCGCCAACGTGTCGCACTTCGCTGAAGTGGAAGGCATGGTACAGCAGACCATGGAGAAGTGGGGCCGCGTCGACATTCTGGTCAACAACGCCGGCATCCTGCGCGACAAGAGTTTCACCAAGGGCGGCCTGGATGACTTTCAGCTGGTGCTGGACGTACACCTGATGGGCACCGTCAACTGCACCAAAGCAGTATGGGACATCATGCGCGACCAGTCCTACGGGCGCATTGTGGTCACCACTTCGTCCAGCGGCCTCTATGGCAACTTCGGTCAAAGCAACTATGGCGCGGCGAAAATGGGCGTGGTCGGATTCATGAATACGCTGGTACAGGAAGGTGCCAAGTACAACATTCGCGTCAATGCGCTGGCCCCCACGGCGGGTACCCGCATGACCGAAGGGTTGTTGCCGGAACAAGCCTTCGAGCTGCTCACTCCCGAGACCGTGACGCCTGCAGTGCTCTATCTGGTGAGCGAAGACTCACCCAACCGTACCATTCTGGCTGCGGGCGCAGGCGCGTTTGCCGTATCGCGTATTGTGGAAACAGAAGGCACCTGGCTACCGGTCGACGAGCAGACACCGGAAGGCATTGCGGCGCATTGGGAGCAGATCAGCAGCCGCGAAGGTGAGCGTGAGCTGACCGCAGGCTTTGAGCAGAGCGTCAAGATGGTAGGCAAGGCTGCAGAAGGCCTCGGTATCAAACTCGATTGATTCAACAGGCGCGCGAGTTCGCGCGCCGGGAGATACAGACATGAAAGAAGCAGTGATTGTAGCCACCGCTCGTACGCCGATAGCGAAAGCCTATCGCGGCGGGTTCAACAACCTCGGTGGCGCGAGCCTCGGGGCCGCCTCCGTGGCCGAAGCCGTGCGCCGGGCGGGTATCGACCCGGCCCGGGTGGATGACGTCATCATGGGCAGCGCCCTGCAGCAGGGCGCTACCGGCTCCAACGTGGCACGGCAGATTGCCCTGCGCGCAGGGCTGCCGGTCACGGTGTCCGGCATGACACTTGACCGCCAGTGTTCCTCTGGCCTCATGGCGGTCGCCACCGCGGCCAAGCAGATCATGTACGACGGCATGACTTGCGTTGTGGGTGGCGGGCTCGAGTCCATCTCGCTGGTGCAGAATGAGCATATGAACCTGCACAGGATGGTGGATGAAGAGCTGATGGCGATGCACCCCAATATCCACATGCCCATGCTGCAAACGGCAGAGGTGGTGGCCAAGCGCTACGGTATATCGCGCGAGGCCATGGATGAGTACGGCCTGCAATCGCAGCAGCGCACGGCCGAGGCGTATGAAGCCGGGCGCTATGCGGATGAGCTGGTGCCGGTCACCTGCAAACGCATCGTGTGGAACAAGGAAACCGGCGAACAGTCCGAGGCGGAGGCCACGGTCAGCGCCGATGAAGGCCTGCGTGCCACAACCGCCGAGGGCCTCGCGGGCCTGAAAACGGTAATTGAAGGCGGCACCATCACGGCGGGCAACGCCTCACAGCTTTCCGACGGCTCCTCCGCGCAGCTGTTGATGGATGCCAAGGTGGCAGAGCAGGAAGGCCTGCAGCCGCTGGGTTTGTATCGCGGTATTGCGGTGGCGGGCTGCGAGCCAGACGAAATGGGTATCGGCCCGGTGTTTGCCGTGCCGAAACTGCTCAAGCAGCACGGCCTGTCGGTCGATGACATTGGCCTGTGGGAACTCAACGAGGCCTTTGCCGTGCAGGTGGTGTACTGCCGCGACCGCCTGGGCATCGATAACGACAAACTGAACGTCAGCGGTGGGGCGATTTCCATTGGCCACCCCTACGGCATGAGTGGCTCGCGCATGATTGGTCACGCTTTGCTGGAAGGCAAGCGGCGCGGTGTGAAATACGTTGTGATTACCATGTGCGTAGGTGGTGGCATGGGTGCCGCCGGCCTGTTCGAGGTGTTGTGATATGAAAGCGGTGGTATGCAAGGAACACGGGCTGCCCGACAAGCTGTCATTCGAGGCCGCATGGCCGGACCCGGAGATGGGTGACGATGACGTGCTGATTGACGTCAAGGCGGCGGGGCTGAACTTCCCGGATGTACTCATCATCCAGAACAAGTACCAGACCAAACCGGATCTGCCGTTCATTCCCGGTGGCGAGTGCTCGGGCGTGGTAGTGGCGGTAGGCAAGAACGTGAAGCGCCTGCAGCCGGGGGAGAAAGTGATCTCCATGGGCGCGCACGGTGCGTTCTGTTCGCGCATTGCGGCCAACCAGCACGCTGTGTTCCCCATGCCGGACGGGCTCACGTTCGAGCAGGCAGCGGGTGTCGCCATCACGTATTTCACCTCCTACCATGCGCTCAAGCAGCGCGCCAACTTGCAGCCCGGGGAAACCCTGCTGGTGCTGGGTGCGGCGGGCGGCGTAGGCACCACGGCGGTGGAGTTGGGTAAGCTGATGGGCGCGCGGGTGATCGCCGCTGCCAGCACGGACGAGAAGTTGGCCCTGTGCAAGCAACTCGGTGCTGATGAGCTTATCAACTATAGCGAGGCGTCACTCAAGGATACCCTGAAGGAACTCACCGGCGGCAAAGGCGTGGACGTGGTGTACGATCCGGTGGGTGGTGACTATTCCGAACCGGCCCTGCGCAGCATGGCCTGGAACGGGCGCTACCTGGTGATCGGTTTCGCCAGTGGCCCCATCCCCAGTATTCCCCTCAATCTTACGTTGCTCAAGGGCTGCTCGATCGTGGGTGTGTTCTGGGGTCGCTTCATGGCAGAAGAGCCCGCGGTGAATCTGCAGAATATCCACGATTTATGGGCATTGTTTGCCGAGGGCAAATTAAAGCCGGTGGTCACCGACCTCTTTGCCCTGGAGGATTATGAAGCGGCCTATGCCTGCATGATGGAGCGGCGGGCACGCGGCAAAGTGATTCTCACGCTGTAGGAGCACGCCATGCAGCCTTTCGTTTTCAACACGGTGCCGCAGCTCATTTGCCGACCGGGCAGCGCTCTGGACCTGGCAGAGAGTTGCCAGCGCCTGGGGATTCGTCAGCCGCTGCTGGTAACCGACCCCGGCTTGATGGCGATCGGGCTGGTGCAGCCGGTGCAGGCCGCGCTGGAAGCCGCCGGCGTGCCCGTGGTGCTCTACGATCAGGTGCGGGAAGACCCCCCGGAGGCCACGGTTGAGGCGGCAGCGGCGCTGGGACGCGCTGCGGCCGTGGATGGCGTGATTGCGCTGGGCGGTGGCAGCTCCATGGATGTGGCAAAGGTGGTGGCGGCGCTGCTGGCGGGCTCTCAGCCGCTGCAGGCCCTGTACGGAGTCGACCAGATCAGCGGCGGACGCCTGCCCCTGATACTGGTGCCCACCACCGCCGGTACCGGCTCCGAAGTGACCCCGGTTGCGGTCATCACCACCGGGGAGACCACCAAGGCCGGTGTCTCTTGCGCGGTACTGCTGCCCGATGTTGCCCTGCTCGATGCCGACCTGACCCTGGGCCTGCCACCCCGGGTAACGGCCATGACCGGCGTTGATGCCATGGTGCATGCCATCGAGGCCTACACCTCGAAACTGAAAAAGAACCCGGTTTCCGACAATCTGGCACGCGAGGCATTGCGGCTGCTGGCCACCCACATTCGCACGGCTGTCAGCGACGGCGGCAACCGCGAAGCGCGCGCCGCCATGTTGCTGGGTGCCTGCCTCGCCGGGCAGGCGTTTGCCAATGCCCCGGTCGCCGCGGTGCACGCGCTGGCTTACCCGCTGGGTGGCCATTACCACATTCCCCACGGGCTCAGTAACTCGCTGGTACTGCCTGCGGTGCTGGCCTACAACATGCCGGCCGCCGAAGCGCTGTATGCGGAGCTGGCAGAGATTGTTGCGCCCAACGCCACTGGCAGCGTTTCCGCCCGAGCAGGGGCTTTGGTGGAGGCGCTACAGCAGTTGATTGCCGATGTGGGCCTGCCGGCGACACTGGCGGAGGCCGGCGTGCTCGCAGCAGACCTGCCCATGCTCGCCGCGGATGCCATGCAGCAGCAGCGCCTGTTGGTAAACAACCCGCGTGAGGTGAGCGAGGCCGATGCGCTGGCGATCTACCGCGCAGCGCATGGAGTGAGCGCATGAGCAAGCGCCCAGTGCGTGCCGACTACAAGGTGTTCTACCCCATCAGCACACGCTGGTCAGACAACGACACCTACGGGCACATCAACAACGTCATTTACTATTCCTACTTCGATTCGGTCGCCAACCGCTATCTTATCGAGGAAGGCGGGCTGGATATCGCGGATGGCACCATCGTCGGTTACGTGGTGAGCTCGGGCTGCGACTACCACGCCCCGGCCAGTTACCCGGAAGCGATCGAGGGCGGCCTGCGGGTGGACCGCCTCGGCAATAGCTCGGTCCAGTACGGCATCGCCATCTTCCGCGAGGGCGAAGATGAAGCTCTGGCGCACGGGCACTTTGTGCATGTGTTTGTTGACCGGGCAGCCAACCGGTCGGTGCCGATACCGGACAGCTTGCGGGTCGCGCTGAAAAAGCTGACCGCCGGCTGACCCTCGCTACTTCAGCAGGTAGCGCAACAACAGGCTCAACACTTCCCGGCGAAAGGTCGGGTCCTCCAGCGCCTCGGGCCGTTCAGCCAGCGCCGCCTGCAGGCTGGCATCCAGGCTGCGGCGAGCGATGAACGCCATGGTGTCGATCGGGCCGGCCCGCAGCTGCTGCCGGTGGCGTCGCAAAAAGCCCGGAAACCATTCTTCCCAGGAGGGGTTGGCGAGGGATTGGGTGAGCTGGTTGACGCGGGCGCGTATATCCAGGCTCTGTTGGTGCTGCAGGTAGAAATCGGGATACATGCGGTATAGCTGCAGGAGCAGTGTGGCCTCGAGGTCAATGATGGCCGCCAGGGTGGCTTCCACGCTTTGGTCAGTGAGGGCGTGAATACGTCCGAACTCACTCTCGGTCTGGGCCAGCAGGCCGGCCATGCGCTCTTCGTACACTTCCGCCAGCACCGCTTCCTTGTTGGGAAAGTACTGATACAGCGAGGCAATGTTCACGCCCGCCACGTCGGCAATGCGCGCGGTGGTGAGCTGGTCCGGGCCCTCTTGTTCCAGGATTTTCAGGCAGGCTTCGCGGATGGCCTCCACCAGCGCTCGGGAGCGATGCTGACGAGGCCGCTTGCGCGGTGCGGGCAACTCATTGCCAGACACAGCGTTGCTCCGTTGACAGGAAATGTAAGGTCTGTTGTCTCTGCATCGCGGGGTGACCTTAAAAGCCTTTTATAACAGCAGGTTACAGCTGCCCGTATTTCTTCGAAACCGCAGTTGCCAGCAGTTTCAAAGGGGCTAGAGTACTGGATTCCTGAACCTGGGCAAGGCACATTATGTATTTCGACGTTGATTATTACCTGCGCCTGTTGCGCCATGTCTGGGGGCTCAAAGAGTGGCCGGGGCGTCGGCGCCTGCTGCTGCGGCTGTTGTTCGTAACACCGCTGGCCACGCTGTTTCATACTCTCTGCTTCCTGCTGGACTACGTGTTTTTCCCTCGGCTGTGGACGCAGCGTGTCGTCGCGCCCGTGTTCATTGTCGGCCATGCGCGCAGCGGCACAACACTCATGCATCGGCTTCTGTCCGCCGACGGTGAGCGCTTCAGTTACTTTCTCTACTGGGAAACGCTGTTTCCGTCGCTGCTGCAAAAGCGGGTCATCCGCTGGCTGGGCACCGTGGACACCCGGCTCCTGAATGGCGCTCTGTTCCGCCGCATCAAGGCCTGGGATGACAAAACCTTCGGCCCGTTTCGGCACATTCACAACATGAGTCTGTGGACCTCCGAAGAGGATCAGTTCGCGATGCGCGCGGCCTTCGTCACGCAGCAGTGGTCCACTGACCTGCCCGTGATGGATGTGCTGGACCTGTTCCATCTCGACCAGATGCCCGCCAAACGCAAGCGCTGGATGCATCATTACAAGGAGCTGGTGAAGCGACAGTTGCTGCTCAACGGCGGGGAGCGCACTCACCTGAGTAAGAACCCGGTGATGAGCGGCTGGGTGGGATCCATTGTCGAGACCTTCCCCGACGCGCGTATCGTGGTCATGCTGCGTGACCCCGCTGAATGTGTGCCCAGCCTGCTCAAGCTGGTGGAGATTTCGTGGAAGAGCAAGGGCTGGCGCCAAGAGGACTACGCACATTCGCTGGCGCTATTGCTGGAGACTTCCTTCGAGAGTTTCGAGAACCCGGCGCAGCAACTCGCCGCGCGGTCGAACACACCACGCGCCATCGTCGACTATCGCGAACTGACCAGGCAACCGCAGGAAACGGTGCATGCCGTGTACGCGGCGCTGGGCATGACGGTAAGCCCACAGTTTGATGATTTCCTGCGCGCCAATGCCGAGCGCGAAAAGAGCCATCATTCCAAATTCGAGTACAGCCTTGGCGATTACGCCTTGTCACACGAATTACTCGAGCAGCGCCTCGCGGACTTTTACCTGCGCTATGGATGGCCCGGCCACAGTGGCGCCGACCCCGGCCTGGGAGCGGGCACTGAGACGGCGCGAGCGCCGGCCTGAGTTCCGGACGCCCCAGATCACTGATATTCCAGAGGATAACACTATGCCAGAGCAAGAAAGCAGCCAGGCGACACGTGACGCACTGCGTGAGGCCTTCGATGACATGATCGCCTGCTTCCAGGAGGCGCGGGATGCCATTGATGACCCGGCGCTGTATCCGCCACCGCCCACGGATCGCCACCTCGCCGAGGGCTATCGCTACGTGCTGGGCTTTATGCTGGCCGGTATCGAGCGCGCTCTGGGTGACCCGCTGTATCCGCGCTTCCGACGCGCGATCCAGCCGATGAATCGCGCTACCATCGATAATTCGGACGCGGTCTATCTGGGGGTGGAGATCGACGGTAATTACAGCTACCGCGTCCGGGGCCGGGCGGCGGATAGCCGTCACTGGCGCGGTGAGCCGGCAGCAGAAGGCAAGACCGCCCCGCAGTATGTGATCTTCGAGCTCGCCAGCGGCCACGCGGGGGACAGCGGTAAGCTGTCGGAAATGAAACCCGGTACACGCATCAACACAGGAACACTGGACAGTGCCACCTTGCAGGTTGCCGACGATGGCAGCTTCGAGATCCTGATTGCACCGGAAAAGCCCGCCGGCTACAGCGGCAACTTCATCGCCAGCAAGCGCACCAGCCGCGATGTGGAGCACGTGGGCAAGTTTCTCACCTGCCGCGAGCTGTTCCACGACTGGGAAAACCAGGACCTGCTGGACCTGGAAATCCTGCGCATCGGCTGTGAAAACGAACCGCGCCCGCCCATCGACCCCGAGGGTGCGATGCAGATGTTGCGTGACGTGGGCCGCGTGGCGCGCAACCAGGTGCATTTCTGGAATGCCTTCAACACCATAACGCTGGAGACCTACGGCCAGGTGCCAGGCGGCATCAGTGAGCGCATGGGACTGGACAAGCCCTTCATGCCGGTGAACGACATGAACCCGCCCAACGCGCTGGGCCTGGCCACGGGCGGCGGCCAGAGCAGTAATATCTATGCGGGCGGTACCTATCTGCTCGAGGACGACGAGGCGCTGGTCATCGCAACCCGCACGCCAGTGGAGCCGCATTTTCTCGGCTTTCACCTGGCCAATCTGTGGGGTGAGTCGCTCGATTTCGAAAGCTATCCCAGTAACACCAACGCACACTTTGTCGAGGCGGACCCCGATGGTGTACGGCGCTGGGTGGTGTGTCACCGTGATCCAGGCATCGCCAACTGGGTGAGTACCACCGGGGTGCGCCACGGTTATACCAGTATGCGCTGGACCTACCCCGAGCCGCCGCCCGAGGGGCAGTGGCCCGAGCTGACGGTAACCCGCGTGGCCTTTGATGCCATTGCGGAGCACATGCCACATGCCCGGCGGGTTTCGCCGGAGGAGCGCGCCGCGGAGCGCCTGTTGCGCCACCGGCATGTACAGCGGCGCTACCGGCAATACTGATGTCACGAATTCTCAGATAACAACAAAACGGAGCGGTACATGGGACAACTACAAGGCAAAACAGCACTGATCACCGGCGGCAGCCGCGGCATCGGTCGCGCCATTGCAACGCGTTTCGCGGCGGAGGGTGCGGCGGTGGTGCTGGTGGCATCACGCCTGGGTGCGCACGGTAATCTGCCGGGGACCCTCGAGGACGCCGTGGCAGAGATCAACGCCGCGGGCGGGCGTGCCGCTGCTGAAGTGTGCAGCCTGCTCGATGTCGCGGCGCGCGCCGATCTGGTCGAACGCGCCGCGGTGCATTTCGGGCCTATCGACATTCTGGTCAACAACGCCGCCATGCAGCGTGCAGACATGCCGAGCCGGGTGAGTACCGATCATCGCAACCAGATGTTTGACCTTAATGTGAATGTGCCCATGGAGTTGGCCGCGCAGGCCTTGCCGGGTATGCGACAACGCGGTGCCGGGTGGATTCTGAACATAAGCAGTGCGACAGCCCTGCAGCCGGTGGCGCCGTATCGCCACACCCGTGAGGCAGCACTGGTGATTGCCGCCTACGGCGCCTCCAAGGCGGCACTCAACCGCTACAGCGAGGGCCTGGCACACGAGCTGGCGCCAGAGCAGATATACGTCAACACGCTGGCACCGGAGAGCATTGTGCTGACCCCGGGCGCCGAATACGTGCGCGAAATCGCCCAGCGGTTCCCGGACTGGGCGGAACCGGTGGAGATGATGGCCGAAGCCGCGCTGTCACTCTGTAGCGGAACGCACGTGGCGCGGGTGGCCTACAGTCGCCAGTGGCTCCACGCGCAGGGCCGCGCGGTGCGCAGCCTGGACGGCAAGACGGTGCTGGGGGATGCGTTTCTGCCGGCCGCCGTGTAGTCGCTGGGCTAGCGTCGCTCGCGCAGCACCAGCAGCACGAGCACCAGGAAGAACACACTGGCGCTGAACAGGGGCGCCAGCGACGGATGGACCTGGTACAGGGCGCCGGCGCACAGCGGGCCGGCGACGAACCCGATGGCGGGGCAGGCGGCGACCAGGCCGGCGACCGAACCCTGTTCGTCTGCTGATACCGCAAGCGACGCGCCGGCGGAAATCGACGGCATGGTCAGACCCAGGCCTGTGCCCAGGAACCCCATGCCCACCGCCAGCAGCGGGAAGTGATCAGCGCTGGCCAGGATCGTTGCGCCAAACAGCATCGCCAGCAGGCCCAGGCGAATGAACTGCCCGGGCTCCAGCTTGAGCCGCTGCATTACGGTAATCTGTACCAGGAACGTGAACAGGGCCGACACCATCAGCGCCGCCCCGGTCATCTGGGCGGTCTGGATGCCGTTCAACTCAAGTTTGTCCTGCAGGGTGAAGCCCAGAGTTTGCTGGATGCCGGAGAAGCCGACGAACAATCCCACGGCGGTGGCGAGCAGGTGGCGCACTCGGCGGTCGGTGAAACGCAGCCGTATGCGCAGGTGGCGGGGTACCCGCTCGCGGCGAGGTGTTTTAGGCAGCTGGCGCCACACCAGCAGCGCCGCCGAAGCTGCCAGGGTTGCCGCAAAGTACAGGGGCGCCAGCAGGCCGAAGGTCGCCAGGGCGCCACTCACCGCGGGGCCGAGTATGGTGCCCATGCTGTTGGCCGTGCCCAGGCGCGCCATGGTGCGGGTGCGGTGTTCAGCGGCGCTGTTGTCTGCGGCATAGGCGGTGGTGGAGGGGTTGGTGGCGGACATCACGACCGACTGACCGCAGCGCGCCAGCAGTGCCGCAGCGTAGAGCAGGGTGCCGCTGAGGACACCGGCCAGCCCGATGGAAAACACGCTGGTGAACACCAGGGTGCCCACGGTATAGCCGAGCAGGCCGGTTATGATAATAGGCTTGCGCCCGACACGGTCGCTGAGTCGACCCCAGTGAGGCGAGGCGAGGGCGAACACCAGGGCGGAGATGGCGATGATCGACGTGATCTGCAGCTCTCCCAGCGCCACTTCGCGGCCCAGCGGCGCGAGGATCGCAAACACCAGCGATTGCCCCATGCCCGTTGCCATGAGGGCGAGGATCAGTACGGTCAGCTGCCCGGCAGAAAGCCTGGTCGTGGTCACGGATGCCTGCGCCGGGGGGGAGTGATCACGCGTCGGCCTTGCCGATCTGGCCCAGTCCCGGCATGAAGCGGGGGTAGCTGACCGGAAACAGGCGCGCCAGCAGGTTGATGAGCTTGGCATCGTTGCCGACCAACAGGCGCTGCTGCTTTTTTTCCACGGCGCGGATGATCTGTGCCGCGGCCGATTCCGCCGTGGTGCGCACGTGCTGCTCGAACAGTGCGGCCTTCTCGTCTTCACTGATGGCGACACCGCCGCCTCGGCTGCGGCGCGCGATATTGGTGCCAACACCACCGGGATGCACGCAACACACGTGGACATTGCTGCCCTGCATTTCCATCCGCAATGCTTCGGTGTAGCCGCGCACGGCAAACTTGGAGGCGTTGTAAGCGGATTGCGTGGGCACGCCAATCATGCCGAAAATCGACGATATATTGACCAGGTGCCCCTGCGGGGCACGTCGCAGCAGGGGCAGGAAGGCCATGGTACCGTGGACTACGCCCCAGAAGTTGATGCCCATCAGCCACTGCACGTTGGCGTAGTCACAGGCATCGACACGGTCGCTGTAGCCCACGCCGGCATTATTGATCACGATGTCGACTGACGATTGCTGTGCGGCGATGGCCTCGGCCCAGGCGTCCATGGCGGCCTTGTCTGCCACGTCCACGCACTGCTGCCGGGTAGCGACATCAGCGCGCTCCAGGCCTGCTACGGTTTCATCCAAACCGGTGGCATCCACGTCGCTCAGGAACAGTGCGCAGCCCTCGCGGTTGAGTTGCCTCGCAAGCGCGCGGCCAATGCCTGAGCCGGCGCCGGTGATTACCGCTGTTTTACCTGAACTGTAGGTCATGTCTGGAGATACCCTGTTGTTTACGGTTATCGGCCCATCATAGAAAACCGGGGGTGTAGCGCAACTGTTTTCTCCAGTGCCGGGCGCCGAACACCGCTTTGCTGCACGTTGGCGCCCCGGGTGCGTTACACTGGGTGCCCCGCGCAGCATCAAACACCCTGACCCTTCCGGTGATCCGTCATGAATCACGCATCAGGCATTTCTCCTTCAGTGATATTCGCCCTCGGCTTCACCATGATGTTGGGGCCTTTCGCCATCGACACCTACCTGCCTGCCTTCCCGCTGATTGCCGCGGCACTGGGTGTCACCCTGCACGATGTGTCCCTGAGTATCTCCGTGTACATGATGGGGTTTGCGCTGGGCCAACTCACCGGCGGCGCGCTGTCGGACCGCTATGGGCGCCGGCGCGTGCTGGCGACCGGGCTGGCCGTGTTCGCGCTGGCCAGCTTCGGCCTGGCACAGGTGCAGTCGCTGGAGGCGCTGCTGTGGGGCCGCTTGTTGCAATCTGTCGGTGGTGGCTGGATCGGCGTATCGGTGCCCGCGCTGGTGCGCGACCGGGTGCAGGGCGTGCAGGCCGCAAAGCTGTTTTCAATGATCGGGATGGTAGCTATCGTGGCGCCTGCCATCGCCCCCGCGATTGGCGCCCTGCTGCTGGAAGTGGGTGGCTGGCGCCTGGTGTTTGTGTGCCTGGGAGGCTATGCCCTGTGCCTTTTCCCGCTCCTCCAGGCGACGGTGTTCCGCGGGCCGCGCAAGCCACCCGGGGGTGCCGACGGCCTGAGTTTCCTGGCACGCTACCTGGGTGTACTGAAGACCCGCAGTGCGCGACCCTACATTTTCTGGCAGGCGGCAGCGTTCGGCGGCCTTATCATATTTGTCACCTACGCCTCGTATATATACATGGAGCATTTTGCCCAGTCCCGGGCCGCGTTCACGGGACTGTTTGCCTGCAATATCGTCGCGATTTTCGCCTGCAACCTGCTCAACCGGGTTCTCTTGAATCGTTTCGAACCACGCCAGATCATGTTTGCCGCCACCTGGCTGCAGGCAGTCAGTGGCCTCACGCTGTTGCTGGTGGTGTTGTTCGACGGACCGGTGCAGGCTTTCCTGCCGGCCATGATGCTCTACGCGGGCATGCTGGGTGCCATCAGCCCCAATATACAGGCGTGCTATCTCGAATCGTTCCCCAGCAGCGCCGCCTCGGCGGCCGCCGTGATGGGTGCGGTCCAGTTCGGGCTGGGGGGAGCGGCGAGTGCGTTCAGCAATCTGCTGCCTGAGGCGCTGCTCAGTGTCGTCGCCTGTATCGCGGCCTGCGCCTTCGCCAGCCTGGCCTGCATGCGGTGGTCGCGCCGCAGCGCCAGCCTCTAGGTTTCCCCGCGAGCGGTATTTGTGCCGCGCTTCTGCGCGCTGCTCGCTGGACAGGGCCGGGGGTATCCCCTACAATTCTGTCCCAGATTTCATATGTCCGGATTGCGCCCCGGACGTCGTTTGTACCTGCGAGTAACCAGAGCTGATTCTATGAGAAAAAGCGAGATGCGGTGGCCCCCATCTCGCTTTTTTTCAGCGCGCGCAGCAAAGGTCCGCCGCTGAATCTTGGAGGTGTTCTTGTCCAGCCCAGCCCTTTTGGCCCTTGAAGATGGCACCGTTTTCAGAGGTGTGGCGATAGGAGCAGACGGTGCCTCCGTCGGTGAAGTGGTCTTCAATACGGCCATGACCGGGTATCAGGAAATTCTCACTGATCCCTCCTACGCGCGCCAGATTGTCACCCTGACCTATCCCCACATCGGCAACACCGGCACCAATACCGAAGACGAGGAGTCGGCGAACATCTGGGCAGCCGGCCTGGTCATTCGCGATCTGCCGCTGCTGGCCAGCAACTACCGCAACCAGGAAGACCTGCAGAGCTACCTGCGCCGGCGCAACATCGTCGCCATAGCGGATATCGACACCCGTCGCCTGACGCGCATACTGCGCGACAAAGGAGCCCAAAACGGCTGTATTGTCGCTGGTGAGCGGGTTGATGAGGCTCTGGCGCTGGCCCAGGCGCGCGATTTTGCCGGCCTCAAGGGTATGGACCTGGCGAAGGAAGTTAGCGTGGACGCGTCCTACGCATGGCGCGAAGGCAGTTGGGTGCTGGGCACAGGTTACAGCGAGCGGCCGGATGCGGATCTGCCCTGGCACGTGGTGGCCTACGATTACGGCGTGAAGCGCAACATCCTGCGTATGCTGGTGGATCGCGGCTGCCGCCTTACCGTGGTGCCTGCGCAAACCCCGGCCAGCGAGGTGCTCGCCCTGCAGCCGGACGGTGTGTTCCTCTCCAACGGCCCGGGAGATCCTGAGCCCTGCGACTACGCTATCAGCGCCATACGCACCATTCTCGACACCGATATTCCCGTGTTCGGCATTTGTCTCGGGCATCAGTTGCTGGCACTGGCGAGCGGCGCCCGCACCCTGAAAATGGGCCACGGGCACCACGGTGCCAACCACCCGGTGCAGAATCTCGATGACCGCACGGTGCTGATCACCAGCCAGAACCACGGCTTTGCAGTGGATGAAGCGGGCCTGCCGGACACTCTGCGGGTGACGCACAAGTCGCTGTTCGACGGTACCCTGCAGGGTATCCACCGCACCGACAAGGCGGCATTCAGTTTCCAGGGGCACCCGGAGGCCAGCCCGGGCCCACATGATGCCGCCCCACTGTTTGACCATTTCATCGAATTGATGATCGCCAGAGCAGGGAGCCGCTAAACCGCCATGCCCAAGAGAACCGACATTAAGAGCATTTTGATCCTCGGCGCAGGCCCTATTGTCATCGGCCAGGCCTGCGAGTTCGATTACTCCGGCGCCCAGGCCTGCAAGGCGCTGCGTGAGGAGGGCTACCGGGTGATCCTGGTGAACTCCAACCCGGCCACCATCATGACTGACCCCTCGATGGCCGACGCGACCTACATCGAGCCCATCGTCTGGCAGACGGTGGCGCGGATAATCGAGGAGGAGCGCCCGGATGCCGTGCTGCCGACCATGGGTGGGCAGACGGCGCTGAACTGTGCGCTGGACCTGGCGCGTGAGGGCGTGCTGGAGAAATTCGGCGTGGAAATGATCGGCGCCACCAAGGAAGCCATCGACAAGGCCGAGGACCGCCAGCTGTTTGGTATGGCGATGAAGCGCATCGGTCTGGAAACGCCGCGCGCGGCCCTGGCCCACAGCATGGAAGAGGCCTTCCAGGTGCTGGACCAGATCGGCTTTCCCTGCATTATTCGTCCCTCTTTTACCATGGGCGGTTCCGGCGGCGGCATTGCCTACAACCGCGACGAGTTCGAGCAGATATGTACGCGCGGCCTTGATCTGTCGCCGACCAAGGAGCTGTTGATCGACGAGTCCCTGATCGGCTGGAAAGAGTACGAGATGGAGGTGGTGCGCGACAAAAACGACAACTGCATCATCGTCTGTTCCATCGAGAACTTCGACGCCATGGGCGTGCATACGGGCGACTCCATCACGGTTGCTCCGGCACAAACCCTCACCGACAAGGAATACCAGATCATGCGCAACGCCTCGCTGGCGGTGCTGCGTGAGATCGGCGTGGAGACAGGCGGCTCCAACGTGCAGTTCGGTATCGACCCCAAAACCGGGCGCATGGTCATTATCGAGATGAACCCGCGGGTGTCGCGCTCCTCGGCGCTGGCCTCCAAGGCGACCGGTTTCCCGATCGCCAAAGTAGCGGCCAAGCTGGCGATCGGCTACACGCTGGACGAGTTGCAGAACGATATTACCGGGGGCGTTACGCCGGCCTCGTTTGAGCCCGCCATCGATTACGTGGTGACTAAAATCCCGCGCTTTGCCTTCGAGAAATTCGGTGCCGCAGACCCGCGCCTGACCACCCAGATGAAGTCTGTGGGCGAGGTCATGGCGATTGGCCGCACCTTCCAGGAATCGCTGCAGAAAGCCCTGCGCGGGCTGGAAGTGGGCTCGGCCGGTTTTGAACACAAGATCGACGTGGATAACCCGGACCTGCGCGAAGAGCTGGTGTCGGAGTTGACCAACCCGGGTGCTGACCGTATCTGGTATATCGGCGACGCCTTCCGCGCCGGCATGACGGTGGACCAGGTGTACCAGTACACCGGCGTCGACCCCTGGTTCCTGGTGCAGATCGAAGACATCATTGCCACCGAGGATGCCCTGAAGCCGGTGGCCTTGCTGGATATCGACCGCGACCGCATGTTTCGCCTCAAGCGCAAGGGCTTTTCCGATGCGCGCCTCGCTGTGCTGTTGGGCGTGAGCGAGCGGGAACTGCGCAAGCACCGTCACGCGCTGGGTATTCGCCCGGTGTACAAGCGAGTGGATACCTGTGCCGCCGAGTTCACCTCAGCCACGGCCTACATGTATTCAACCTACGAGGAGGAGTGCGAGGCGACACCCACCGGGCGCGACAAGATTCTGGTGCTCGGGGGCGGCCCGAACCGTATCGGTCAGGGTATCGAATTCGACTACTGCTGCGTGCACGCGGCACTCGCCATGCGTGAGGATGGCTATGAAGCCATCATGGTGAACTGTAACCCGGAGACGGTTTCCACCGACTACGATACCTCCGACCGCCTGTATTTTGAGCCAGTGACGCTGGAGGATGTGCTGGAGATTATCGATCTCGAGCAGCCCAAAGGCGTGATCGTGCAGTTCGGCGGTCAGACTCCGCTGAAACTGGCGCGCGACCTCGAAGCGCACGGCGTGCCGATTATTGGCACCACCCCGGACGCCATCGACCGCGCCGAGGACCGCGAGCGGTTCCAGAAGATGATCCAGAAGTTGGGCTTGCGCCAGCCCGCCAACACCACCGTACGCAGCGTGGAAGAGGCGCTGGAGGCGGCTTCGCGCATCGGCTATCCGCTGGTGGTGCGCCCCTCCTATGTGCTGGGTGGCCGGGCCATGGAGATTGTCTACCGCGAGGAAGACCTGCTGCGTTACATGCGCGATGCGGTACAGGTATCCAACGACGCGCCGGTGCTGCTGGATTCGTTCCTGAGTGCGGCCATCGAAGTCGATATCGATGCCGTGAGCGACGGCGAGCAGGTGGTCATCGGAGCCATCATGCAACACATCGAGCAGGCGGGTGTGCACTCCGGTGACTCTGCGTGCTCGCTCCCGCCCTATAACCTCGCCCCCGAGGTTCAGGATGCCATGCGCGAGCAGGTGCGGCAGATGGCGCTGGAGCTGGGTGTAAAAGGCCTGATGAACGTGCAGCTGGCCTGGCAGGACGACGAGATCTACGTGATCGAGGTAAACCCGCGCGCCTCCCGCACGGTGCCTTTTGTGTCCAAGTGCATCGGCGTGTCCCTGGCCAAGGTGGCGGCACGCTGCATGGCCGGCCAGAGCCTGGCCGCACAGAATTTCACCCGCGAAATCGTGCCGCCCTTCTTCTCGGTGAAAGAGGCGGTTCTGCCGTTCAACAAATTCCCGGGTGTAGACCCGATCCTCGGGCCGGAAATGCGTTCCACGGGCGAAGTGATGGGCACCGGCGATACCTTTGCCGGGGCTTTCGCCAAGGCCCAGCTGGGTGCTGGCGAGCCGCCGCCGCGCAGCGGCATGGCGCTGATGAGCGTACGCGATGTCGACAAGCCGGGCGCGGTGCGCGTGGCGCGCGAACTGGTAGCACTGGGCTTCAGCCTGGCGGCCACCAGCGGCACGGCCAAGGCGCTGGAAGAAGCTGGCCTGGAGGTGCGCCGCGTAAACAAGGTGCTGGAGGGTCGGCCGCATATTGTCGATATGATCAAGAACGACGAAGCCGACCTGATCATCAATACGACGGAAGGGCGCCGGGCAACCACGGATTCGGCCCCCATTCGCGCCAGCGCCGAGCAGCATCGGGTGTTTTACACCACCACGCTGGCCGCGGCGGAAGCCATGACCATGTCGCTCAAGCTGGAAACGGACAAGACGGTACGCAGGTTGCAGGACCTGCACAGGAGCATCGGGCAATGAGCAAAGTACCCATGACAGTCAGCGGCGAACGCCTGTTGCGGGAGGAGCTTGACCGGCTCAAGCGGGTTGAGCGTCCGCGCATCGTGGCGGCGATAGCCGAGGCCCGCGAGCACGGTGACCTGAAAGAGAACGCGGAATATCATGCGGCGCGCGAGCAACAGAGCTTCGCGGAAGGGCGTATTCAGGATATCGAGAGCAAGCTCTCCAACGCGCAGGTCATTGATGTCACGACCATCGCCAAATCGGGCAAGGTGATTTTCGGGGTGACGGTTGACCTGGTGAATGTCGATACCGATGCAACGGTAACCTATCGCATCGTGGGTGACGATGAAGCCGACGTGAAGAACAACCTCATTTCGGTCAGCTCACCGATTGCGCGTGCCCTGATCGGCAAGGAAGAGGGGGATATTGTGGTTGTGCGTGCTCCCGCGGGCGATATCGAGTACGAGATTGATCAAGTGCGGCATATCTGATTCGGGCTCGGGGCGCACCGGCGCCCGTCCCGTCGCGGGTGAGTGCTGACGCGCAGTCGCTACTGGGCCAGCGTTCGAATCAGGTTCGAAAGCTTGGGGTCAGGCTTCGCGCAGCGTTTCAGTAGCAGGGCGGTATTGCCAATGCTCTGTACAAGCGTGGCCCCGGTTTTGCTGCACATGTCCTCTATCAGCCTGTCGCGCGCGTCTCGGTCTCCCACGGAAACCTTGATTTTGATCAGCTCATGGTCGCCCAGGGCGCGCTCGATTTCCTGCAGTACGTTGTCGCTGAGGCCGTTACCCGCCACCGTGACCACCGGTTTCAGTTTGTGGCCGATGGCGCGCAGTTGCTTGTGATCCAGGGTCGCTTTCTTGCTCATGAGGTTTCCGCGCTACAATGCCGGGTAAAGAGGGCGCTCAGTCTACACAAGCGCCGGCGCCGCGCCTAGTTTGGTGAGGCCAGTTCGTTGGGCCAGTTCAGCGGGGCCAATTCAGTGGAGTATGGCCGCGGATGTTGCGGTAGGAAAAGGCATGGCCAAGAAAAAATCATCAAGCAAGGCGTGGCTCAAGGAGCACCGTGACGACCCCTATGTGCAACAGGCGCAGCGCGAGGGTTACCGGTCCCGCGCCTGTTACAAGCTGCTGGAAATCCAGGAACGGGATCGCCTGATCAAGCCCGGCATGACGGTGCTGGATTTGGGCAGCGCACCCGGCGGCTGGTCCCAGGTGGCGGCGCAGCTGGTGGGGCACAAGGGGCGCGTACTGGCGTCGGACATTTTGCCGATGGACAGCCTGGCCGGGGTCGAATTCATCGAGGGAGACTTCACGGCAGACAGCGTGTTCGAGCAGATTCTCGCGGCGCTGGGTGACTCGCCGGCCGATGTGGTGATCTCCGATATGGCGCCGAACATGAGCGGAGTGAACGCTGTCGACCAGCCGCGGTCCATGTATCTGGTAGAGCTCGCGCTGGACATGGCGCAGCAGGTGCTGGCTCCGGGTGGGTCTTTTGTGGCCAAAGTGTTCCAGGGTGAAGGCTTTGACGAACTTTACCGCGATATTCGCGGTGCCTTCGGCAAGGTGGTGACGCGCAAGCCCAAGGCATCGCGGCCGCGCTCGCGCGAGGTGTATCTTGTGGCCACCCAGTTTCGCGCCGCTGAGGGTTGAAACATGGAGCCGTGGCCCCATGTCCTGTACATTGGGTGTCTGTCTTTGCGCTGGCATTGAGCCCTTTTCGGGGTAGTGGCGTATAACCGGCTATAATCAGGGAGAATCTGGCTGTCTCGTCCATCCGTGCCGGATGGGTCATTCATGAGGAAACAGCGTTGAACGATATGGCGAAAAATTTACTTTTATGGCTGGTGATTGCCGCGGTGCTGCTGTCGGTGTTCAACAACTTCAATATGGAGAGCCCGACGCAACAGGTGGGTTACTCCGAGTTCATTGAGGAGATCCAGAACGAGCGCATCAAGAAGGTGGTCGTTGATGGCCTGACCATCAACGGCGAACGCTTCGATGGCAGCCGTTTCGAAACCATCCGCCCCATGGTGGAGGATCCCAAGCTGATTGACGACCTCCTGCAGCACAATGTTGAGGTGATCGGTCGCAAGCCCGAGCAGCAGAGCGTATGGACGCAACTGCTGGTCGCCAGTTTCCCCATCCTCATTATCATCGCGGTCTTCATGTTTTTCATGCGCCAGATGCAGGGCGGTGCGGGTGGCCGCGGTGGGCCGATGAGTTTCGGCAAGAGCAAAGCGCGCCTGCTGGGCGAAGACCAGATAACTACCACATTTGCCGATGTGGCGGGGGTTGATGAAGCGAAAGAGGATGTTCAGGAGCTGGTCGAATTTCTGCGCGATCCCAGCCGATTCCAGAAGCTCGGTGGCCGTATTCCCCGCGGTGTGCTCATGGTGGGTCAGCCCGGCACCGGTAAGACGCTGCTGGCAAAAGCCATTGCGGGTGAAGCCAAGGTGCCGTTTTTCTCCATCTCGGGTTCAGATTTCGTGGAGATGTTTGTTGGCGTGGGCGCCTCCCGCGTACGCGACATGTTTGACCAGGCGAAGAAGCAGGCGCCCTGTATTATCTTCATCGACGAAATCGACGCGGTAGGCCGACATCGCGGCGCAGGCCTGGGTGGCGGGCACGACGAGCGCGAACAGACCCTCAACCAGCTGCTGGTGGAGATGGACGGCTTCGAAGTGAATGATGGCGTTATCGTGATCGCCGCCACAAACCGCCCCGACGTGCTCGACCCCGCGCTGCTGCGCCCGGGCCGTTTCGATCGTCAGGTTGTGGTCGGGCTGCCCGATATTCGCGGGCGTGAGCAAATCCTGAAGGTGCACATGCGCAAGGTGCCGCTGTCCGAGGACGTTGTGGCCTCGCGCATTGCCCGTGGCACGCCCGGTTTTTCCGGCGCCGATCTGGCGAACCTGGTGAATGAGGCAGCGCTCTTTGCCGCGCGCGCCGGTGTGCGCACGGTGGGCATGACGCAGTTCGAATTGGCCAAGGACAAGATCATGATGGGCGCCGAGCGCAAGTCCATGGTCATGTCGGAAAAGGAAAAGCGTAACACGGCTTACCACGAGGCGGGCCACGCCATTGTTGGTCGCCTGGTGCCTGAGCACGACCCGGTGTACAAGGTGAGCATCATCCCCCGCGGCCGCGCCCTGGGCGTGACCATGTTCCTGCCGGAAGAGGACCGCTACAGCCACAGCCGCCGGCATATCATCAGCCAGGTGTGCAGTCTGTTTGGCGGGCGCATCGCCGAGGAAATGACCCTGGGCAAGGACGGCGTCACCACCGGGGCGTCCAATGATATCCAGCGCGCTACCAGTATTGCTCGCAACATGGTGACCAAGTGGGGCCTGTCGGAGAAGCTGGGCCCGCTGATGTATGACGAAGCGGAGGAGGAGGTGTTCCTCGGCCGTTCTGCCGGGCACCAGACCAAATCGCTGTCGGCGGAGACCGCCAAGCTGATCGATCAGGAAGTGCGCAGCATCATCGATGAATGCTACAGCACGGCGCAGGGTATTCTGGAAGAGAACGTGGACAAGTTGCACGCCATGGCTGACGCCCTGATGTTGTACGAGACCATCGATGCCGACCAGATCAACGACATAATGGAAGGGCGCACCCCGCGTGAACCCGCTGACTGGGGTGGCTCGGATGGTGGTCCACAGGCCGGTGCACGCAAGGCGACAACGGCCGAGGACGACGATGAAGCGGCCAGCCCCATTGGCGGCCCCGCCGGTGAGCACTGACTCCGCCGCAGCGCAGTGAGTGCTGCCCCAGGCCCGGCGCTTGATTGCGCCGGGCGTGTTCTCGACCTCTCACGCCCCGTTGTCATGGGCGTGGTCAATACAACCCCCGACTCCTTTTCTGACGGTGGCGCCCTGTACCGGGGCGGCCGCCTCGATCTCGAACGCGCCCTCGCTCATGCCCAACGCTTGTGCACGGAAGGTGCCGCTATTCTGGATATCGGCGGCGAGTCCACGCGCCCCGGCGCGCCGCCCGTGTCATCAACCGAGGAGCAGGATCGCGTGTTGCCGCTGGTTGATCGCGTGGCGCGCGAGCTCGATGTGGTGATCTCCGTGGATACCAGTGACCCGGTGGTGATGCGTGAAGCGGCGGCACTCGGGGCGGGTATGCTCAATGATGTGCGAGCGCTCACCCGCGAGGGTGCACTGGAGGCTGCGGTGGCGTCTGGCCTGCCGGTGTGTCTGATGCATATGCAGGGCCAGCCGGGCACGATGCAGCAAGCGCCGGTCTACACCGATGTAGTGGCCGAGGTGCGCGGCTTTCTGGCGCAGCGGCTGGAGGCCTGCCTGGAGGCGGGCATGGCGCGCCGGCAGATACTTCTCGACCCCGGATTTGGCTTTGGCAAGACGGTGGCGCACAACCTGGAGTTACTGGACCGCCTCGGCGACCTGGCGCTGGACGGCCTGCCACTGCTGGTCGGGTTGTCGCGCAAGTCGTTGATTGGCAAGATTCTGGGTCGTGCTACGGTGTCCGGGCAAGCGGGGGTGGACCTTGCGCAAGACCGTCTCGCCGGCAGTCTGGCCCTGGCGGTGCTTGCAGTCGAGCGTGGTGCCGCTATAGTGCGAGCGCATGATGTGGCGGCAACGGTGGATGCGCTGGCCGCGTGTGTGGCAACGAAGCGATGGGGGCGACCTTGAGTAGACAGTTCTTCGGTACCGATGGCATTCGGGGCACAGTGGGTGAAGCCCCTATCACCCCGGACTTCATGCTTAAGCTGGGCTGGGCCTGTGGTCGCGTGTTCGCGCGGGGCGCCAGCCCCGGCACCCACAACACGGTCATTATCGGCAAGGATACCCGGGTCTCGGGATACATGTTTGAGTCTGCCTTGGAAGCGGGGCTGGTGGCCGCCGGCGTGGACGTCAAGCTGTTGGGCCCCATGCCGACGCCGGCTGTCGCATTGATGACCCGCACCCAGAATGCCGTGGCGGGGATTGTGATCAGCGCCTCCCACAATCCCTATTACGATAACGGCATCAAGTTTTTTTCATCGGATGGCGCCAAGCTGGCCGACGAGGTGGAGCTGGCCATCGAGGCCGAACTGGCCTGCGATTTGGTGGTCGTGCCCTCGCGGGATATTGGCAAGGTTGTACGGGTTGCCGACGCCGCGGGCCGTTACATCGAGTATTGCAAGGCCACAGTGCCAGACAGTTTCAGCCTGCGCGGTCTGAAAATCGCGGTCGACTGTGCCCACGGCGCCACCTACCATATCGCGCCCAATGTGCTGGCCGAACTCGGCGCGGACGTGGTCAGCATGGGCGATCGGCCCGATGGCTACAACATCAACGAAGGCGTAGGCTCGACCGATACCGCGCGCCTCTCGGCCCTGGTGCTGGAAAGCGGGGCCGACCTGGGAATTGCCTACGACGGCGATGGTGACCGCGTTATGTTCGTCGACGCTGACGGTTCCCTGGTGGATGGCGACGAGTTGCTCTATGTGATTGCTGTGCACAGGGCTGCTCAGGGGCACAGCGAAGCCGGCGTGGTCGGCACGCTGATGTCCAACCTGGGGCTGGAGCTGGCGCTGCGCGAGCTGGGCCTGGAGCTGGCGCGGGCCAAGGTCGGCGATCGCTATGTCAAGGAGCTGATGGAGGCCCGTGGTTGGCGCTTGGGCGGAGAGTCCTCCGGACACATCATCTGCGCGGACCACACCACCACGGGCGATGGTATTGTTGCCAGCCTGCAGGTGTTGGTGGCCATGTCCGATGCCGGGCGCAGTTTGGCAGAATTGCGCGCGGGCTTGCGCAAGTGCCCGCAGACCATGATCAACGTACCGGTCAACGGCCGTTTTGTGCTCAGCGAACTGCCTGCGGTGGCGGCGGCGGTCGAATCGGTGGAGCAGGTGCTGGGCACGCGTGGGCGCGTGCTGCTGCGTCCCTCCGGTACGGAGCCCCTGGTGCGGGTGATGGTCGAAGGTGAGGACGCAGCGGAAGTGGAAGCGCTGTGCCAGGCACTTGCCAGCGACGTGGCAGAGGCCCTGCAGGCGGGCTGATACACCCGCTGGCGCGCCTTGTATGTGGCGGTCTTCTTGGGTACCATTGCCGACCGTTTTTTGAGGCCGGGTGAGCCAGTGCGCAAACCGCTTGTGATGGGTAACTGGAAGATGCACGGCACCCGGGCCAGCGTGCATAAACTGCTCGCAGGGCTGGTGTCCGAGGGCGCGCCGGCGTCGGTAGACGTTGCGGTTTGCCCGGTGTTCGTGCATATCCCGCTGGCGGTCAGCCTGTGTGAAGGCTCCGCGCTGGCCGTGGGCGCACAGGACTGCAGTCACATGGCCGAGGGCGCCTACACGGGCGAGGTGGCGGCGGCAATGCTGGTCGATAGCGGCTGTCATTGGGTGATTCTCGGGCACTCGGAACGGCGCCAGTACCACGGTGAGTCAGACGACATGGTCGCGGCAAAATTGGCGGCGGCGCTGGCCGCGGGCATCGCGCCGGTGGTCTGTGTTGGTGAAACCCGGGACGAGCGTGAGGCTGGTGAGGCCGAATATACAGTGGCGCGACAGTTACAGGGTGCGCTGCGCGGACAGGCGAGCCTGCACAGCCTGGTTATCGCCTACGAGCCAGTCTGGGCGATAGGTACCGGGTTGACGGCCACGCCCGAACAGGCGCAGGCCATGCACGCGTTCATCCGCGGCCAGCTGGAAGCGTTGCCGGGGCTTGACGCCGCGGCAGTCCGCGTGGTGTACGGCGGTAGCGTGAAGCCGGACAACGCAGCAGAGTTGTTTGCGCAGGACGATATCGACGGCGCGCTGGTCGGTGGTGCATCGCTCGACGCACAGGATTTTCAGGCGATTGTTGCCGCAGCACAGGGCTGACAAACGCAATACAGACGTGTAGAGCCCGGGTGGGCAAGGGTGTTATGGAACAGATAATTCTGATCGTTCATTTGCTGATCGCGCTGGCTATCATCGGCCTGATCATGCTGCAGCAGGGCAAGGGAGCGGACGTTGGCGCATCATTCGGTGCCGGCGCCTCGCAGACGCTGTTTGGCAGTGCCGGCAGCAGTAATGTACTGACCAAGTCAACCGCTTGGCTGGTCGTGCTGTTCTTCGCCACCAGCTTTGGCCTGGCCATGCTGGCCAGCCAGAAAACACAGGTGGTGGACGACCTGGGCCTGGTCATACCCGCCGCAGAGGAAAGGATGGCGCCAGTACTGGATTCCGACCTGCCAACTGTGGATAATGCCGAGCCGGCAGCCGAGGCTGCTGCAGGCGACGTGCCGGAACTGTAAACCGGTCGCGCAACGTTTTTGCCGAAGTGGTGGAATTGGTAGACACGCCATCTTGAGGGGGTG
>TARA_R110002049_G_scaffold241602_1_pt1 | contig 25845 bp, 21 predicted proteins | sample TARA_R110002049 | Tara Oceans TARA_R110002049 (sample SAMEA4396941) | marine metagenome | biome: Polar Biome; feature: [SRF] surface water layer (ENVO:00010504); material: water (ENVO:00002006), including particulate matter (ENVO:01000060) such as... | depth 5 m
AAATCTAATCAGACTTTTTTGCTCTTGTGCCTGTGAAGTCCGCAATCGAGACGTAAGGCTGCTGACTTCTTTCAGGATAATTAAGCCAGTTTCTAAATTGCGATAACTAGTGAAGTTGAGCAAAAGCGGCCTTTGTAGTAATGCTGAAATACCCATTACTTTTCGTTGAAAGCGAACCTTTTCGGTTGTACTAAATCCCACTAGCAACGAGCACAAAGCGTTAGTAATAAGGTTGCCTAGAAAACGGTGAGTAAATCCCGAAAGCTTTATCTTTTCGACACTACTTGCTAACAATACAAAGCGGTTATGCTTATTGAATGATTCTCATTTGTCACCGACCCCATTTCGTTTGGGTCACAATTAAAAACCACCAAAACGTTTTATTTGATTCATTGCTTCCATTGCACCAATTATATTGTCCGACTCTTCGAATCCAAGTTGAAAATACGCATTTATTCTTCGCAGTTTCTTTTTAAGACCAGTTTTTGTAATTGCAGACAGGCCAATATATACCTTACCTCTATGCCCAACGAGTAAAGCATAATGTTGATAGACCCCGCCTCTATTGGTCTTTATCAAAACCGTTTGTATATACCAATTAGAAATCCTACCAAGAGAAATTTTTTTATATCTATCGTCAAGATAAAACTCAACAGAACCTCTTTTTTTATTGAAGACAATAATAGATTTTTGTTTTTTGAGATACGCCCTGATTAAAAAGTATTGAACAGCGCACATCAGTAAAAATATAAATAAGATAGCAAACTGAGCACCCTGGTCTTGATTAGTTTCCTCTGTGAGAATAAGGATAAATAGTGATAGAGTGAGTAATAAGAAAAAAATAATGCAGGCACAAAAAACTCGAAAAGACCCTAAACCCTTTACCGCTAATTTGTCACCAACAAATTTATACTTTTCCATTAGCATTAACTCGTTCAAGCGCTTGGGCTGAATTTACCGAAGTCAGGCTAGATGCAAAGGTTAGCTGTTCATAGTGTGAGTTTGGCAACTAATACCTCCTGATCTGCTTGGTGGGCGCTAGAGTATATTTTAATTGTTGTTTTTACTTCAGGGTGATTCTGATGATTATTGATAATTGAAGTTAATATTTTTGATATAACTGTGGGCTCAAAAACTTTATAGACTGAAATATTAACCCCGCCAAATGGCTTACCACCAATAACCCAAGCTTCACCGGATACAAAAACTAAAGGACACTTATTACTTGATTCACATTTGTTCGATGAAGTTAATATTTCTATTATTCCAGGAACATAACTAACTACCTTATCGTGATAATAATGTGAGCCACAGCCACCAATAAATAGTGTAATAATTATTAAAGCTATTATTTTATTCACTGCCCTCCATTTAATTCTAGGCATATATTCCTTTATTTCAGCTAACACCTGGCGCAATCCGTAGCAGCCGCTTATTAGGGCTGGGTAATTTCAATTTTAGTTCCTAGCACAGATTCATAAACGATTATGCTTACTTCTTGCCCTACTTTTAATCTATTATATTGAGCCCTAGTTATAGGGAAGCCTGAATTATAACCTGTTATATAAAGTTCTTCCTGACGTTTTTTTCTGCCCCACAAACGTTTCTTCTCTACGGTGACAACTTTATAAATGCCATCCGATACCAAACTATTTATTAGCGTCGGTAACCCCTTAGATAACGCACTATAGTTAACCAGCGAAAGTACTAAAAATATGAATGGTAAACCCAAGTAAATAAAGACATTTGCATGACGTTTTGATTTGAACTTATGTTCGTATTTAGCCTTATTTCTAATGAAAAAATACAGACTAACGAATAAAAAATACGCAAGAAATAAAACAGATAACAATTTTGAAAAATAGACAGTCTTTTCGGTTGGTTCGAATAGAGCAAAGAATTGGCCATAAATCCCAAAAGCACTTATAAAACAAAGATACAGTATATTAATGTTGAGTAAATATTTACGCACTGATTGTTACCCTAACGTCTCATTAAGAGGCAAAAATATGTTGGTTAAAATAATAGAAGAAGGAGCAAGCCAACAGTTTTTGCCCTTTTTAATGAATTGTTATGTACCGAAACCACTAAACAGGATTTGAGCACAATGCGGAGTTAATTTAGCTGAACTATGACCAATACCAGATATAATATGCACATTAACATTACCGTTAATTCCATAACGTTTTGCGTTTAAGTTCATTTGATTAGCCCAACTCTTTGCTATTTCGATGCGAGTACTACCAATATGAGCAGGCCTTTTAGGTTGAACTTTAATATCTTCGCTACCTATAACAATAGAAACTTTATTGGCGGCTAACGCATAATTCCTTAGAGAGTTTGTAATATATACACGATTTTTAGTTCCATCTTTCCACTTTAGGGTTTTAGAAAGATTACCTGCTCCGTATGGCCATTCAGTTGATATATCTGGGTAGCTATACCTGCCAGCAGCACTTATAACTGCTCGAATGATCTTTTCAGGATGTGTTACAACATATCTATTAACAAATTGCCCACCCGCCGAATGACCATATAAATAAAACCGGTCACTTCCAGAGCTAGTTTTTTCTGAATAACGATTCACGATTTTGTTGACGAACGTATCTGCAAAAGTGTATTTCCCAAATAGGTTTCGATAACCTCCAAAGCCACCACCAAGGTTACCAAAACGTGCTGTATCGAATACCGGTGCAATTAGCAAGAGGTTATATTCATTAGCATATCGAATCCAACGAGAAAGGTATTTCCTAGCAACATCAGATGCTTTATCTTTTTTTGAAAGCATACCATGAGCAATGACTAGTATATTTTTAGGCGTTTTCTCTGGAATATAAGAATAATAATCACCCTCTAATGATTTTTCGTATAAAATTTCTGCATTCACTGTTAATGAAAAGAACATTGCGATGAAAATTAATAATTTACTCATGACCATCCTGAGTGCATAACATTTTTAGGCGTAATCTGAACTTTACCATTTTATAAAGATTCCTTATACAAGTTCGAAATTGCTTAGAAATCGCATACCTCTTTTCCTTTTGAGTTCATATTAGAGAAAAATGAAACCTCATTGATGACCTAAAAAAGTCGATGTTATAAATTGAATATTATTTAGAACTTGAAGAGGTAATACGCTTGTCCAAATGTTTTGATGCTCTCACAGATAATAAATATATCAAACAAAGATACATCCTCTGCTTAACCACTCTGCTATTGCTTATTTGTTCCATTACAGCCAAGTCTGACGATATTTGTTCTCGCCATATCGGGTTAACAAATGAAACCGTCAATTTGTTTGATGATAAAGGATGGACCGCTCTTGCGAAAACAGTATTTGATTATGCTCGTGTACCTGCAAACCCTGATGCCCCCCTAAATCGCGAGTGCATTACTTCAATGAAATTGTTGTTGAACCTAGGGGCTAATCCAAATCAGTTGAGTAAAAACAGGTTTGAAATAAGCCCTTTTCAAGACTCCTACAACCGCTGGGTGTTTGAACCAGTAATGGATCTATTTCTTAGTTATGGTGCAGATATTAATAGCTATCGAGGAAGGGCTGGGCATGGGTTTTGGGTTCGGATAGATAAGTTTAGCGAAAGTGCCGTTGAGAAATACTTAGAAAAGGGAGCCAATCCAAATCTCCCAATTACAAAAGATAGTAATAACTACCCTCTTACATCAGCAGTAAGGGCTGGAAATATTGAGAAGGTGCGCTCATTACTTAAATTTGGAGCGGATCCAAATATGAACAACCCTATCAACGATGCCATTAGCGGCTCTAACTTATCAATAGTGAATCTTTTGATTAAGCACGGAGCCTTTATTAAAGATAGGATGCTAATTGGTTTTACAATACGTTATGAGTCAAGCTTAGAAATTATTAAAACGTTATTGGATAACGGGGTATATATAAACGAAACAACTCATCTTGGGGATACAGCTCTTCATCAAGCATACTTCCGCCTAACAAAAAAACCAGCGATGCATAAATATATTAAATATTTAGTTAATCATGGGGCTGATATTACAATTAAAAATGCAGCTGGAAAGTTGCCTCACGAAATGTACCGAGAGCTTCCTGATGAACGCTTACAGAAACAATTGAAAATGCAGTGAATTAGTTTCCTGCACTTCATGTGTTATTAATAATATCTACTCTTATTTATCATCATTAAGTCCGTCATGAAGGGTTCGCTTTGCTCTTTTATAAATATTTTCGATAGCAAAAACTTAATATCAAAAAAGGCCGCTTTAGAAGCAAGGCAAGACTTATGGGCTTCATGGCCATAGAGATGATTAGGCCAGCTTCCGTTCTAACCTTTTATTTCATAAATTTGAGCAAAAGCGGCCTTTCTAGTAATGCTGAAATCCCCATTACTTTTTTGTTGAAAGCGAACATTTTTGGTTGCACTAAATACCACTGGCAACGAGCATGAAGCAGACCTTTTATTTTTTGAATGGTGGCGCACAATTGCTAGGATCTCAGGCCATTTTTTTTCCACTATACAATGTTATGGTTCCAAGTGGAGTCGAAATAGTTTCATTAACAGCTACATCGACAAAACCCGCCTTCCTCATTAATTCAGGTAAAATACCACTAACACTATCTGATGTTGTTTCGAAACCATCTAACAGCTGAACTATATAAAATAAGCAACGCATAATAATGTTCGTTGGCTTGCCCCAATCCGCGATATGTATTTCTCCATTTGGTTTCAACACTCTATAAGCTTCTTGAAATGTCCGCTCTTTGTTTTTCAAGTTAAGGTGATGAAAAAATAAGCTAGAAACACAACGATCAAATTTATTGCCATCAAACGGCATATCGAATGACAAGCCCTCAACAAACTTAAGATCCAGTCCAAGTGAGCTAGATTTGTTTTCAGCAATCGAAATAATTTTTTCGTCAGCATCAACTCCTGTTACTAACGAACCGTTTACTGTTTTTTTGATTTGTATAGCAAGAGTTCCTGTCCCTGACCCAAGGTCTAATACTTGTTGGCTTGCGACTAACCCTGCTTGCTCTATTAAGTGAGATTTGAAAAATCTTTCCCTGCAGGTCAAAGCTACTATTGGGTCATATAAAGCCGTTAGCCAACTAAACCTAAGCGCAGGGATGAATTCTTTTGAATTTCTGTTCATAGCTCTCTCCAATTTCTTGAACAACAGAAGCAAGAGTATTGAATCTTCATTGTTGCGTATTGAATGAAAAAGCTAATATGAAAATCTAAGTTCTATTTATATTTGCAAGTGCTAAGGCAGGCGACAATCCAAATGCTTGTTTAAATGTTCTGGAAAAATGTGCTTGATCAGCAAAGTTTGAATCATAAACAGCGGACTGGATGTTCTTGTTAGTCAGAATAAGTTCAATCCCATGAACCAGGTGAAGCCATTTTTTATAACTTCTTAGCGGCATGCCTGTTTCTTCTTTAAACCAGTGAGAAAACCGGCTGGGTGATAAGCAAACGTGTTCAGCTAATTCATCTCGTGTGACTGTCTGGCCGGAGTTGATATTATTCAATATTGTTAAGACTTTTGTTAAGCGATCATCCGAATTATTGGGTATCGATTTCATAAACGATTTCTGTAATGTTTGAGCGCCGCTTTCCAGCTTATCTAAATTTTTGAAGCAATCAGTAATTTGCTTGTTCACTTTAGAATTGATCAGGCATATAGAGTCAAGCTTACCAATACTGCCTACTATTGATTTTGCTAATGTCGAGTTTGGATCAAGGTAAATAGTCAACGTTAAACTCGGGTGCAACGCATGTGTGGTATTGGCTGGAATAAATAGAGCGTTTCCCTTTATCGTCTTTTTTTCTGAAGAAATAACAATCTCATTTTCTAACGCTATGCTAATTTGATGTGCCCAGTGCCGGTGCTCAGAGTTATGACCAGAGCTACCGACGAATACACCTATGCCTTGAAGGATAGATGCAGAACCAGACCATTTTTTTAGCCTATCATTCATTTTGATTGCCACCATAAGTCTTGATTCAAGATGGCAACATCGTGAGAACTACTTTCGACAGTGACTGGTTTGCCCATGGAGGGAACGGCTAGATTTATGCCTTTGCGTTTAGCCAAGAGACTTATACTTTCAAGAGGGTCATTCCATTCATGGAAAGCTAGATCAAAGGTGCTGTTATGAATAGGCATTAAAACATGGCCGCCCAAATCGATGTGGGCCTGAACTGCCTGCTCAGGCATTAAGTGTTCGTTTTTCCAGCTATGATCATAAGAGCCATTTTCCATCAAGGTCAGATCAAATGGGCCATAACGTTCACCAATTTCTTTGAAGATTCCCGAATAACCGCCATCACCACTGTAAAATACACTCTGTGTGTTGCTATGAAGAACCCAAGAGCTCCAGAGCGCTTTGTTCTGATCAATAAGCACTCTCCCTGAAATGTGATTTGCAGGCGTTGCTACGATGGTTAACTCACCTACATTGACACTTTCCCACCAATCTAGCTCAGTAATATTTTCAGGATCAATACCCCAATTTACCAGGTATTCCCCGTTCCCTAGAGGCACATAAAAATGTTCTACTTTTTTACGCAGCGCCTCAATTGTGATTCTATCCAAGTGATCGTAATGATTATGTGATATCAGCACGCCTTTAATGTGTGGAAGTTCGGAAATAGCTAAGGGTACATCATGAAACCTTTCAACGCCCAGTGAGTAGATAGGCCCTAAGCTATTTGAAAAAACAGGGTCTGTTAACCAGTACTGGCCTTCTATCTTGATCAAGACGGTGGAGTGGCCAAAACGAACTGCACTAATTCTGTCCTTAGGCAAGGCATCAAGTTCTGCTCGTGCTAGTTTGTAAACCTCAATTGGTTCCGAAGGAATTTGATTTTGTTGGGGTTCAAAAATATAACGATATGAAGCATTTGCTACATCACCCAAGCTTGGCAATTCAACGGCCTCACGTGTATGTTCTCGTCCTAGGTTATACTGTGAAATAGAAACGTGTGCACACCCTATAACCATTAGTAGAAGTAACAGTCCTTTAACTAATCTCATCTCCAACCCTTATTTTTTGGCATTTAGTTTATCTAAATTGAGCATCGAATAAGGGAAGTATCTATCATATCGATAAATTACCTAAGGATTGAAATATGAATAAGCTATTTAAGCCAGTGCGGGTTTAGAGCACTAAAGCGATCATTTTAAGAATGCGGGGAGAATACCTATTACTTTATGTTGAAAGCGATCATTTTTGGTTGCACTAAATACCAGTGGCATCGAGCACTATAACGTTCCTTTTTTCAGAGTAGTTTTTGGTATAGCGCACCTCCTGAGTTATCAGAAAGTGTCCACTAAATCGGGGGAAGTTCAGAGTCCTATTGAGCGCTTGGTTAGGGTTTGATGTTAGTTATTGCCATTAAGCTTAATTACTGTGCTCCATGCCCTGTATCATTTTTGGTTTTATTTCAATCCCATTTGTGTGAGTAAATATGCTTCTAACTCCACCGCGTAATCAATATTTTGTGTTCCCTCAACTATCGGAAACTCAAGATATTGGAATGTATAAAACTGACCATATGCATCACAAGTAGACTCACCATTCTTAACTAAATTGCAATTCACTTGTTCTAGTCCTTCCAGTCCATACGCAATAAAATTATTAGGAGTGGCATACAACCTTACACGTTCAAACCTAAGAGTTTCACTAAACTCAGCATAATACTGCCCAGAACTGGATGTATAACTGCGAACTCCACCCTCCTGATTATCCCAAGTATATGAGTATTTTGTTACGCTACGGTCGGTTTTATTTGTTCTAATCTCATACAAGTTGGCATCATTATTTGTCATTGGTTGATCAGTCGGTATTTGCTTTGGTACGAATATAGCTCCGTCTATTTTCAGTGTACCCAAGGAAATATAGCGCGAACTAGTTGCTGTTATTTCTTCTGACCACTCAGGAGATTTACTTTGATTGCTTTCTCCATCACCGCCTCCACTACTTCCGCCACAAGCAGACAAAGCAAGGCCTGTACTTAATATCAAAAACTTACCGATTGCGTACCTACTCATATTAATTTATACCTATTTCATTTGAACTTTTACTGGTTAGGTGATTGAAGTCACTCGGCTATAGGGATTATTTTTGTCACTAACTTGTCTTTAGGAACAAGAAGTCCATCAAATACAGCGCCATTTCTAAATATATCTTTACATTCATTCAGAGTTAATGGCAAAGATTCTAAACTTGATACTTCTGATAGTGATATTTTAATTTTGTTTGTACCTTCAAGCTCTACACAAACATCTTGTTCATATGCTTTCAACAAGTCCACTATTAAGCCTATAGATTTATCCAGTTCTTCTTCAAATTCTTCGTAATCTATACCTTTAAGGTCATCTTTCGGTATAATTGTAAAAATATAACTCACCCCTTTACTCCTTAATATTATTTATTATTACATGATAACTAAGGATGCGTTTTCGATAAATGCGCCCCTAGCCCGGCTAACCGTGCAATTGTTTGATGACGGCTTTTTTGCGTTTCTTTGCAAAAAAGGTGACAGCGAATATTTGTCCGTTTGAGCTGTGTGTTGTTAGGGCACAATGTAAGCTACGATTACTAAACTTCATTACTTATACTATGCCCTAAATCACTTTTGAAGTACTTTTAAGTCTGCTTGTTTCTATAATGAACTTAGCCCATTTGAACCAAACTTTAGGACTAATCAATATACTACCTAAAACAGGCAGAAGGTCCATATGTACAATTCGATTAGTAACCTTACCGCCTGACAACTGGATAATGTCTACCGCACTAACTTCCTTTTGATACGAGCCAATTGAGAATTTCATTATCCAGTGAATAAAAAGACCATCAGGGTTTTTACTTTCAGAGTACCTTATAACCTCACCATGAATATCTGGAGATACTTTCATAACACTTTTGAAGTAGTTGTGATATTCAGTGGTAAGTAAAGGTTTGGTAAGAGGCTGAATAAATATCGCATCATCATGCACAAGTGTAGATACACCCTCAAGAGTTGGTGCAGCCCAAAAGTCAGAAAACTTTTGGACAAAAGGGTGATCAATTTTTTCCATGGTTTATTCCTTTAAAACTATGAGGAAAATACGTATGCGATTTATTTCTTGGAAGCCCTAGCGCCGCGTTAACCTGCGTAGTAATGATGGCGGCTTTTTTGCGTTTCTTTGCAAAAAAGGTGACAGCGAATATTTGTCCGTTTGAGCCGTTTGATAGGCTATACATTTTGACCAAACCGCCAAAGAACGCCACTTGGATCATGGACTACAAAATCTAGCATGCCCCATAGTTGTTTAGTTATTTTTGAAACTGTAACACCATACTTATCGACGACACCTGAGTTTATGACTTGTTTATGCCATGACTCTATATCTTCGACGAGTAGATGCATCATAAGATTTTCGGCTAATGATTGATTGTAAAAATCTTGAAGCAAGAAACTACAATTACCACAGTGGAAATATGCAACACCATCTTGATCTGATGCGTTTATGAAACCTAAATCGGAATAGAACTGCTTTGAGACATTAAAGTCTTTTGATGGAATAAATGCCTTCAGTTCTACAGTATTCAAATTACTCAAATTCTACCTCCTTGTGTGCCTAACACCGCGCTCTACGGAAATTTTGGAGCGCCAGCGAATAAATTTTCAGAAGCAGCGCTTTGTTAGCCCTGAATTTTAACTACACTGCAACACCGTCCAAACATTAGAGAAGTCATGCTTTCTGGCGTCACTTTCTTTAACCCAGAAATAAAGCATGCCCATATCACCCCACATAGCTTCTATATCATCGTCAGAGTCAAATTGAAAAACCATTCGCCAATCATTTTCCTGTCTTCGAAGCTCCTTGGCTCCTTCAGAATTGTACCCTTCTGGGCCTCCGCAATTCACTCCACCACTTACAAGTTGGCACTCTTCTTCCATATCATCATTTTGTACTGGTGTCGGGAAACCTCCAATTTGATGTCGAGGCTCATCTCCGTACTGCTCATCGATAAAGTCGTAGTATTCATCATCTTCGTCTTCAGATAAGCCAATTTCTTCAAAGCTAACTCTCTGAACATCTGGATAGCTAGTGAAGCTCTCCGCTTTAACATATTTAATAGAATGGGCTATATGGTCTTCACTGAGATCGCCGGGTAGTTCATGAGAATACAGGTCTTCAGAGCCATTTTCATAGATGACAGCCCAACCGCCCTTATCATTTGGATCGAACCCCCAAGGCCACTCTTCAAGATCATAGAAGAATAACAATCGACCATTATCAGGTAGCCATTCTATATTTCGACTTACGTTAACTTCCCCCAGGTCTAACTGAGCAATGAAACCAAGTGGTTTATTATTTTTACGGGGCCAGTCGATAGGTGAACGCACTACGGGCTTTCCACCAAGAAAACTAGCCACTTTAGTTTCTTCGGGGATGATCCTCAGGCACTTTTGACCAAGGCTTAGTATTTTTTCATTCATTGGTGCTAAGCTCCATTGATGGGTAGGCTAAAACGTCTGCAGTTCACCCCAGTCCGGCAAACTTCAATTGTGGAATTTTGATTTGATGGCCATCTTGATTAAAGCACCTTAGTTGTAAATTACCCTTTTTGGAAAAGAAGCTAACTATCTCTTTGGCAATATTGTTAATAAGTGATTTAAGCCTAATATCATGATCCTCATCGGGTAACTCTGACGCATCGATTTCATTTACGATGCTGATAAGCTCACTGCATAATATGTAGTTGGATGAAATATCAATTCGATCTTCTGATTTTGAATACGCTGGGAAAAATATAACCCTGCCTGTATCTTCCCAAATTTCGGCTCTGACATAATCCCATGGAATAGCACTTTGCTCATGTTCTGGAATAACCCGAACAGACAAGTCTTCCACTACTTCATTCAAAGCAGTCGTTAGATTGATAAGCTTTTCAATTTGGATCTCTCTATATTCCATGAGCTACCTAAAATAATTTAACAGTTTATCAGACAGAGCCTGTATTTTCCCATGTTATACAGACTCCTTATAAGACCATGTGATGAAGCTTAAGATTTCGTTTCTAAATAGCCAAAGACAGCTTCAACCTGAGTATATAGAGAGCATTAAACACAATTTCTTGCACGCATGAAAATTGGTGTTTTACAGAAACTAAAAAGTATCACCTAGAGTCAAGTAAACTAGATCATATCGATATAGAAAAAGGCCGCTTTAGAAGCAAAGCCTTAATATTTCTGCAAGATGATTCATGATGATTAGGCCAAAACTAAATTGCACCTTCAACGACAGGTTATGGCACTAGGGTGCCCAGAGGTCGACCTTCGAAAGAAATCTGATCAGACTTTTTTATGCTACTGCCTTTGAAGTCCGCATTCGAGACGTAAGGCTGCTGACTTCTTTCAGGATAATTTAGCCAGTTTCTAAATTGCGATAACTAGTGAAGTTGAGCATTAGCGGTCTTTGGGAAATGTCATATGGCTGAAGGTTAAGAGCACAAAGCGTTAGTTTTAAGATCGTTTAGAAAACTGTGAGTAAGTTCCGAAAGAGGTATCTTTTTGACACTGCTTGCTAACAATACAAAACGGATATGCTTGTTGAATGATTCTCATTTATCACCGACCCCATTTCACTTTCATCGGGATGGTTAGTGGGCAGGCAGGCAATGATTCGTGGCGCGACTCTACCGGCTTTTGAAGCCGCTTACCTGATGGCGGGTATCGTATATTGCTCTATCGTTTTGGCACCAGTGAACCACAGCGTGGTGCCATCGCTGACACTACCGGCCAATTCCAACATTGCAGGACCGAGGGCCTCTGCGACTACGTAAATTTTATGTGAACTCGGCACGCTCAGTGTCGCATTCACCCGATGCCACCCGCCTAGGCCGAAATTTTCAGATATTAATTATCCCTTTCATTGCCAATGTAACAACTTAAAAACTTGCTGAGTCTTGTCATCAATATCACGCTTTTCATAAACACTTTTTCTTTCTAAATTGATAATGTACTGCATATATGGGTCGTAACGGTGCATGGTAACGACTAAAGGGGTTGATCGCCCAGCTATCCAAGTGGCTTTGGTGCCCGCCGGAAGTGTTTGCATCTCCCATTCAGACCCATTACGAACAAATCTTGCCTCCGGGGCATGGGTGCGAAGAGAACCGGTGGTAAAGGCTTTTATGGTAAGGCCATCGTGCCAGTCTTTCTTACACGATTTATTCACCTTGTTAGTTTGAACATCAAATTCCAAGCATTGGTGACAGCCATCAACATAGCTTTTTAACTTACCATTACCATCCTGCGGGTCCGTGGATAAGCACCACCCTCGACCATTATCATTTCCAAATTTAGAGCTCGTTTGTTTATTCCCAATGCCAACATTGGCCACCGCTGAATCAAGATAGAAAGCATCATCACTGGTAGCTATTACATTGATATATCGGGTAACTAAATACTCACCACTACTTCCGATATAATAATCCGAAAAATTAACGCCATATTGACTTTGTTCTTTAGTGCATAGCTCATTGGGTACGCTCGAGCTTTCGAATGAAATTCGTTTTCGATTATCATCAAGGAACTCAACATTAAGTGTTCCTTTTGTGCCACGTTTTTGAATATTGTGGTCGGTGTAACAATCCAATGTAATACTGTCGGCATAGGTTAAACCAGCCGAAAACGTGGACATCAAGAACAGGACAATCGTGAATACTTGTGTATTCGACATTTTCTTTTCCTTTTTCAAATGATTTCATCCAATAGGTGTAAGCCATGTAAACACTTTTCCATGTTACTTCGCAGATCCTATATAGTTAAATCATATAAATGTAATAAATATTATTATGTCTTTTCATGTTTTACATCGCTCAATGAAATGACTCAAAATATCTAACGGACTCCTATTAATTATTAATTAGCCTTTATCCACTGTAGTGGTCAAGGGAGTGTGAGCCCTTGGGCTAAAAATTAAGTAAAACGATTTTTGATGTCCCATTGAGCCCTGAAATGTGTCCTGAGGGCTTATACCTGCTTCCCCGGCTGAGTTGAAGTGCCAGATTTTATATGGAAGTCAATTTTAGAGTAGCATCCATCAACGAGGTCAGCCCAATCCCCACTATCATCACCAGGTTCCGTTGATAAGCACCAAGCTCTTCCATCATCTTTACCCCAAGTCTGTATAAGCGTTGAGCCTTTGTAGAGCCTCATCCGATCTATCATAAATGCGTTGCCGCCCTTTGCGTGGATCTGGAATCCGGCAAATTCACAGGAAGGCTGAGTGGGACACGGAAAATTCTTACCCGTAAAAACCACCACCCCACCAATCGTGCGAGCCCCCATGTTTGTACATGCTGAGTTGGTAATACGGCTTGCATCGACGTCAGTATTAGTAAGCGGCCCCCAAAATGGATTAGGACCATTTCCCCCGTGGGAGAATGACTCCACTATTAGACCAGTAGTCGTACCCTCACTTCCTACGGCTGAATGATCACAATCAATTAACAACATATAATCTCCTTCTATATATTCTGCTGAAACCTTAAATTGAAAGCCAAAGATCATAAGTAACACCAAGCTAACCTGCGTCACTGATTGGCGGAAACCTTTCTTGTTCTTATTCATAGTTACACCTCATAAGTTAAAATAATACTTGAATGACTTACCTATAATATTTTCTGCTTTCCAAAATAAATTTATACTTGTAAAGCATTCGTCACACTAAAAGTCCTTTGAATTTGACATATTCAGACGCGCCATCGAAGGCAGTAATGTATGTCTGCTCGCAAAACGCCTCAACCCAACTCACTGACCAGACAACCATTAATTGAAGCTCAAATGATGGATATCCCATTGAGCCATTGAGTCCTCACCCAGTCGACCGTAATGGCGCCATCTAAGGGTACCAAACACTGAGACCATGGCTCCAATCGCTAGCATACGTTAATAGGCGTTAATAGGGACAGATTTATTTTATTCGCTTTAAAAATAAATCTGTCCCGTTTTTTACCATCGCGCTCAAAGCCATTTTGCTCAAAAGACTGATTAGCAAATTTAGATACAACTCACTATAGCGGGTAGTTCTTTCGCTATAAAAACACCTTGTTCATAACTGACGATATCTCTTTATCCCTCAATTTTATCGTTCGACAGTACCTTTTTTACCGTCAGGATTGATAGAGAAATTAAGCCTAGCAGCACAACCGTCAACTAAACTTTCCCAGTCTCCGCTATCGTCCTCAGCCTCTCTGGATAAACACCACGCCTTGCCGTTATCCTTACCCCAGTAGGCTATAAGGTTTCCTCCTTGATATAGCCGCATCGCGTCGATCATAAAAGCATTGTTACCGTTTGAATGTATTGAAAACCCAAGAATATCACCGCCAATATCTTTACTACTACCGCGCCAAACTCTAGTGATTTTTCTGGAAGGCGAACCATCCACCTCATTGGCATATGCCGCATCAGGGGAGTCGCATGCTGCATTAGTAATATACTGCGCGATATCAGGAAGGGCTCGGACTGAGGCCGAACCAGCCGGAGCTGAGGATGTATGCGAAAGAACTGGAACAATACCAATGCCCGTTGTTGTTCCCTCGCCTGTCACGTCGTTGTGATCACAGTCAATAAAAAGCTGATAGATAGAGGCTTTTTCCTGTTGAGCTGACTCCTCGATTTCACTGTCTTCTTCCGCGTACAGGGCAGCTTCTGCTGCATCAGGCTCTCTGGGTAGCAGAGTGAACTTAGTTTCAATATTTATACCCATACAGTGCTGATGCGTCACCTGCGACTGGGATGCGCTTAATGTACTTACTGCCACACAACCCCCATCGTTTGCAATCAGCTCGTAGACAGGCCGACCTTCGAGATACTCTCCTTGCAGTACTCTAAACCTGTAAATGTTATCTTCACCACGCTGGCACCGTGGAGAAAGGTGCATTGCCCCAATATTTTCTCCACGCAAACCACCAGTGATACCCAAACAGCTACCGGGAGCACTACCTTCTATGTAATCTTTGTCGTTAGTTGCGGCGACAATTCTAAACAACTTACCTGACGCGGGCCGACAGTCTGCTAAATACATCAAGCTTTGGTCAACGATGCTTAAACATCCAACGCCATGTGCAGACTTAATTCTAAAATAATCACCTGACTCCTCAAGCCCAGTAACCTGCCCCCTAGCGTCAACCTTGGCATCCCAATGCTGCTGAGCAACTTGCTGCTTGGTTTCATGATTTTTGAGTTCAAGCGCAATACTCTTTTGCCTGTCGGCTTCTTTGCGTGCCTTTTCTTCTGCCTCACCTGCTGCATGTAGCGCTACCGCACCATGAAGAATATCATCAAGACTAAACAACGGCTTACTCGGAGGGACCCAAGGAGGTGGTGTTGTGTCGCAATTTCGGTACAAGCAAAATTCAAGGGCGGCGAGATCATTCATCTGTATTTTTCTGGCATCTTCACGTTTATCTACTTTCACCCAGACTTGTCTATCTCCTTTCTCGTCTAACACATAAACAGTTTTACCTTCTACGATCCGTTCAAAGGTTAAGTTCTCTTGGTTTGTTACCCAACTTTTACGATAGGCTGGGTCGGAGTGATTTTTTGATACATCATTCATTTCTATTCCGGTTGAAGGTATCGTAATTTTGTTTGAGGCACTAACATCAACCTTTGTTTGCCGATAAAAATGGACTGGTTGTGTTTCCCCTAAATGGTGGCCAGCATGCAACGATAATCGAAAATAATTACCTTGCACATCCATTGGGTCAGTACGAAACTCTAGTACATTGGCCGCGGGCCTAAAATAATCTTTCAACTCTAAAGAAAAATTAACTGGAAACCAATTCCGGTTAAATACGAGTATTGAACCCCAATTTTGCTGTTCATTAAGCCTATCTCTTTTAACTTGCTCGCACTCTCCAGTCGGCCCACGAAGAAATCCTCCACCCTCCAGACTGGCAGCGCGATGCAGGCCACCATTATTTTTATATACCTCAAACCCCACAGAAAGCTCATGAAAGGTTGTACACCTGCCACTTGGCTGAGCCGACTGAGTCGCCTCGTCATAGCTTTTTTCATAAATAAGCTCATTGACTTGATTCGAAACCATTGGCATAAGAACCAAGTCATAGGGCGCGTCATCACACTGAGCTAAACTTTGTTTCAGGCAGTTATAAAAATCTTGCGTTAATGTTTGAGCTTGCGCTGCATCAATGCGGACTGCATTCGCTTCTAGCAACCACCGGTCAATACGGCTAGTTAAGCCGACCTCCACGGAGGCATCTCCAGACGGGTTATATATTGGTGTGACCAGAACCCGTATCCGAGCTACAGGGGCAGCTACCGCGGCTGACTCCATTTTCTGAACAGCCATTGACTGGAGTTTAGGCATTTTAGCCTTTTTTGAAGTACTGGCGCATGACACAACAAGCGATATCAGCACAAGCGTAACAACGCAGCGGAAGAGTCTAAGGTGATTCATGATTAAAACCTATCAAAGTAATGTGTTGGTTTGTAGAGTGGCTTCGGTTCCAAATTATTTTTGTATTCACAAAGTAAAACCATTAACTACAGCCCTATAATTTTATAACGACTCACCGCCTCTCAATACGCCATAACTGCTCGCGCTTATTGCTAATGTTTTTTAATAGCGGCACACCAGTCTTCGCTGAATACTCCAATGCAGCGCTGATGTCGGGTTGAGGTGCAGGATCCGTCCATATCATCTGATACAAATCTCCTCCTTTAGAGATTAGCAACCAGCCTGGGTCGTAAACTGCCTCCCTAAAGTTATCCCTGCTATTAATATTGTCGACAAAAAGATCATGCTGCATATTTCCGGTTATCTGGAACTTTTTATCCGCGTCACTCACAACAATCAAATACTTGCCATCCAGTCGCTGTAATAAACTCAAACGAGTTAGCATTCCGGCATTAACTGAACTACAAAGTTCGGCAGAATTGTTGCGATTAAGATTTATGCTTTTACTTGTGCAGAAGCCGACCTTGGCATCGGCCGATGTAATACTAAACGTGGAGCCTCTAAAAGGATCCGCATGAAAAGCATCACGTTTGTTGATGATTGTTTCGAGGCTCCACGGACGATTTTTATTGGCTGGTTCTTGAGACAACTGCATTCCCCTTGCCGAATCAATAAATATCCCACTAGTCACACCCTTCATTTTATTTCTTAACGCCACCTTTCCATTTTCAATTTCTACAACTTCCCAGTATTGGCTGCCGTCATTTTTAACATCGGCAGTCACGATATTAGCGTTCGGACCAACTACCGTCAGGTATTTTATAGCGGCGCGTAATTCGCTAATAATCTGATATTTATTGTCGCCGACCTTGTTAAATCGCCAATATTGTCCAATGTTTTTTTCGACCTTCCAATTGTCGGGCCGGGTATTATCGATAACCGTAGTGGATACGCCGCCATACATTTGGTTCGATTCAAGATAACCTGCATCAAGGGCCATTCCCGCATTGTAATCAGTAATACGAACATAAACCTTGCCCGCCAACATACTAGCAAGCGCATTGTTAGTAGCAGATGCTGCAGCGGCTTGTTTGTATTGAGCTGCTAAACGTTGCTTGTCAGCTACACGTCGCGCCTCATCCAAACGCTGTGCTGCAGCCAGACGTACCTCTTCAGCTGCAACTACAGCCAAGCGCCTCTCCTCTGCAACTTTTCTATCTTCACGAGCTTTCAGTTGATTATCAATCCACTCTGGATAGGGATTGCGATGCGGGCTGCCATCGACTAAAAACCAAACCTCATTCGAGTCCGCATCAATTTCTTTTAAAATACTATCGCGCCCCATAATGACATTGGTCACTCTACCATTAACATAATAAATTGAGCCAAGCCCTAGCGACCCATTACGAGCTTCTCCAGCAAATTTGTCACCGCTAGGTAATGTTTTTGTGGCATTACCCGTATAATCTGGGTACTTAGAAAGGCGGCCAAGTTGTGCTTTAGGTGCTACCACTTTAGCTGCTACCGCCTCAGGCTCTCCATTTATCTCCCGATCTGAGGGCGTGCGCAATATCTCCCCGTTGGGAGAAAACCAAGCTTGATCTTTTGAAACAATAATATTTGTCTTTAGCTCACCTTTCGAATAGAACCAATTTTGGATTTTTCCACTATCTGCAATGTACATAGTCATCCAGGTATCATCATTTGGGTTTACCTTGTCAAGATACCCCACCAAACGATCACCGCCTTCACGATAATGAACTTTTAATTTTTGACCCTTATTATTAGTCCTTCCTTCGGTATATTTGGTGCCATCAGAATATTTTCCAGTAAGCTGACCGTTATATTCATCACCAAGTTCTCCTAGGTCTGCAAAGGCTATATGGATAGCGTAGGCCGCTCTCCTAAAGCCCTTATTAGATCCATCAGCGGCGTAAACAATACCTTCTGTGGAGTAAACAGTGTCGTTTGAAAAATCAAAATCTACGTTAATGTCTCTAGTTGGGTCATACAGCGAAACACCGTTGACATCTCTTTTTGTTTCGACAAAGAAAAAATTACCGTCACCACGCTGACGCCAGGCAGTTGGCCCGACCATGTAAAAATAGCCTTTACTTTGTCCGCCTTGCTCAGCAAATTTAACAAGCTTAACCGTCAACCCTGTGATAGGCGACATGGGCGGAGTGGTGCAGGCGTAAAACGCTCGTCCGATATTGTTATGATCGGCTATTTGGTCCTTATAACACTGAATAGTTGCTTGCGGGTTGGTCGTATTTCTGCAAAGTTCATAAAGCTCATCATCTTCTTTGCTCCAATATCCACCTCCCGATTTGTTTTTGTTTACCTTAAAATCCATGCCATCAAAACACTCAATGGCTAGTTTATCGGCACGACCACCTTTACAGACCGTCATTGCTCGTACCCAGCCGCTACTTTTATAGTGCCCCACATTTTCTTTGTAACACTGTGTCATCGCTTTAGCATCGACAGCCCCTTTGCAAAAATAATCAAGATAACTGCTACCAAAATATTCAATATGATTCCATTCTCTTATCCTAGTTTCATCCGTCCCAATACCATGCCCATAAAGAGAAATATCACCCTGCATAAGACGATCTTTACAGGCTTGCTCCTGGTTTGCCGCTGCAGAATGCGCAACCAAAAAAAGCATAACAATAGTGAGAAAATAATGAATGGGGCTACGCAAGACTGACGCGTTGCTTCTTACTAAAAACATAAGCTATATCCCTAATGATAAAGATTGAGTGAAACAACGGAGAATACAGGCAAAAGTAAACAGTGAAGTGGACCCCTTAGTCAAGACAGTAAATCATTAATTTAAGATAGTGTTTTCATTTTCAATTTGCTGGGCGGCCTGTGTACCCTGTGGTCGATAGGTTCAAGAGTGTGGGTAAACGGTGGGCAACGGCTTTTCGTTGTCCACCGTTTACCCACACTCTTGAACCGGTCCGACGTAGTCGGAATCGTCCACACTTTATGGTTGTCCCTGCATTTGCTATCGCAGTACCAGCGGCCATTAACATGCAAATACCCACGATCGATAAAATCTTTTTTTACCCATGCTTCCGGTGGATCAGAATAAAAGAGTGAAAAGTGGTCGGTGACAAATGAGAATCATTCAATAAGTATATCTGCTTTGTTCCCACCTGAAATAACATAATCAATAACTTTTAGATGCTTGTATTGATTTATATGCAAGACTACTATCCATCAATTCGATGAAATGGTACTTAAGCTCTAACGGATATTTTCATTTATGAAATAAAGTTGTCTCCGTCATAGAAAAACACAAGATCTTCGACTCTGGTTTCATGACTAACATGGAGAATAAAATGAAACAATTAATCAGGAAAAGCTTACTTTATTCAATATTCGCTATTTTCATTTCAGCGTGTGGAGGAGGGGGGAGCGATTCGACATCAAAAACAAAAACAGAAACAACGTCTTGCGAGATTGGTGCGTCAACCTTCGGCAGTTGTGAGCTATAAAAAATACAATAAAAAGGAGAGTTAAGTATGAACAAGTTAATTAAGGGGCTTTCGGTCATCATATTGGTGACTCTTGCGCAAGCGATGTGTGCAGATGAAATTACGGATACCTATACAACCGGTGACACCTTAACAGCGGCGACGCTGAATACCATTAAAGAAGCTGTCAATGATAATGATTCACGGATAACCAATATTAGTTTAACACCTGGCCCTCAAGGAGAAACTGGTGCAACAGGAGCGCAAGGACCAACTGGCCCCGAAGGGCCTCTCGTAGAACCTGTCATGTATCTACTTCAAGATAATGGTGATATTTCAGGCCGTAATTTTGCTACTGAAAACGGACGGTTTGTCCTTTGCGATCCGTGTAATGAAACAGAATACGGCGATAAGGTTTCTCGAAGCGACATTACTGGCACGGATACTACGAATTTTACGCAGTTTACACTTGAAGCAGGTTATTTATATTCGATTAATTTTACCGGCGTATTTAAATGCGTTGATTGTGAACCAGACGCTGAGATGGAGGTCTGGATGGCCTGGCAGTTTTGTGGATCTGATACAGTGTTTAACGTCTTAGCGGAATCCAAGCTTCTTATGTATGCAGATACTGCCAATTACTCGGTTTCGCTAGCATCAGTAATATCGGCAGAGTCTTTCAATAGATGTTTTGGTTTCTTTGCTTTCGAGAACAACTCTCAAAGTGGTAACGATATTAGAATTACAGACTTTTCAGTTATGGTTAGCGGGCAAAAATTCCCTTAGCTTTATTCTCACACTTAGTTAACGAAGTAAATGTCGCATTGCCTTCGCTAGGTGCGAAGGCTTAAGGGGTTTGTGCAGTAGCGCAAACCCCTCCTCCCTGATCCTTCATCACAAAGTCATCGGAGCGCTCGGTATTTACGCTTGCTTAGCAACAGTTAGCTCGGGAGGCATTTATCTTGACGAGTCGACGAAGCAATAGTAAAAAGGTGTCCGATCTATTTAAATTAGAAAGCTCCTAAAACATTCGCTATAGGTTGGAAGTTAGCTAGTTTTTTCCGGTTAATGATGTTCGCTTTGCTCTTGAAGTAAGCTGATTTTGGGCCAGTCAAAAATGAACGCTTTTGCAAGAGCATTCATTATCTGAAACGTAGTTTTCAAATGTGAGGAACACCAAGAAACCATTGATTATGAATTTAAAATAATCATTATTTAACTAGAAAATAACGCGATCACTAGCAACCACAACTATAATTTCCTGAAGAGTTCCTCACTGCATGACCTCTGAAAAAAGCTCGACCAAGTAATTGGTTAAGTATTTTTATCCCCATCTCAGATATGCCTTTTCGGTGAGCTTAAGGCAGAGCCAGCATTAGTAGTATGCTAGCCCCCATGACACATCAACGAATTATACCCCTCCTTGAAGGCCATTACCTGATTCGTTGATGTCCTTGATCATCACCGTGCCGGCCTCAGTCCCATCGCTTTTCCAGAGTTCATAACCGTCCACTCCATTGTCAGCGCTAAAATAAAGAATGCCTTTGATCACGACAAATCCGTTTGGAAAGCTACTGTCTGATTCGTTGATATCTTTGAGTATCACCGTGCCGGCCTCGGTGCCATCGCTTTTCCAGAGTTCAAAACCATCGACGCCATTGTCAGCGATTAAATAAAGGCTGCCATTGAACACGATAATTTCTACTGGAGAACCATTACCTGATTCGTTGATGTCCTTAAGCATCACCGTACCGCCCCCAGTGCCATCACTTTTCCAGAGTTCAGCGCCATCGACGCCATTATTGGCCCTAAAATAAAGGCTGCCATCGAATACGACAAATATTTGAGGAAAGCTAGCGCCTGATTCGTTGATGTCCTTAAGCATCACCGTACCGACCCCAGTGCCATCACTTTTCCAGAGTTCATATCCATCGACACCATTGTTAGCACTAAAATAAAGGTTTCCATTGAAAACGATATATCCGCTTGGGCGACCACTACCTGATTCGTTGATGTCTTTGAGCAGCATCGTACCGGCCTCAGTACCATCGCTTTTCCAGAGCTCAAAACCATCCACGCCATTATTAGCGCTAAAATAAAGGCTCCCATTGAATACGATAAATCCGCCTGGGTGACCACTACCTGCTTCGTCGATGTCCTTAAGCATCACCGTGCCGGCCTCAGTACCATCGCTCTTCCAGAGCTCATAACCGTCCACACCATTGTCAGCGTTAAAATAAAGGCTGCCATTGAACACGATAAATTGGGTTGGGTAACTACTGCCTGATTCGTTGATGTCCTTGATCATCACCGTGCCGGCCTCGGTGCCATCGCTTTTCCAGAGTTCATCGCCGTCGATGCCATTGTTAGCTATAAAATAAAGGTTGCCATTGAACACGGCAAAACCCCTTGGGAAACTACTGCCTGACTCGTTGATGTCTTTGAGCATCACCGTACCGACCTCAGTACCATCGCTTTTCCAGAGTTCATCGCCGTCGATGCCATTGTCAGCTGAAAAATAATGGCTGCCATTGATCACGACAAAATCGGCTGGATCGCTAGAGCCTATTTCATTAATGTCCTTGATCATCACTGTACCGACCTCGGTACCATCACTTTTCCAGAGTTCATTGCCGTCGATGCCATTGTTAGCTGAAAATAAATAGCTTGCTGCCTTAGATGACGAACCGGAGGAGCCTGAACTGCCGCAGGCGCTCAGTACGATGATTAGACACACAGTTAATTGAACTCGTATTAGTCGGATTGCATAATTCATAGGGCTTTACCAAATGGGTTTCTTGCCAAACTACGGAAGAGTATTGAGTTTGCTGACATAGGCTTCAGTGTCAGAATAGATACAGCGGCTAACTATTTATGCGTAGTAAGCGTGCTATTAACACAAAGTTACATTGGTTGGATTTTATACGCAAATACTTATAGTTCGTAATCAGAACTAAGTTTAAAAAGCTATGATTTTCAAACATTAACAAGAGAGAGGGTACCCTAGTATTTATTGACCAACTAAACGACAACACTGTTTTAAGTTGATAGTTCACATTTTGCGTTTCCCTCAAAGAGCCCACTTCAAGTTAAAGTCTAGCTGCTATTAGCTAGATAAATAATGAACGCTTTTGCTCTTGAGCCAACATTCTTACCACTTTCAATGATGAACGCTTTTGAAGTAAAGCTTTAATTCTTCTAGCAAGCAGAAGTATTACAATAAGGCCAAATAAATTTGAACCTTCAACGGCAAGTTATGGCACAAAAAAGTCCAAGTTGCGCCTTCCTAAATCGTGGATTATCAAAAAAATGGAGTGGCAACTAAGGGTCGTTTTCCGTCTAATACTAGCGCATAAAATCGGAAAGGTTATAAAAAATATCAGCTAGCTAATTCGGCCAATTGCTGTCATCGGAAAGTTAAAGAATCATTCATCAAAAGCTAACTAAAAAACAAAAAAATGATAATTTTGAAGTAGCTTCTTTATCTTCTAATGCAGTCACTTATACAGTTAATTATTCAAATTCGGGGAACGCCTTATGACTCCTTTTAAGCACTTCATTAACTAACTAAACAAAATAAATCAAACGCTCGCCTTAAATAGTCAAAATAATCAAGTGCAAACCATTAAGAATCGCCGTTATCTACAGGAAAAAAAGTTACTTTTGCGGCCATAATTCATATACCTCCAAATTACATTTATCCAGCCGCAACAACTGCAATTGCGCAATTAAGTATCCGACTATATTTCACCAAAATCTCGTTTGTTTATATATTCCCTGCCAACAACAAAGAACGAGGAGTCAACCTATCGTGCAACCAGAGTCTCATATAACTTGCTCAAGCACACAAGGTTAAATATATTTGGGGGCAGATTAAAAATTATCAATATATTAAGGTGCAGAGTGGGAATTATTTATTTTCAACACGAATTCCTAGCACTCTCAAAGTCTGCAATGGGTTTTGAGTCAGACTAATACTTACACTAAATTAGAAGTGTGTCAGCGGCTTGAACGCAAAGAAGACATTCGGCTACTCACATCATTCAGGATAATTTAGCTTGTTTGTAAATTGCGATAACTAGTGACGTTGAGCAAAAGCACTACCTTTTGTAATGATGGAAACTGCTAGGAATGAGTGGTGGGTTGAACTGTCTTAAAATCAAACTGGTCAATATATCGTATCTCCATTAGTCATTTAGCCGCTCAAGTTTCTAGACTCCCATCTTGAACATCTAGTTCAAATTTCATTCCTTTTTTTTAATAGCATTAGAATATATATCTCATTACACTCCCATGCGTAATAACTATCAAAATATGAATAGCGATAAATATCTAGATTTAGCCTCAAACTAAGGCTGATTGGATTTAATAAGCAACTCAGTAAAGGACTCCAAATGTTTGGTATTTTCGGCAAAAAGAAGAAAAATAAAATTCAAAAACTTATTGAAGAAGATGGGATTGAGCAAGCTACCAATCGTTTTTCTGAGATTATATGTGACATGCTCAATACTAGAGATCTTGCATATCGATTTATTCTCGAAGAAATAGAAGCAGCAAGCAAAGGAAATGAAGTTGCTTTAGATTTTGCATCCAAGAGTGGGATCTCTTCGACTGAGTACATAGGAGCAATGCAAAATTCTTGTCCTGAAATTGATGGGCCAAATGGGCCACAACAATTCTTTTTAGATATTTCAGTGCAATTAAGCTCCGACAAAGCGCTTATGGTAGAATTTAGAACAAAAATTGCCGATAAAATAATGAAGCACTTTCAACTTGGTCAGTACGAAAGCAATGAAGATCCTTCTAATAGTTGGATGGAAGATCTAATTATTTGGGCTAAGGAGAAAAACCTTCCTGAAAGGGAACTCGAGGAAGGAATGCTAGGCCAACAAAGATATGTCGGATTTCCGTCGAATGAAGAGTCAATTTTGTCTTTAAGTAGCCATATTAGCTTTGCTAAAGGTTCTTTTTATGAGGCCAACAAAGCATTAGAAATTGACCTAACAAATTATAACTTGTCTACATTACCTAAAGCTTTTTTTAGACTTAAAGGCATACATGTTCTTTATTTGTACGGTAATAATTTAGAAACGATTCCAAACGAAATAGGCTCATTAGTTAATTTATATTGTTTAGATTTAGGGAAAAATAACATTGAGTCATTACCTAAAAGTATATGCAATTTAGTCCATTTAGAAACATTGAATTTATATGGAAATAATTTATCAGAGTTACCAGCTGAAATTGTGAGCCTACATAATTTAAGAAAAATTAACCTAGCTGGAAATAAGAACTTAAGATTATCAACTGAACAAAAAAAATGGATTCACTCGTTTGATGAGTCTTATCAATTTGAAGAGGAAGAAAATAATCAAGAAAGTGTTATGGATATAAAAAAAGAGGCAGCATTAGATATCACTAATAAAATGTTAGCCCAAATGATTAAGTGTGACGATATGGTTATGCTAAAAGCAGTGAAAAGCTTCTCTGCTCAATTAAATGATTTTCAGATTACTGAAATGGGAGCAAAAGTCTTAGCATTAGCTTTTTCAGTTCAAGCAACTACTGACTCATTAGCTCAAGGAAAAGAAGCCGCTGCTAAATCTTATTACAATGTCTTTATAGGCCTTGACCAGGATATTATTTCTTTAGGTGTTAACGATTTTCAGAAAGAGGTCATGTTGGAGCTAAGCCCGATGATAGAGAACATTAATAATATTTTTTGATAGAAAAATGAAATAATGTAGGCTGACTCATTATATTATAAATATATAATTTGTATGTCTTTGTGTTCTTAACCAGTGGTATTTAGTGTTCCCGAAAGGTATCGCTTTGGGTCACTTTCGCTCATACTCATCCCTTCGGCCATCGAAAT
>TARA_R110002049_G_scaffold84417_2_pt1 | contig 25807 bp, 16 predicted proteins | sample TARA_R110002049 | Tara Oceans TARA_R110002049 (sample SAMEA4396941) | marine metagenome | biome: Polar Biome; feature: [SRF] surface water layer (ENVO:00010504); material: water (ENVO:00002006), including particulate matter (ENVO:01000060) such as... | depth 5 m
TAATTCGATTATGGTACCTTTGGGTATGATACTAAAGGAAGCGGCTAAACGCTACAAGTTTGATAATCCATATGATGATATTAAGTCTCTCAAGGAGCCTAAGACCGATATCCAGCCCTTTACGCTGGAGGAGGTTTGGAAGTTTATTAACGGTGTGAGAGCAGACTACCGTAACTATTACTTGGTACGTTTTTTTACTGGTATGCGTACCAGTGAGATTGATGGACTGATATGGGAGAACATTGATTTTGATCGTCGTGAGATTGTAATCAAGCAGGCTTTGGTTAAGGGCAAGATTGTGCCGCCTAAGACGCAAGAGTCTTATCGAGCGATTCAAATGTCACCTTGGGTTTATGATGCTCTATTAGAGCAACAAGCCATAACTTATGAGCGCTCTGACTATGTATTTTGCGCGCATACAGGTGAACCACTTGACTATAACAACGTGAATAAGCGTGTTTGGCACCCTACTCTTAAGATTTTGGGTCTGAAGAAGCGTAATGCCTATCAGAGCCGTCATACCGCAGCGACGTTATGGTTAGCTGCTGGCGAAAGTCCTGAGTGGATAGCCAGCCAAATGGGACACTCTACGACTAAGATGCTGTTCAACACTTATAGCCGCTATGTACCGAATATGACTAGGCAGGATGGTAGTGCATTTGAAGCATTGGTCAATCGCAGTCAGATTGCTCAGGTATCTACGGACAAGGAGACGTCACAATGAAAATCATTGATTACGATAAACTGCATGCGACGTTTAAACCTAGTGGTTATGTCAGTGACGATGCTAATGACATTGCTAATACTTTGATTTGTGAACTCTGTATTCAATCAGGTATTGGTTTGGCTCGGTTCTTAAATGTTGATAGTTGCTTCGATAATCATATGGCAATGCGGGTATGGGTACAGAAGCGCTTAGATGCCAATCCTGACTATGTACTTGATGAGATGCGTGGTCAGCTGAAGAGTGAGCTTTACGAGCTACTACCACACACTGGCTATGGGTACTAAGGAGGATATTATGAGCTTAAGACTTGAGCCTAATATAACGCAGAACTCACGGGATCTGAAAATCTGTAGCGATTACTGGGCATACGATAATGAATGTGGCTTCATTGAGCATGTAGAAGGGGTTTGTCAGAAGTATGACATCAGTCCTCATATTATGTTTGTTACGGTAGGCCAGTGTTTTGCTTATCTAGATGATGTACTTTGCGAGTACTGTGGTTATGTTTGCCCTTTAGAGGTGCCAGCAGACATTTCTTATATGCGTGCAAAACATAGTTGGTGTTGTGAAGTATGTGAGCACGCTGTGTGGCGTGAGCATAACAACCGATAAATTTTTTTAAACATTCAAAGCCAAACAGCTTAGGTTGTTTGGCTTTTTATTGTTTCTAATTGACTGACGACATCTGTTGTCGTAAAGACTTTTTTATACGTTGTTTTACCGACATAGTTCCGTTAAAGTAAATTTGTATTAAACTTTATAATGCTTTCAATGGACGGAACTACTATGGCAAAATCTAGCAACGCTTATACAGATAATAGTTTTGCCTCATCAGATCTAAAAACTATTCTGCACTCTAAACGTGCCAATATTTACTACCTTTCCCATTGTAGGGTAATGCAAAAAGATGGAAGGATTCTCTATCTAACTGAAGAAGATAAAGCCAATCTGTTCTATAACATTCCTATCGCTAATACCACCTCAATCCTGCTCGGTACAGGAACTTCCATCACTCAAGCGGCAATGCGACTGCTATCACAAGCAGGTGTCTTAGTTGGCTTTTGTGGTGGTGGTGGCTCGCCATTATTTATGGGTGCGGAGCGTGAAGTCTATGTCGAGTGGATGACGCCACAAAGCGAGTATCGTCCAACAGAATACATTCAAGGGTGGATGAGCTGGTGGTGGGATGATGACAAGCGTTTGATGGCAGCGAAACTTTTGCAACACGCACGATTGGCTTATCTACAAACGGTATGGAATAAAGACAGTGAGCTAAAACGTTGGGGCTTTGATAGCAGTAATGACGCAGTGCAAGCCCTGCTCACAGATAACAGTCGGCAAATCAATCAGCAAATGGAGGTCATGCACTTATTGCAATTAGAAGCGCGTTTGACTAAGCAGCTCTATAAACTGGCCGCCAAAAATACGGGCTATGATGGCTTTACAAGGGAACATGAAGGTATCGATAAGGCCAATGGTTTCCTTAATCACGGCAACTATTTGGCTTATGGTTTAGGTGCGACCACAGCATGGACATTAGGTATTCCACATGGCTTTGCGGTAATGCACGGCAAGACTCGGCGCGGTGCATTGGTATTTGATATCGCCGATATTATCAAAGATGCACTGGTACTACCCCTCGCCTTTATCTGTGCCAGCGAAAACATGAGCGAGCAAGAGTTTCGTCAAGAATGTCTGAATATGTTTACTAAGCATAAGGCACTGGATTATCAGTTCGAAGTCGTAAAGCAGATTGCTATGACCAAAAGCTGGGAGGCATAAATGATTGTCACTTTAGTCTCGCAATGTGAAAAGAAGGCTCTAGGTCGAACTAGGCGTATTTTGGACGCTTTCGCTAATCGGATTGGTGATAATGTTTGGCAAACGGCTATTACTGAGGAAGGTCTAAAAACCGTCAAGCAGCTATTACGCAGCTCAGCGACTAAGTCGACGGCGGTAAGCTGTCATCGTAATAAGACACGCCAGCTGACTGAACTGGTATGGGTAGTGGGCAATAAGCGTAAGTTTAATGAGGTTGGAATTGTTCCTGTGAACCGTACCAAAAGAAACATCTTGCACAGTGAATGGGAAAATGAGTGGAGCTATGCCAGTAGTATTCAGATTATTGCCACTATATCTGCCCTGCTTCATGATATCGGTAAATCAACCATTGGCTTTCAAAACAAGCTCCTTGTCGGTAGCAAACAAGGCGACTCTTATCGGCATGAGTGGATATCATTAAAACTGTTTGAGCTGATGATTATTGATTGCGCTACTGATGAGGCATGGCTTGAACGTTTGATGCAGTTAGATGATTGGCTGAAAAATAACGATATAGAAAGATTACTGTCTAAAGCCAATCAAGATACCGTCAACATAGAAGCAATGCCGCCCCTTGCCCAGTGGGTCGCGTGGTTAATTGTCACCCACCATCGATTGCCACCTGCGGATAAAGTATTTCATTCCTTTACCGCCATTCAACGTATGCAGCAGCCCAAAGAAACACTAGCTTATAAGCAAAATTTGCAACAGTTTTATAGCAAGTTAACGCCTTTTGACTTTTGGGTCAAAAATCCAAAATCGTTAGAGGAAATGAGTAAAGCTCAACTAAAAAGCTTTTGGCAATTTGAGCATTTAGTGATTAATAGCCGTGCATGGCAAAAAAATATCAGACGCTGGTCTAAAAAAGCACTCAATGATCCTGCATTAATGCAAATTAGTCAGCAAGCAATTGATAACAAAAAGGCTATTAGTGATCCGTTTTTACTCCATTTATCGCGTTTATGTTTAATGGTAGGTGATCATAATTATTCCAGTCTAAAAGAAAATGACTCACGTTGTATAACTGTTAATAGCCAGTTTAAAAAATTAGCTGCCAACACTGACCGAACCGCTAGCACGCCCACTGTAAAACAGTCATTAGAGGAGCATTTATTGGGCGTGGGTGCTTTTACCGCTCATTTCTGCCGCGCGCTACCTATTATTGCTAGCGAAATGCCTACCCTACGCAATCACGATCCATTGGCTAAGCCGACTGGCATAGAGCGTTTTAAATGGCAAAACCAAGCATTTAAAATGAGCTATGGTTTGCAAGAAGCGACACGTGAGCATGGATTTTTCGGGGTAAATATGGCCTCGACAGGCGCAGGTAAAACCATCGGTAATGCTCGTATTATGTATGCTTTAGCTGACCCTAAAAAAGGTGCGCGTTTTACCATTGCATTAGGACTGCGGATTTTAACTTTACAGACAGGGCTAAGCTTTCGTAAAGACTTGAAGTTACAAGGCGACCAATTAGCCATATTAGTTGGCGGCAGCGCGAATAAAAAACTGTTTGAGCTGGTATACGACAATAAGACTAATGATATTACAGATATTATCAGCGAATATAAAAAAGACGACGAGCCTGATAATGAATCAGAGACCTTTGGTAGTGAGTCTAGCGAGGATTTATTAGATGAGTTTGTTGATAGCGATATCGATTATCAGGACTATGAGACGCTGAATCTCGATACTGTCATTGCCAGTCCTAAAGCGCGCGATTTAATATTTGCGCCGATTGTGACTTGTACCGTTGACCATATTATCCAAGCAAGCGAGTGCAAACGTGGCGGTAAATACATTGCACCGATGCTGCGTCTACTGAGTAGCGATTTGATACTTGATGAGCCTGATGATTTTGACCAAGCGGACTTGCCTGCGCTTTCGCGTTTGGTGCATCTTGCCGGACTCTTTGGCACACGTGTTCTGCTGTCTTCTGCCACTCTGACGCCTGACTTAGTAACAGGATTATTCGAAGCTTACATGGAAGGACGCAAACTGTTTAACCAAAGCCAAAATAAGCCTACTCCTAAAATAGTCTGTGCCTGGTTTGATGAACAACCTAAAGCGATGCTATCCGAGCAATGCGCTGATGTTGATGCCTTTCAAAATACCCATAAACAATTTTGTGATAAGCGTGCCAGCTATTTAGCCAAGCAGCCCGTTAGACGTCAGGCAGAAATATTGCCCTTTTCAGCTTCTTACACCAAAGATAATGCGACACAGTTTTATAGCGCTTTGGCACAAACTTTGGTCGATGCTGCCATAAGCTTGCATGATAAGCATCACGAGGTGCTGCCTAATTCTAATCAGAAAAAATCTAGTGATAATACGCAAGTGAGTATCGGGTTGGTGCGCGTCGCCAATATCAATAACATTACTAATATTGCCATGCAGTTATTTAAAGCAGACGACATAGCTGTACCAGATAATACGATAATACATGTGGTGTGCTATCACGCCAAGCAGCTATTGCTACTCCGTAATGCGTTAGAGAATAAACTCGATAGAATCTTAGATCGTAGCGACTCGAAAACCAATATCTTTAATCATCCTGAGATTGAACAAGCCATTGCTAATCAGCCTGCTAAAAAACATATCTTTATGGTTCTAGCCACCCCTGTTGCCGAAGTTGGTCGCGACCATGATTATGACTGGGCGATCGTCGAACCCTCTTCTATGCGCTCTATCATTCAGTTGGCAGGACGTGTCTGGCGGCATCGTCCTGAAAAGCTCGCCAATGAACCGAACATCTTACTGCTGCAATATAATATCCGCTACTTTAAACATGCAAATAGCAAGCGACCCATTTTCACGCATCCAGGGTTTGAGACCACGCTATTTAAGCCACCAAGCTACGATTTAAATAAATTGATGACTCAAGAGCAGCTAGCACAAGTCGATTCAAGACCTAGAATTTCAAGGTCTCAAAACAAAACCATAGAAACGTTAAGCGACCTTGAACATCGCGTCATGCAGCATTTATTAAACAACCATAAACTTAATTATGTCAACGCCTATTGGGATAGCAAGGCTACTGCCAATCGTACCCATACGCATTTGCAGCAAATCAGTCCTTTCAGAGCAGGAACGCCGCAAGACGATTGGTTATTGATTCCACGAATGGTCAATGATGACGAGGATACTGACATGCCGAGCATGGGCTTTGATACTTATTATAGCGAGGACGTCTTTGAAAAAGGCTTAGCCAAATCTAGCACCCACAATAAAACCATTCAACCGCTAGCCTTTAATTTTGAGCACGAACAAATAAAGCCATGGCTGACTGTCTCCTTGAATGACGTTTTACAAGACTTGCAAAAATCCCAGCCCGATAAGAGTTTGCGCTCGTTAGCCATCACTTATTCATCAGTGTCGCTTGATAGCATTAAGTCTAGCAATAGTAGTGGCTGGATGTTTCATGAATTTTTTGGTTTTGTTCGTGGATAGGTTTTAGCCCATTAATTGTCTGCATAAAAAAGCACGGCGTTAACCGTGCTTTTGCTAGAAGCCACCTGAGCGGTGGTGAAAGATAATACCAGTTATAACATTTTCTAAGCCACCTGAGCGGTGCAATCAAATTATAACAGAGCGTCTTTTATAAACATAACTGATATCTCTAATATTTATTTAAATACCAGTTATAACATGGTTTACTTATTAATTATTACGTGCTTTAATATTGTAAATAAAAAATTTTTGTGCATTATAAAAGGAGAAAATTTTGATGGATATATCTTCAGAGCTAGCAAGCGGTGCTGTCAAAGCATTTCTTATTAGCCAATATGATAAAAAAACGGATACTGAGCAAAAACAGCTCTCTAAAGCAATTGAAAGTAGCGACCACGACAAGGTCACAGAACTAAAAGAAGCGTTAGTAAATGCCAAAGAAAAATATAGCATTGCAAACTGGATTGCTGATGCGGCTACTCGCATGGCAAAGCAACTAAACTTCGGTACGCATATCTCAAAGGGCGTTCATCCTGACGCTAAGGGCGATAATGTTAGCTTTGATACAGTAGACAATTTATCGCAAACTATCGTAGGTACGCACTCAATAGACAGCAGTTACATCGATGCTAACGGTAATGCCGCAGCCCTGCCCCTTGCCGCTTTCTTCGATTTTGAAGTAGATGAGACGACTAAAATTCGTGACCTTATTTTAGCGGATAATGTTGATTTTATTGCCTCACTTGCCAGCGATAAAATACTGGCTAATACCTATCAGCAGACTTTTAAAGAAGCATTGCAAAACTTTATTACAAACCCTGTCACCCATGAACGTAATAAACAAACGCTTTGGGTAACCAACGCCTACGAAGGCGCGGACATAGAAGAGCTTGATTATATTAATATTGTTCCGCTCTACCCCTCTGTACTCACTCACGAAGTCTATCAGCGTATCAATCATCTTAAATTTTCTGAGGACAATAAAGCTGCCCGTGATAATCGTTTTAAAAAAACCGCCGATCAACAGCCTTATATCACCTTGAATGATTTAGCGACCCTTCAGCTTGGCGGTACTAAGCCGCAAAACGTTAGCTTGTTAATGAGTAAACAAGGTGGTCGTAATTATCTTCTCCCTTCACTTCCACCCATTATCAAACAAGAACGCTCGTTTAAATTATCCAAATTTGCCAATAGTATTTTTGGCACAGCTATGGAATATAACGCGCACGAAGCTATTAAAGAGATTTTTGAGTCTATAAAAAGTGCGCGCAATCTTGTCGATGTCAGAGATGCGCGCAAACTTGCTATTGATAAGTTACTACATAAATTATTCAAAGCCGCAGAAGACATTCGTACCGATATGCCCGCGGGATGGTCAAAAGACTATGAGCTTGAGCGACACGAGAAGCTTTGGCTTGATCCGAAACGCGCTGATCTTGAGGGCGAGGAGGAATTCAAAGCTGAGCGTGAACTAACTGACGCTTGGCATCACCAAATTATTCATGATTTTTCCCGTTGGCTCAATACTTTGATGCAAGCTGAATTTAAAGCCATTGCCAGCGACTTTGGCGATGCCGAGCATTTGGACTGGGAGCGTGAGATTGAAAATATGCAAAAACGCTATGAGCGCGCAGGCAAAGGAGTGTTTTTATGAGCCGTATAGATGATGACAACGATATCGGAGTGATTGGCTATTTGCTGTTCAAAAAGGTCGTTATTAATGGGGCAAATACCATATCAAGCCCGCTTACTTATGGCTTTCCAGCTATCACTGGATTCTTGGGTAGCTTTCATGCGATGTCGCGCAAAATGGCGGATGATGAGCAACTATCTAACGTATCGTTAGGTGGCGTATTACTGGCCTGTCATGACTGTCAGCCGCAGATGTATCGCCCAAACTCTTATAATAATTACACCTTTAATCAAACGCGTAACCCTATTAAAAAAGACGGTAAAACAGCTTCTATCATCGAAGAAGGCAAATGCCATTTAGTAATGAGTTTTGTAGTTGAAGTATTGGCAGACACTCAACTGACGACTGAGCAGCAAGCGTCTGTTATCCAAAAGACTAGTCAGTGGATTCAACAACAACGTATGGCTGGCGGTAGTGTACGCGGATTGGCTCGATTTGAGCCCGTACAATATTTTGATAGTAGCGATATTAGTGCCGTCATACCGCAGCTATTACCTGCCTTTGTATTAATGGATGCTCAAGATGAATTTGCTCAAATTATTAATGACGTACAAAAAGACAATCCAGATGCGGCACCTTTAGATGCCTTAATAGACGTTTGCGCGCTACATCATATTCCAGAAGCTCAAAAAAATGGCGATACCAAATGGTTGACGACTTCGCGTAAGAGTGGTCACGGTTGGCTTGTCCCTATGCCTATAGGATATCAAGGAATTTCTGATCGTTATGATGCAGGTGTGATGCAAAACGTACGTAATCCCGAATACCCTAGCCAATATGTCGAAGCGATATATAGTCTTGGCAAATGGATCTATCCACAGCGTTTAAATCGCATCGGCGGTGAGCATGATATTGTCAATGCCTTTTGGCGTTACCACTATGACGCCGATGATTCTCTGTACTTGGTCACCCAGCAGCAAGACTTTTAATCACATTTTTAATTTTCTAAATCCTTTAACTTTTACGATACATTCAATTTAACTTTTATTCTTATGGAGAAACTCATGTCAAAATCAGCCCTAAAAACTGCATCCGTCCTCGCTTTTGAGCGTAACCTTGACGTATCAGATGCTTACCTATGGCAGACTAATAGCCAAGCAGCTGATAAAGCTGCAATGCCGTCGCCTGTCGTTATTAAAGAAAAATCAGTTCGCGGAACGATAAGCAATCGTCTAAAAAATGCTATTACTAATGACCCTGCCAAACTAGATGCCGAGACCGAAAAAGCTAATTTACAAAAGGTAGATTCTGCGTCACTAGATGAGAACAACGATACCTTAGTTGCGCGCTTTAGCCTGAAAGTACTACCTTTCACTGGTAAGCCTAACGTCTGTAATGATCAAGACTATCAACAGGCTTTAGAGCAAGTGGTTACTGATTATATCGACGCTCAAGGCGTAGATGAATTGGCAAGGCGCTATGCGATTAACGTGCTGAACGCGCGTTGGTTATGGCGCAACCGTGTGGGTACTGAAAGCATCAAAGTCACCGTTAAATGTAATGGACAAACCATTACTATTGACGATGCAAAAGCTTATGGTCTCAAAGATTTTAACAGTGATGACGCTAATATCAAACAAGTCGCAGACTGGATCAAAGCAGGTCTAGATGGTAATGAATTTATCATTTTATACGTAGAAGCACACGCCGTCATCGGCTATGGTCAAGAAGTCTATCCGTCACAAGAATTGATACTTGATACAGGTAGCAAAAAGAGTAAAGTGCTTTACCGTGTCAGTGACCGCAAAGGCTCTGAGGATAATGCAGGTATGCACTCACAAAAGGTCAGTAATGCTATTCGTACTATCGATGACTGGTATCCTAATGCCGAGTTTCCTATTGCGGTTGAGCCATATGGCGCGGTGACCACATTAGGTACAGCGTTCCGTCAGCCTAAAGCTAAGATGGACTTTTATAGCCTATTCGATAATTGGGTATTAAAAGGTGATGCGCCAAGTACCGAGCAACAACATTACGTGATGGGTGTGCTTATCCGTGGCGGCGTGTTTGGTGCCAGTGGCAAGGAGTAATTTATGAGTGATGCAACTTCAAGCCTGACCCATTACTGCGAGTTAACCATCATCCCTGACCCTGATATTGCGCCCTACTTTATCTGGAGTAAGCTATTTACCCAGCTACACATTGCGCTAGCTGAAATGAAGAATAAACATGACATCGAATCCATCGGTGTCAGCTTCCCTGATTATCATTATGATGATAAAAAGGAGAAGTCATCTAAGCTGGGAGTAAAGCTTCGCGTCTTTGCCTCTAACCAAAAAGATTTAGAAACGCTAAATCTTGATAACTGGCTATCGCGGCTTACTGACTACGTGCATATCAAAGGCATCAAAGACGTGCCTATAGATAAAATAACGGGCTACGTGAGTGTACACCGCTATCGTTTTAAACCGATAGAGGTACAAGTAGAATCTCTAGCCAAAAAAATGGAGATTAGCAATGACGAGGCAATGGCGATAGTTGTTAAACGCAAAGCTGAATTAAAGCTGCCTTTTATCAGAATGTTTAGTGAAAGCAATAAAGCCCATTATCCATTGCAAATTTTACAACAACCTAGTAAACAGGACGTAACTGGTGGTTTTAATGTATACGGTATGAATGGCATGCGCGATAACGTTACTGTGCCGCAGTGGTAGTAGATAAAGTTAAAGGGTAATGATGAATTATCCTTTAATTGGGTATAAAAACCTTTTTTTTAATCTATTTAAAAACTTGCAATAAAATCAAACAGTTATGACAATATGAAAATTGGAGGGTAAATTAGGGTATTTTGCCCTCCGCGCCTTGTTATAACTGTCTTTTTTGAGGTATAGTTCCTCTTCATCACCGCTCAGGTGACTTAGAAATACGAAAAATCACACGAGTGGGTTTATAACGACTTCATCACCGCTCAGGTGACTTAGAAATCTTAATGCCTTACGAAGGACACGAGTTGCCACTTCATCACCGCTCAGGTGACTTAGAAAAACACCGGTTGCAAGCGAAAAAAACCAAGTGTCTTCATCACCGCTCAGGTGACTTAGAAAAAGCAGGTTATCAAACTCATTCATGCAAACAACTTCATCACCGCTCAGGTGACTTAGAAAGCTAAAGACAATCTGATAATGCAGCTAATCGACTTCATCACCGCTCAGGTGACTTAGAAAGTCTACCCCAGTGATCAGAGAGTTAGGTAAAACTTCATCACCGCTCAGGTGACTTAGAAAGCCTGCTATTGGCACAAACAGCCGAGCCAAGCCTTCATCACCGCTCAGGTGACTTAGAAAGCTTGCAATGTTGTACCTACTTCATTATAATGCTTCATCACCGCTCAGGTGACTTAGAAAACGCAGACCACGCATAAGGAGCATGACCATGTCTTCATCACCGCTCAGGTGACTTAGAAAATGACTTGTAGCTGACTGATTCAGGCTGTGTCCTTCATCACCGCTCAGGTGACTTAGAAATTCTCAACGTGCAATTATTCAAAACGGTAAAACTTCATCACCGCTCAGGTGACTTAGAAATTGCAATCAGACGACGATCAATTTGAACACGCCTTCATCACCGCTCAGGTGACTTAGAAATACATCGTCATTTACAGAAGCTGCAACGATAGCTTCATCACCGCTCAGGTGACTTAGAAATTGACCATCTGATACCATCTGATCGCAATACTCTTCATCACCGCTCAGGTGACTTAGAAAGCGTTATCGGTAACAGTAAGCCACTGACCACCCTTCATCACCGCTCAGGTGACTTAGAAAAAGCAGACCGCCAAAGAAAGCGGTCAGCATCACTTCATCACCGCTCAGGTGACTTAGAAAAACAAAATCACCGTCAGGCTGACCAGTGAAACCTTCATCACCGCTCAGGTGACTTAGAAATGACCATTCCATCTGCCAATTTACTAGCGCAACTTCATCACCGCTCAGGTGACTTAGAAATCAAAAATTAATCCACTACTAAGCATTTGTTTCTTCATCACCGCTCAGGTGACTTAGAAATTCTAGATTAATGCGTCAGCTTGGCGTACATACTTCATCACCGCTCAGGTGACTTAGAAAAATCAACCTATCAGGACTTGCACCAACACCTTCTTCATCACCGCTCAGGTGACTTAGAAAGTTGCCGTCAACGACCTTGTGCGCCAGTTGCACTTCATCACCGCTCAGGTGACTTAGAAAACTGAAAGCAATGAGCGCAGCACCTGCTACAACTTCATCACCGCTCAGGTGACTTAGAAATAGATGGTGGCTTGCTAAAAGATAAGGCTATACTTCATCACCGCTCAGGTGACTTAGAAAAATACAAGAGCTGTATCATTACTCAAACAGTGCTTCATCACCGCTCAGGTGACTTAGAAATGCAAATAGCTCGTCACTCACGTTAACGATGTCTTCATCACCGCTCAGGTGACTTAGAAATGATGCTGAGCCAGTAGTCATTATCATGAGTGCTTCATCACCGCTCAGGTGACTTAGAAAACTCTTCACCAAAAATCCTTCGTATTAGCTCTCTTCATCACCGCTCAGGTGACTTAGAAATGTTGCTGGTGAGTCAATATCAACTGAAACACCTTCATCACCGCTCAGGTGACTTAGAAAATTAGCACATCATAGTCAAACGCACTGACCGCCTTCATCACCGCTCAGGTGACTTAGAAAACCAACTGCGACAGTTAAGCAGGGAACTATAACTTCATCACCGCTCAGGTGACTTAGAAATATTACTTGGACGGTGGACGGTGTTAGAAGCACTTCATCACCGCTCAGGTGACTTAGAAAACCGTTTCAGGATTATAATTGCAGCCTGTTAGCTTCATCACCGCTCAGGTGACTTAGAAATATTACTTGGACGGTGGACGGTGTTAGAAGCACTTCATCACCGCTCAGGTGACTTAGAAAACCGTTTCAGGATTATAATTGCAGCCTGTTAGCTTCATCACCGCTCAGGTGACTTAGAAATATTACTTGGACGGTGGACGGTGTTAGAAGCACTTCATCACCGCTCAGGTGACTTAGAAAACCGTTTCAGGATTATAATTGCAGCCTGTTAGCTTCATCACCGCTCAGGTGACTTAGAAAAAGAACCGTCAGAACAGTATTGAGATTGACGACTTCATCACCGCTCAGGTGACTTAGAAATTGAAATTTAAAACAGTATTGAAGTTAATGGACTTCATCACCGCTCAGGTGACTTAGAAAAACCGTTCATTCCGCAAGCAAGTTGCTGACTACTTCATCACCGCTCAGGTGACTTAGAAAATGTAGCTGTCATCATTGAAGTAAACGCTCATCTTCATCACCGCTCAGGTGACTTAGAAAATCTAGCAGATCGCACTCACCAGTAATAAAGTCATCATCACCGCTCAGGTGACTTAGAAAATTTGAGTATGCAGAAAGCGAAAACGTATGGGCTTCATCACCGCTCAGGTGACTTAGAAATTGTATGCCATTGATATTGTTTGCTAGTGCAACTTCATCACCGCTCAGGTGACTTAGAAACTGTATATTCAAAGTTTCCGTCAATGACGTTTCTTCATCACCGCTCAGGTGACTTAGAAATTATCAAGTAGATAAGTCTGCTCTTTAGGTACCTTCATCACCGCTCAGGTGACTTAGAAAAGCTGAAGATACCGCCCCACTAACCGCAGTCACTTCATCACCGCTCAGGTGACTTAGAAATGATACTTGAGCATTGCCCTTAGCATCGACATCTTCATCACCGCTCAGGTGACTTAGAAAACTTTCATCATTACAAAGTCAGTACCTTTAGTCTTCATCACCGCTCAGGTGACTTAGAAAAATATCTATAGCACCGAGATTAGAGAAGCTACCTTCATCACCGCTCAGGTGACTTAGAAATATCAATAGTGGCACTGGGTTGTTTTGAGCCGCTTCATCACCGCTCAGGTGACTTAGAAAAGAGTTTAAAGGGACAGATGGAGCTAATTATTCTTCATCACCGCTCAGGTGACTTAGAAATCTCAAAATCTGTAAATCTACTATTAAGCTCTCTTCATCACCGCTCAGGTGACTTAGAAATCTCTTAGTTTTTCTACTTTCTCAATCTGCTCCTTCATCACCGCTCAGGTGACTTAGAAATTACTACAACAGTGTGCGCCTGATATTGACCCCTTCATCACCGCTCAGGTGACTTAGAAATTATTCATTAATTCAGTGGCTATAACTTTGGTCTTCATCACCGCTCAGGTGACTTAGAAATTCGTGCATATTATCCTCTGGCTTATTAGACCCTTCATCACCGCTCAGGTGACTTAGAAACTGACCATCACTGACCATCTGATCGCAATATTCTTCATCACCGCTCAGGTGACTTAGAAAAATTCCTCAAAACTTTGCGGTATTTCTGTTGACTTCATCACCGCTCAGGTGACTTAGAAAATCAATGGAATCATGACAGCTTGAGCAAGCGACTTCATCACCGCTCAGGTGACTTAGAAACAAGCCCGAGAAAATGACGCTTGCTAAATATACTTCATCACCGCTCAGGTGACTTAGAAATTTGCAATCGGTTTTGGTCATTAGATCGCTTTCTTCATCACCGCTCAGGTGACTTAGAAAGCCACCAAGTTTCGTAGCGTCAAGCTCATACACTTCATCACCGCTCAGGTGACTTAGAAAAACCGACTACAGCGACGAGCTAGCAACTGAGACTTCATCACCGCTCAGGTGACTTAGAAAATATGATGCTAGCGATACATGGCATCGAAATCCTTCATCACCGCTCAGGTGACTTAGAAAGTAAGCACCAATCAGTCCATCAGGACTTGCACCTTCATCACCGCTCAGGTGACTTAGAAAGCAAGACCCTGTTTATACATTCTCACGCGCAACTTCATCACCGCTCAGGTGACTTAGAAATATTTGGCAAAGGTATTATAAAGAGGTCTGTACTTCATCACCGCTCAGGTGACTTAGAAACTTTAAGCCATTAATATTATTTGCTAGTGCAACTTCATCACCGCTCAGGTGACTTAGAAAACTTGTAGTGTTTCAGCGCCAACACTCTCTTGCTTCATCACCGCTCAGGTGACTTAGAAAACAGACGATGCGGCTAAGGACGTTTGCGGTGGCTTCATCACCGCTCAGGTGACTTAGAAACTGCACTCAACGACATACTACTAGCCATGACACTTCATCACCGCTCAGGTGACTTAGAAAATTTCGTGAAAGTTGTCAGAGATAAAGCCGACCTTCATCACCGCTCAGGTGACTTAGAAAACTAACAGTCGATACACGACCGCCGTTGGCACCTTCATCACCGCTCAGGTGACTTAGAAAATATATTAAAGCTGTCAAACTGCTCGCCAACACTTCATCACCGCTCAGGTGACTTAGAAATTATCTCGAATTTCAGTAACAGAGTTGGTAGCCTTCATCACCGCTCAGGTGACTTAGAAAAATGCGCCACCACGCTTTACACTTCAATAACTCTTCATCACCGCTCAGGTGACTTAGAAAAGTGACCAGCAAAATAGATGCAAAATAATTGTCTTCATCACCGCTCAGGTGACTTAGAAAAACAGTCAAAGTGTCATAGTTGAGTCATAAAACTTCATCACCGCTCAGGTGACTTAGAAAAATCTACGAGTTACTGTAGCGTCAGCAGGTAGCTTCATCACCGCTCAGGTGACTTAGAAAAGCTGAAGATACCGCCCCACTAACCGCAGTTACTTCATCACCGCTCAGGTGACTTAGAAATAATAGATCGTTTTATGACATATATTATATAACTTCATCACCGCTCAGGTGACTTAGAAAAATCTACGAGTTACTGTAGCGTCAGCAGGTAGCTTCATCACCGCTCAGGTGACTTAGAAATTTTCAGCTGAATACTTGTGATGCTTGACTTACTTCATCACCGCTCAGGTGACTTAGAAAGAGATCAGCGGTGCGGCTTTATCAATAGTCATCTTCATCACCGCTCAGGTGACTTAGAAAAATCACGCAGGGGCGGTGTTCCGTCGTGCTACCTTCATCACCGCTCAGGTGACTTAGAAATGATGATGTTCACCTTGAGCTTTTTGAATTGCCTTCATCACCGCTCAGGTGACTTAGAAAATAACCACATGCTTCTCACGGTCTGTTGCGTGCTTCATCACCGCTCAGGTGACTTAGAAATCACCAACTAGCTGATACCAGTTACCTAAACGCTTCATCACCGCTCAGGTGACTTAGAAAACCCTGACGGCTCTACAAACCCAAGTATGCCACTTCATCACCGCTCAGGTGACTTATGAGCAGCGTTAAAAAATTGTACTGCAATTTTAGTTGTGCAAGGAAAATCCTTTAAATAGAATTTTCAGAAGTTATAATTCCAAACGCAATTCGGAAAAATGGATCTCACCGCTCAGGTGACTTAGAAAGCTATAGGTGCTGAGTGAGAGACTGCCATTTACGGGTTTCATCACCTATAGGATGCTTAAAAATAGCGGGGTTTAAAGTAGTTGACAGATGTCATTGCCTAGAAATTCGATTATAGTAGATATCTATAACTATTATTTAAACAAGCTAAGGGGTTGAACCATGAAAGTACTAGGATTGTGTATTGCAGCAGGACTGGGCTTAAGCGCTTGTGCTATGACAGGTAATACAGACCAAAATAATAATGCCAATAGAGTCGTCACTCAATATCCTGTTGAAGCTGCCATACTAAACATCTACACCAAGCAACGCAGTGATAAGTTAATTGCCACGGTTGGGAATCAAAGTGTATCAGCAGAAATTCAAGTCACACCTAAAGGCAGTATGCGATTCAATAATAAAGCTGTACAAGGTGCCGAAGTAAACACTATCAATAAAGTGAATGATCGAATCACTGATCAGTCAGTCGCTATCAATTACTTTACCCTGAACCCACTCGTGTTTCATGGCTTTACAGATAGCACGGGTAAATACTCACTATCAAACCAGACAACTGTCATTCCTAAGATAGCTACAGTCGGTGACTCAAGTAAGTTGATTACTGAGAATATCTATACTAATAGTAGTATGCGTAACAAGATAGGTACTTATAACCAAGATTGGTCTCTTGCGCGAGATACTAATAACACCGCATGGTTCTGCATAGAAACATCAGGCAATCTATTGCTCAGCTCTGACCCTGCAGGTACGTCATCAGAATGCTACAAGATTAATGCCAAAGGCGATCTCTTAGCGAGCAAAGTGACACTTAATCAGCCTAGTAGTAATGGCAGCGCTAGAACAGTGACCTTAACCAGTCAGTAGTGATTCGCTTTATCATATGACTTATTGCATAACCTTAATCACATAACAACGATAGATAAAGTAGCGCCTAACATGGGCGCTATTTTTTATGGTTTAAACTGCTCATCTAAAACCTCACGACAACCACCGTCGCATAACTCACATTTGCCCTTGAATTGTTCAAGCGGCTGTCTCTACAATCAAAGTCATCTCATCTGAGCATCTAGTTACTCGTGCTTGGATATACCTTTTCCTTTATGACGAGTCTGCCATGTATGCGCTCATCGACTGCAACAGCTTTTATGCCAACTGTGAAAAGCTCTTTCGCCCTGATCTAAAGGACAAGCCTGTCGTCGTGCTGTCTAATAATGATGGCTGCGTCATAGCACGCTCACCTGAAGCAAAGCTGCTTGGTATTAAGATGGGCGTGCCGTACTTTCAAGTCAAAGACTTCTGCATCAAAAATAACATCACTGTCTTTAGCTCCAACTACGCTCTTTATGCGGACATGTCTCAGCGTGTCATGACCACGCTTGAAACGCTATGTCCAACCGTTGAAGTGTATTCTATTGATGAAGCCTTTTTATACTTAGCCGATTATCCCGTTGCCATGCAAGACCTCAATGCTTACGGGCATAAGCTTAAAGCCATTGTTGAGATGCATACTGGTATTCCAGTCGGTGTCGGTATTGGTAGCACCAAGACTATGGCAAAGCTTGCCAATCATGCGGCTAAGACGTATCCCGCCACCAAAGGCGTCTGTGTGTTAGAGAATATCAGATGGATACGCCGCATCATGCAGATAACCGATGTCGGCGAGCTGTGGGGTGTGGGTCGTCGGTACAAGGTTAGACTCAATGAGATGGGCATTCATACCGTCTACCAATTGGCCATCTGTGAGCCTGCTAAAATCAGACAGCACTTTGGCGTGGTACTCGAGCGCACCTGCTTAGAGCTCAACGGTCAGTCCTGTCTAGGCATTGAAAGCATAGCCCCGAAGAAACAAATCATCTCCTCACGGTCATTCTCTGAGCGCATCACTGACCAACAAGCTCTAAGCGAGTCGATCTGTAGCCATGTAGCAAAAGCCGCCAGTAAACTACGACAACAAGACAGCGTCTGTGCTTATATCACGGTCTTTGCTAAGAACAGCCCCTTTAGTAAAAATGAACCTTATGTTTCTATCTCTGGTAACTATCAGTTTATCACGCCAACGGCAGACACCAGAGTGATGGTCACCGCTGCCAGACAAGTTCTAAAGGTGATCTATAAAGAAGAGGTACGCTATGCTAAGGCAGGTGTGATGCTGCTCGGTATCTGTCAGCATGATGAGGTGCAGCTTGATTTGTTTGCAGAAAGCAAAGCAGCTGTCGAGGATAAAAAGAAAAATACAGAGGTCACTGCCATCATGGATGCACTGAATAAAAAGTACGGACAGAACAGTCATCAGCAAGCGGCAGTGTTTATCGCCAGTGAAGGTATCAAGGACAAGCAGTCATGGCAGATGAGCCGTGACATGCTTTCTCCTTGCTACACCACCAATATCAATCAGTTGCCTAAGGTGCATTAGATGACCGTCAAAATAATCGGTAAGCTCACCAATGAAGGTGAAACGGTATTGCTGTCATTATACAGCGATAAGGTCAAAGCGGGCTTTCCAAGCCCAGCCACTGACTATGTGCAAAACCGTATTGATTTAAACACGTTACTCATACGCCATCCGGCATCGATGTATCTGGTCGAGGTGGAAGGAGACAGTATGGTGGATATCGGTATCTACCCCAATGATATTCTTATCGTGGATCGCTCATTGACAGCCTGTCATAAGGACATTGTGATTGCACTGGTCGATGATGGCTTTACTGCCAAGCAATTGATACTGGGTGAGAGTATTATCTTACGTGCGCATAATGAGAATTATGCCGATATCGTGGTTAAGGGATCGCTTGAATTATTTGGGGTGGTGGCGAGTAGTATTAGGCGGTTTAAGCGCTGAGATATATAAGACCACTCTTTTAATGTCCTAAAATCACATATTAATCTGCATCCACGCCATCTAAGCTCTTGATCCTAACATCCAAGTAGTACGCTGCTTTCTCTAAATTCCCACCCCAAGCTATCATCCTAAGCTACTTTTCTAGTTATCTCATCTGCCCACACACCTACCCACTCAAGCTAAACTCTTAAAATACTTCAGATAGGATCACCATAGATTGTCTCTAAAAGTATAAATCATAGCAAGGCGTCATTAGCCGTCGCCTAATTTGATATTCTGTCTCAAAACCCCAAAACTTGACTTTCAATTGTTTGCTAGTCCTCGTAAAGTATTAGTGGAGGTCAGCACAAGGGTATATATAAAGAACAAGTCATCAACTCGATATCTTAGTAGGAAAAATATGAAATCACTATCGATCGCTAAGCTACAAACACTCAATGTGCTTGTATATCCAGAAATCATTAGTCTGTTTGATATTTATACCTGCCATATTAGACCACTTCTTAATAGTCAGGCTATCGAACTTGAGCAAAGTAATACTTGCTTAAAACTTACCTGCTTTATAAAAGAGGAGGAAAAATGGTTCTTGCTCAATAATTTTGAGCTTTTTCACCTGATCAAAAGCCCTGATGCTGATTTTAGTGTACTCAGACAAAAAGTAGCTGTGCAATACATCTCAAAGGATCAGTTTGATTTTGACATTAGTTTTTACGAGCTCATTGATCTCATCGCAAAATACAACAAAAAAATAGATATCACGCTCATTTACACGCAGCTAAACGAAGCCTTGGATCAAGAGATAAACCAAAAATTATTTGGCAAAAATATTTTTGCTATTACTACATTTTGTCGGCTTATAAATATAAGTGAGCAAACTTATTACAAGCGACCTTCTGAGGGTGTTTTATGACTGAGAATGCTGAGAATGCTGAGAATGCTGAGAATAATCATGAAGAGCGTGAATGGCTTAATGCGCAAGCATTAACAGACATCGTTAAGAAAATTGATAATGAGCAAAATTTTATATATCCAGAAGCAGTATCGACTGCCATATCTGAGATCACTTTAGCAGTACACAATAGCTATAGCCAGCCAGATGATAATCCCCAAAATCTACTAAGATTAATATTACAGGTATTACAAAGAAGGCCAGTTCCTCGGCTTTCTATGACTATTAGTAGATCAGAATTAGCAAAAAAACCACTCATCATGCAATTGCTTATTCTCATGCAACATTCTATCAATGAACATCAGCATGACTACCTACAGAAACGGTTAATTTGGCTAGCCATAGCAATGCACACCAGTGTGATGCTGACGCAGCACTGGCCAAAACAGCAAACCAAAAATATACTGATGCAATTTAAACAGGCGCAGTTTTCAAGATCTTCTAGACGAACATGGATTTGGCGTGAACTACCTGATTTACCTCAAATGATCATGAGTGTGGAAAGTATATGCGCCATTTTCACTGATCTATTAGAGCAGCAAAAAAGTGCATATGAATTGTTAAATGATAAGCAAGCTACTCATGCCGAAGAAAAGAAAGTGGCAAAAGATAAACTGAGCCAAATAGAGAAAATAACGACCGCCTATCAAAATGCGCATACGTTACGCAAGCCTAGACTTAAGTATAAGAAGCCGCCTAAACATATTAAAATTATAGCCATCAACTTAGCAGATAACACATCGAAATTGCCCTTAGACTCTACTGCAACGAGTCACAACTGGAATACCACGCCTAGCAATGATACATGGAGTAACACACGTGATGATATAGAACACAGCGCTATCGCCATAGATCTTGCATTTTTAGACGCTAATACTGAAAGCCATGAAGGGTTAACCACCAGCTTTGAAGAGCGTATTGATCACCATGAGGCACCCTATGTCAGCTATGGCGAATATCCAAACCCGTTAATCAAACACTCTATACCGCTCCAAACTATAGATTTATCGCTACAGCAAAACTATATGTCTCAGCGCAATCTCGCGCTTAACTCTAACACGCGCTTACTCTCTCTTGCCGGCTACCAAGCGTTATTTGCTGCGCTCAACCAAGATGCAAGCACCTTACCAGAAACAGAGACTGATAAAACCTGTGCTGGTATTTTATTGTTATCTATGATTACTGGGTTGCCAGTTAAATCCTTACTAACACCCGGCTATATCGGTCATCCTAATATTTTCAAAATTAAAGGTAAAAAGTATTACATCGAACACAGCTTAGGTATTACCGAAAAGTCCACAAGCCAAACATTGCTCGAAAATGATTATGAAAATACTTCTGATACCATCAAAGTTCCACTACCGTTGTGGCTGATAGATGATTTACTTGCTTGCGAGTTGCCATTAAAAGAAGATTTTACGGCTTATCTTGCCACCTTACGTAGCAGCCTTGGATTGCCGTACCTGTCCGTCAATCGTATAGAGACCGCACTACATGTCGTGCTCTCTCGTTATACACCTAATTGTCATGCACATATCGCCGATATCATCTGTCGCACGCCTGCGTCCCATGCTCCTGCAATGTACTATAGTAGCCACACCAGCGAAGCACTTATGACACACTATAAATCAGCACTGGGCATATTTAATAGCAACAGTGATTTTGACTTAACTTATATCACCCCTTGGCATAAATATACCGTAGGCTCAGCGTTTGCGCTAACGATTGAAACCGTTTGCGACATCGTAAATGAGATGAAGTACTGGACTGATCAAAGTTCAAACGATGAGGAGCACTTTAATAGAACCAGTATTTTTGTATGGTTTGTCTTTTGCCTTTTAACCGGCGTGCGACCAAACAACGGTCTTGGCAGGATGTACGATATTGATCTTGATATGGGTTGGCTGCTCATCAATGACAAGCCAGTTAAGAAGGTCAAAAGTGACCGTCTCATTCCGCTATGCCCCACACTTATACGCCATCTAACAGACTATAGAGCATATTTAGTCAACTATCAGGCAAAGCACCAAGGTCATCATGATATCAGCGCTATCATTGATAATATACGTTTAGGTAATGATGAAGCACTATTAAAGCTGTTGTCTGAGCGAGCTCCTACTGCTAACTCTCCTACTCTTAAAGATATTAAGCGTGGCGATGCTTATCATATGACCAAGCATATCATTGACGCCAATCCCTATTGGACACGCCACTTTGTTCGTACGCAGCTTGAAAAACTTGGCGTTTCCTTATCACTGATTAACACGGTTATTGGTCATGAAAAAGCTCGTCAAGAAGTATTGGGGCGCTTCTCATCAAGTAGTAAAGCAGATATTAAGCGTGTAGCGTCCGTGTTTGAACAGATCGCAGCACAGCTTGGGTTATCAGATATCACAATCAATCATTACCCTAATTCAAATCATGTCGGCACAAGCACTGCAGAGGTTGATCATGCTAATAAATGAAATAAAGCTGCCAAAAATTATTGATGACTTAGCAAAGTTTGATGGTAGAAAAAAGCGCTACGTGCCTTACCCATCTATACTCAAAAACAGTGACACGGCAAGGACACGTGAGATAAAGCTACTCGCCGACTTACAAACCGAATGGGAGTCATTGAAAAGGATTCATCCTGGAAGTATCGGATTCATACAGTCTTTCAATAAATACTACCAACAAGCGCTTTGGCCCAATGAGCGCATCTTTTCATTTTCGCCAAGCTCTAGCGACTATTTTGATTTATCATGGCTATCTTGGAGTCAATCTTTAAGCCAGTTTCAGATAGAGCTTTATAGACAATTGGAACCATTGTCTCAAGAAGGATTTGATGAGTTTCAGTCAATCATTGAAAACAAAATTGCAAAAGCTTACGAGTCATCTAGAACACTCAAACATGTCTGGCAAGTCGTCGTTAAGTTCGTTGACTATCAAAATAAGTACCATATGCTTGCTGAGCATCACTATCCTAAGATAATCGCGCCACAGCCTACTAAAATTAATCCACTAATTACAAATACAGCTTGGTTAAAAGACGGTAAGGCGCTGGTCAAAATTATTCGCGCAGTAGAGCATAATTGGGAGCAAACAGTCGATTATAGCCAAGATCAGATTATAGGTTGGCTGATATTCTCAGGAATTGTATATGGTGGCATCAACGAGGTACAAATGCTTCAAGGATGGCTTACCTCATTGCTCGCCAAAGAGTATCAGCCATTTATCAAAGACAGGATAATGGTCTCGCCGCGCTTTGTGCAGAAGCGCTTTGGTAACGAGCGAGAAGAAGAAAGTGACCAGCTTTATAACACCAAGCAAATCGTTGTAGATGTGGTCAGTCAGTGTTGGCTGATGCGTTATCATAAAAAAAGCAGTCAAGCAGAGATCAAACCTATCATTGCCAAGCTGTCAGAAGATAAGATAAAACAATACTTGACTGTGGCTTTGTCTGACGTGATCAATCCTTTAGGTATTAAGCCACTTCCCTTTTCAAGGTTTTTATATTACGCCAGTTATTACTGGGAGGAGCTGAAGGGCACTAATATTGATCATGCTTCAGTTGGGGTGCTGCGAGGTATGCATAATACTGCTGGACTGAGTACACAGGACTTTGGTCGGTTTTTGAACCAAAAATATCAGTATAAAGAGGAGCCGTATGATCTAGAACATATTTTGACGCTGTCTATCAGCAAAAACTCTGTTAATCAAAACGAGACATCTAGTAGTAGTTCTACCAAAAAGATAGAGGTTAGAAAGTCTGATTTAATTATGAATCTGACTAAAGACTTCAAAATGGATAAAAAACAGAAGAAGAAAAAACTCGGCCAAACGACGTACACTCTTATCGAAAGAGTACAAAAACGCTATGGGCAATACGATGACTTAAGTGAAAAAATTTTATTAGATTGGGTACTAAGTTTACTCAATCGAAAGGAGTCAAAATCACTTAGTAATGAGTCTATTTTGAAATATATTAGAACCATAGGCTATGAATGGTTATATTTCACAACGGCTCAGCCGCTTGATATTTGGTCAGAGGAAGAGTTTGAGGAACTTTATGAAGATATTTTAGAGTACAAAGCTGTCGTACGGAACAATACTGACATTGGATACTCTGCCAATTTATTAAAGAGTATGCACAACTTTGCTAAGAGCAAATACAATCTACCCTCCGTGAACTTTCAACACTCCAAAAACGGTCGGCGTGTACGTGCAGAGCTGATATCACCGCAAGCGTACAAAGCCATAATTACGCAGATACTGGGTTCTGTAGATATATTGGAGCGGGAGATGTTCGCGCTTTTATTTATCTTAGTCTATCGTACTGGCATGCGCAAAAAAGAGCTGTTGGGACTTAAGTATAGTGATATCGAAGGTTTAAAGGCAGCTACACCCTCAGTGGTAATCAGGCCCAATAGCTACCGTCCCACCAAGACTCAAAGTAGTATCCGCCGCATTGCCTTATTTGCCCTTCTCAAGCCTGATGAGCTGAACTTTTTTATTAACTTTGTGCAAAGTAATATTGGCAGCCATTCAAACAAATTTATCTTTACCTTATCATCGGATCAGCGTCCTATTGATGACCATGTTCCTTTACAGTTACTCAAACGAGTCTTAAAAGACATGTCGGTAGATCATAATGTGGCAGAGCATACCTTTCATGGGTTTAGACACACGGCTGTGAGCAATCTATCTTTAGCGCTATTAGGTCATCCAGATCTCGTAGAAGCCCTCACCGATTATGACGAAAACGACATACTGCGTATAAAAAAAGGCCTACTCGGGGAGCATATCGATGCACAAGATCGCTGGTACGCTCTATCAGGTGTTATGGGGCACTTGTCGCCTGAGCGTAGCTTTGAGTATTACAACCATTTTGCTACTTTGATGGCGACCTATGCGTTAAGTATTGCTGACATCAAACTACCCGAGCAAACGCTGTGTAACATTACCGAATTTCCTCTTAGAAGGATTAAGGATAATGCTGACATTACTGCTAATGGCATGGTCAGCATACCTAGCATGCGTAAACTTTTGTTTAAAAGTATTATAGAAGGCAAACGCAAGTCACCTCAATTTACGATCGAAAACTGTGATAAACAGTTTCTCTTGAGTACCAATACCCCAACCACTGATGAATTGTTTGGTCGTTATGGTCTAAACCGAGTACAGCTGCTACTACAGACCTATGATAAAGAGGTACTGTTGAGTAAAGCAGCCCAGTTGGCAAATATTTCTATGCACGATGCAAACATTTTAATAAAACGTGCCAGCGAGGTTGCCGACATCGCTACCAAACGCGGCAAATCTCGCTTTGTTAAGCTATCAGATTCAAAGAATTCCGTACTGAGTCCACTGAACATTCAATATCAAAGTGACTTAAGATTGCTATCGCTTTTGTTAAGTAATGCCTACCGTCTACGAGAAAAGTCAGGGACTGATTGGACTTGGTTTATTGAGATATGTCGTGAAAAACTGTCTGTTAGCAGAGCATACCTACCATTTAGAAAAGAAGATAAAAAAGAATTGCAGCGGTTCATTGGGATTGCTGAGAAATTGCTGCCTTTGAAACGTTGGCTGGTGAGTAGCAACAAAAATCTATTGATGGAAACTATGTCATCTACTGACTATCAAGACATTAAGCAGCAATCTAATGACTCGAAAAATGCTCTCCATATCGGTATTGCTAGTCAAGACCATAGGGAACGGACTAACAAGTGGCAATACTCACCACTACTACGGTTTTTTGTGCATATGATGCTGATTACAGATGAAACATTATCTATTGCGAATTAAGCTTCTTGTACTAGCGTCCTTTGTCATAATGACTTATAGATTTGCCTGATGGCGATACCACAAAAAATATTATTTTTATTAGGGGCTGTATAGAATTCAAATCAGGGGCAACCAGATAAAGACACAAGCGAGCATTACCGCCGCTGCATAG
>TARA_R110002049_G_scaffold279949_3_pt1 | contig 25783 bp, 23 predicted proteins | sample TARA_R110002049 | Tara Oceans TARA_R110002049 (sample SAMEA4396941) | marine metagenome | biome: Polar Biome; feature: [SRF] surface water layer (ENVO:00010504); material: water (ENVO:00002006), including particulate matter (ENVO:01000060) such as... | depth 5 m
TCTGCTACTTTTTGTCCTTTTTTACGTAAAACGTCTATAGCTTTATCAAAATCTCCACCAGCTTCAACCAAAGCTTTTTTACAATCCATCATGCCCGCACCAGTAGCTTGTCTTAACTTGTTTACTTCTGCGGCTGTAATTTTTACTGTAGATTCCATATCTTTTTTTAATTTAAAAAAGTCGTTAAAATTATTTCAACTAAGAAAAGAATTAAAACGACTTATTTGTATTGTGTAAATTATTAATTATTCTTCTTCGTCTGCGGCAACTTTTTTAGCCTTAGGCGCTTTTTTTGCTTTAGGCGCTTTTTCTGTATCGTCAGAAGCATCCTTTTCAGCCTTATCAGCTTTACGCTCTGTTAAACCTTCAGCGATTGCAGCTGTTACGTGAGATAAAATTTTATCGATTGATTTTGAAGCGTCATCATTTGCAGGGATTACATAATCAACTTGACGTGGGTCTGAGTTGGTATCCACCATAGCAAAAATTGGAATGTTTAATTTTTGAGCTTCTTTAATCGCGATATGCTCACGCTTAATATCTACAACAAACAAAGCACCAGGCAAACGGGTCATGTCTACAATAGAACCTAAGTTTTTTTCTAACTTAGCTCTTAAACGATCCACTTGCAAACGCTCTTTTTTAGATAAGGTTAAAAATGTACCATCTTTCTTCATTCTATCAATAGAAGCCATTTTTTTAACTGCTTTTCTGATAGTCACAAAGTTTGTTAACATACCACCTGGCCAACGCTCAGTAATGTAAGGCATGTTGATAGCACCTGCTTTTTCAGCAACGATATCTTTTGCTTGTTTTTTTGTTGCAACGAATAAAATTTTACGTCCAGAAGCTGCAATTTTAGCAAGTGCTGCCCCAGCTTCATCAATTTTAGCCGCTGTTTTATAAAGGTTAATAATATGGATGCCGTTACGCTCCATATATACGTAAGGCGCCATGTTTGGATCCCACTTACGTGTAAGGTGTCCGAAATGTACACCTGCTTCAAGTAATTCTTTTACTTCTACTGCCATTTTGTAATAGTTTACGTTCTGTTGAATTAGCAATGTTCCATTTGGCTTTTAGCTTTATGCTATTGGCTGTTGGCTTCATTTAGATGCTAAACTAAATCCTGCTTTTAAGCTAGGACAACAATAACTTGTTTATTTTTTGTTTTAATTTCAACAAGATTGAGATAACTGACAAACAGACTCTCAATCGTGTTGAGGATAATATTAACGTTTAGAGAATTGGAATTTCTTACGCGCTTTCTTCTGACCGAATTTCTTACGCTCTACCATTCTTGGGTCTCTTGTTAACAAACCTTCTGGTTTAAGTGTCAATCTGTTTTCAGCATCCACCTCGCACATAGCGCGAGAAAGGGCTAAACGAACAGCTTCTGCTTGACCGGTAATACCACCTCCATATACATTTACTGTAATATCAAAGTTGCCGTCATTGTTAGTCATAACTAAAGGTTGCTTTACTTTGTACTGTAATGTAGCTGTAGTAAAGTAATTAGCTAAGTCTTTTTTATTAATCGTAATGTTTCCTTTTCCTGGAGAAACATAAGCACGAGCAACAGCCGTCTTTCTACGGCCAATTTTGTGAATTACTTCCATTTTATTTAAATTCTTCTAGATTGATTGCTTTTGGTTTTTGCGCTGCATGTGCATGCTCTTTACCAACAACAACGGTTAGGTTACGGAATAAATCTGCGCCTAATTTGTTTTTAGGGAGCATTCCTTTTACTGATTTTTCAACTACTCTTGACGGGTCTTTCCCGAACAATTCTGAAGCAGTTAAACTTCTTTGACCACCTGGATACCCTGTGTGACGAATATAAGTTTTTTCGTTCCACTTGTTTCCGGTTAAGTTGATTTTTTCTGAATTGATAACAATCACGTTATCGCCGCAATCAACATGTGGTGTGAAGCTAGGCTTGTGTTTACCTCTTAATAGTTTTGCAACCTTAGAAGCTAAACGACCCAATGATTGACCATCTGCATCAACTAAAACCCACTGCTTATCAACAGTAGCTTTATTGGCTGAAATGGTTTTGTAGCTTAATGTGTCCACGTTATTATTTTTTTCTAATTAAACATTCCTCTCTCAAAAAGAGTTTGCAAATTTACGATTATATATTTGATTACCAAATAGTGTGGCAGGAATTTTATGCGCATTTCTGTTCTACTTATTTTTACTTTATTCAAATGGCATTCAGTACGTTATATTTTTTCAAAAACAAGGCTTTATTGTTATGGAAATTTTGAATGCTTTTATTAGAAATTAAGCTGAACGCTTGAAGGTTTGGTTTAATACTTCTTACTTTCATCAGCTTTAGGTGAAGTTGAAATAAATGGCTTTACTGATGTATTTCCTAAATTATAATTTTTTAGTTTTCTGAAATCCCAGAAATTATTTCCATATTCAGAAAGATTTACTTTTTCTAACTCAATAATACAAAATACTTTTATAAATTTGTAACCATTGTTTAATGTTACACAACATGGTTATAAAAGAATATTATTCACTTTCAGAAGCTGCTGAATTACTTGGCAAAAGCAAAGAAACTTTACGAAGATGGGATAGAGATGGAAAACTTACTGCCGCAAGGGAGCCTATAAGCGAATATCGCGTATATAAGAAGGAGGATATCAATTCACTTTTAAAGCCTTTATTTGATGAACTGGATGAAGCAACTGATAATTCTGAAAAACCTATAAAAGATTTTAAAGTTTTAGAATTATTTGCTGGAGCTGGCGGCTTGGCAATTGGTCTCGAAAAGTCTGGAATTAAATGTGTTGCATTAAATGAAATTGACAAATGGGCTTGCCAAACGTTGAGAAAAAATCGTCCGCATTGGCATGTATTAGAAGGCGATATTAAATCCTTCAATTTTAAAAAATATAATAAAGAAGTTGATATTGTTACTGGCGGCTTTCCATGTCAAGCATTTAGTTATGCAGGAAAAAGATTAGGCTTAGAAGATGCTAGAGGCACTTTATTTTATGAATTTGCACGCACAGTTAAAGAAGTAAACCCACCCATTTGTATTGGAGAAAATGTAAAAGGTTTATTGTCTCACGAAAAAGGAGAGACACTAAAAGGGATGATTTCAATTCTTGATGAAATTGGCTACAATGTAGTTCCTGTAAAAGTTTTGAAAGCAATTCATTATAAAGTCCCACAAAAACGCGAACGTCTCATTTTGGTTGGTATCAGAAAAGATATTGATATAAAATATGAATACCCCAAACCGTATCAATCTATATACACCTTATCTGATGCCTTAAAAAAGGGAAAATTATACGATACCGATGTACCTAAATCCGAAGGCTCCAAATACCCTCAACACAAGAAAGACGTGTTAGATTTAGTCCCCCAAAAAGGCTATTGGAGAGACTTACCCTTAGATATCCAAAAAGAATATATGGGGAAAAGTTTTTATCTAGGAGGTGGAAAAACAGGAATGGCAAGACGCATTGGTTGGGATGAACCAAGCCTAACCTTGACATGTAGCCCTGCTCAAAAACAAACAGAAAGATGTCATCCTGATGAAACTCGACCGTTTACTGTGCGTGAGTATGCCCGTATCCAAACATTTCCTGATGAATGGAAATTTACAGGTTCTGTTTCTCAGCAATACAAACAGATTGGAAATGCTGTGCCATGTAATTTAGGAAAAGAAATAGGGTATTCTGTTGTGAAATTTCTTAATGATTATTATTCGAGTTTATCAAAACCTAAATAATAGCTATAATTTTCGAACGTGATTTCATCTAAAATACTTCTATTTGAAATTTTTGAACTTGATTGAATCTCTTCTAATGCTGAATTATTTTCAGAAGTTCCACTCTTAATACTATTCAAATAATCAGAAATTGCAATTGGCAAAACTTTATATAATTCAAAAAGCGCATCATCTTTGCCTGAAAGTAATTTATAAAATTGGTCTCCAGAAATTTTATTTACCCTGCTATGACTGTATTCTTTGCCATTAATTTCGCCAAACCATTTTTCATTAAAACTATGTTTAGCTAAAACTTGAACCCAATAACATTGTGCTTGCTTATGTGTGTCAGCATAAGTCGCTAATTTTTGAAATAAACTTTCAGCAGAGCTACTGTTCATTGTATTGTGTTTATTCTTTATATCAGCAAATAAAGTATTATCAGAAGCTTTGATATCAAAACCACTAAAATTGCCTATTTCAAAACCACGAATGCCTCCTAAGATCTGTTCGTGAAAAGTTCCTATTGAATTATTTATCGATTTATCAATTTGTCTGTTTATTTCTGTTTTTATCAGCGTCATTTCATCAAGCTCATTAAAACTTGCATCGAAAGTGAGTTTTACAATATCAATTTTATTTGAATAGAATTTTTTCTTACTTACATTGGCCTTTGCTTTTAAATATGACTTATGCAGATTTTCTATACACTGTATAAAATGCTCGTCCGTTACATAGCTTAAATATTTATTTACCATCGTTTTTGTTTCTGTAAAGTTTAATGCGCCTCCAGCCAATCATTGCCAACACCTAAATCCACATCCAAAGGCACTTCCAGTTTATAAGCGTTTTCCATTTCGGTTTTTACCAAGGTTTTAATGGTTTCCAATTCTGGTTTGTACACATCAAATACCAACTCATCATGTACTTGCAGCAGCATTTTTGTTTTATAGTTGCCTTCTTGGAGTTTGTTATAAATGTTTATCATGGCCATTTTAATAATATCAGCAGCACTCCCTTGAATGGGTGCGTTTACGGCATTGCGCTCCGCCGCGCCACGTACCACAGCGTTTGCTGAATTGATATCCCTTAAATAGCGACGACGCCCCAAAACGGTTTGCACATAGCCGTTATCACGAGCAAAATCAATTTGTTCGCTAATGTATTTTCGCAATTTAGGATACGTTTCATAATACGTGTCAATCAACTCTTTGGCTTCACCTCTGGATAAATCGGTTTGATTACTTAATCCGAAAGCGGAAACCCCATAAATAATCCCAAAATTGACGGTTTTTGCATTGCTTCGTTGCGCACGGCTTACATCTTCAATAGGCACATTAAATACTTTTGAAGCGGTGGAAGCATGAATATCTTCGCCATTTTTAAAGGCCGATATCATGGTTTCCTCTTCACTTAATGCCGCAATAATGCGAAGTTCTATTTGAGAATAATCGGCTGCTAAAAGCGTGTACTCTTCATTTCTTGGCACAAAGGCTTTACGCACTTGGCGTCCGCGTTCGGTTCGTATCGGAATATTTTGAAGGTTTGGGTTATTACTGCTCAAACGTCCCGTAGCGGCAACGGTTTGCATATAATCGGTATGCACGCGCCCCGTTGATGGCTCCACCTGATTTGGCAAGGCATCTACATAGGTGCTTTTCAATTTTGAAAGGCCTCTAAAATCTAAAATATGCTGAATGATGTCGTGGTCTTTCGCCAAATAGCTTAAGATATCTTCGCCCGTGGCATATTGTCCCGTTTTTGTTTTTTTCGGTTTATCGACCAATTTCATTTTATCAAATAAAATATCGCCCAATTGTTTTGGGGAAGCAATATTGAACTCTTCTCCTGCTTCCTCATATATTGTTGCCTCTAATGATTTGATGTCTTTATCAAGTTGTTCTGAAAGAGAATTCAAGAATTTTTCATCTAAATTAATGCCTTCCAATTCCATGGCCGCTAAAACCCGAAGCAACGGAATTTCAATGTCATCAAAGAGTTTTTGGGTATTGGCTTCGCCCAGTTCGTTTTGAAAATGCTCTTTAAGCTGCAAGGTAATATCAGCATCTTCAACCGCATACTCGGTTTGTTTTTCCAAAGGCACTTCGCGCATGGACAATTGGTTTTTTCCTTTTTTACCAATTAAGGTTTCAATGGAAATAGGCGTATAATTCAAATAGGTTTCTGCCAAAACATCCATATTGTGTCTCATATCGGGATTAATCAAATAGTGCGCTAACATGGTATCAAACAATTTTCCTTTAACTTCAACTTGATATTTCGCCAAAACCTTGATATCGTATTTTAAATTCTGACCGATTTTTTCAATGGCTTCATTTTCAAAAAACGGACGCAATTGCTCCATCAAGTCTTGTGCTTCTTCTCTGTTTTCCGGAAATGGCAGATAAAAACCTTTACCAACTTCCCAAGAAAAAGCAATGCCTACCAATTCTGCCGTTAATGGATTCAACCCTGTGGTTTCGGTATCAAAACACACAGCCGTTTGGCCCATTAAATTTTTGATGAATAGTTTGGTCGCCATTCCAGTAGACACACTTTGGTAAAAATGCGACGTGGTTTCGGCGGTTTTACGCTGAAACGTGTTTTCTGTTATTATTTGAGTAGCAGATGGATCGGCACCAAACAATGAAAACTGCCCTGCCCCTGCAGATGCTTGCTCTTTAGGCGTTGCTTTCGTTTTTGTTTTTTCTGATGTATTTTCGGTTTGGTTGCTGGGCGTAGCCGAATTCACCTCATCTTCAACCGCAAAGGTTTTCAAAAAATTATCCGTCAATCTTCTAAATTCCAATTCCTGAAAAATCTCAACTACTTTTTCAGTATCGGGGTGGTCCAACTCAAAATCCTTGGCATTGAATTCTACTGGCACATCCAACATAATGGTCGCCAGTTTTTTGGAAAGCATGCCCAATTCTTTGGCAGCTTCTATTTTTTCTTTCATTTTTCCTTTCAGCTCATGGGTATTTGCCAACAGGTTTTCCATACTACCATATTCGGCTAAAAACTTTTTAGCGGTTTTTTCGCCAACACCCGGCAAGCCTGGAATATTATCGCTGGAATCACCCATCATCCCTAAAAAATCAATCACTTGCATGGGATCTGTAACTTCAAATTTTTTCTTGACCTCGGGAATGCCCCAAGTTTCATAACCTCCGCCAAAAACGGGGCGGTACATAAAAATATTTTCGGTCACCAGTTGTGCAAAATCCTTATCGGGAGTGACCATAAACGTTTGGTAGCCTTCTTTTTCCGCTTGACGGGAAAGCGTTCCAATCACATCATCGGCCTCATAACCTTCTTTTACCATAATAGGAATGTGCATGGCCTTAAGAATATTGCAAATATGCGGAATAGCGGTTTTAATGCCTTCAGGTGTTTCATCTCTATTGGCCTTGTAGGCTTCATACATTTCCACACGATCGGTGCTTCCGCCCTTATCAAAACAAACCGCCAAATGGTCTGGGCGCTCACGCTTTATTACATCCAACAGTGAGTTCATAAACCCCATAATGGCCGATGTGTCTTCGCCTTTGGAATTGATTCTCGGGTTTTTTATAAAGGCATAATAGCCACGGAATATTAAAGCATAAGCATCTACTAAAAAAAGGCGTTTTTGATCGGACATGTTGTGTGTTTTGATGGAATTTCAAAACTACGAAAAAGTTAGGCGTTATAGCGCATAAAAGTACATCTGGATATAGATTTTAATCCTAACTGCTATTATCTCAGGAATACTTATTTTTATAACATTCAAAACCACACTTATGATAATTGAAATCTGCGCCAATTCCTATCAATCTGCAAAAAATGCCCAAATAGCTGGCGCAAACCGAATTGAATTATGCTCAGAATTGGCAGTTGGAGGCATTACACCTTCCTATGGATTGATTAAACAGGTTTTAGACAATATATCAATTCCTGTACATGTGCTAGTAAGACCAAGAAGTGGAAATTTCACATATTCTAAAAGTGAATTTGAAATCATGAAAAAAGATATCCAATTATGTAAGGATTTGGGCTGTAAAGGCATTGTTTCTGGTACTTTGAATCCAGACCAAACCATTGACATCGAAAGAACAAAACAGCTTGTAGAACTATCGAAACCATTAAATTTTACGTTTCACAGAGCTTTTGACTGGACACCAAACCCATTGAAAGCCTTAGATACATTAATAGATTTGGGAGTGAACAGCGTGCTGACATCGGGTCAAGAAAAATCGGCCAAAGCAGGGATAAATTTACTTAAACAATTAAAAACACATGCAAACAACAAAATAACCCTATTACCGGGAGGCGGTATCCATTTAAAAAATGCCGCTCTATTTCAAAAATCAGGGTTTAAAGCGTTGCATTGCTCTTTAACAACATTTACCACAGTAAATAAAACCCCAAATATTGCCATGAACAGTTCCAAACATTTTAGTGAAACCCATATAGCCACTTCAGATATAAAAAAAATACAACAACTCATCAAAATATTGAAAGACACCAGATCTTAAGGTACCGTTAAAACCCTGCTACAAAACAAGTCCGTACCTAAAATAAAGTATCTTTGACCTAAAAAAAACTATGCTCCGCTGGATTATTTTCCTTATCATTTATATCATTGCAGATTTTTATGCATTTCAAGCATTTAAAACACTTACCAAAAATAACTGGTTACTGGGCTTATATTGGTTAATCAGCATAGTGGTCATTGGCAATTTTGTATATAACTTTTACAGCTTTAGCAGAAGTAACGGCTTTACAAATGAAAACAGTTATGCTATTGGCTTTCTCATCGCCCTATTAGTACCAAAAATGGTTTTATTGGCCATCATGTTTGGTGAAGATATTTTCAGAACGCCACAAGCCCTTTATCGCTATGTAACCGAAGGCAATAAAGCTCCAAGAAATTATTTCCCGGCCAGACGCCAATTTATAAGCAAAATAGCTTTGGGCTTGGCCGCCATCCCTTTCGCTTCTATTGTTTACGGCATATACAAAGGAAAATACAACTATAAAGTATTAAAATACACCTTGTATTTTGAAGATTTGCCCAAAGCTTTTGATGGGTATAAACTCACTCAAATAAGCGACATCCATTCCGGAAGCTTTGACAATATAGACAAAGTGAAATATGCCATCAATTTAATAAATGAACAACAAAGCGATGTCATCCTGTTTACGGGCGATATGGTAAACAATAAAGCCGAAGAGCTCATTCCCTATAAAAATGTTTTTAATAAACTAAAAGCCAAAGATGGTTTGTTTTCTATTTTGGGAAACCATGATTATGGCGATTATGTATCATGGGATTCTGAAGCAGCCAAAAACCAAAACTTGGAAGATTTAAAAAGCCTTCAAAAAGAAATAGGCTTTGATTTATTGCTGAACGAAAGCCGGTTCCTTGAAAAAAACGGCGAACGCCTTGCCTTGGTAGGTGTTGAAAATTGGGGTTCGGGAGGTTTTAAAACGGCTGGAGATTTACACAAAGCCGCCGCTGATATTGATAAAAACGATTTTAAGATATTGATGAGCCACGACCCAACACATTGGGAAAAGAAAGTGATCGATGACGATTACCACTACCATTTAACCTTAAGCGGGCACACCCACGGCATGCAGTTTGGCATTGAAATACCCGGTTGGTTCAAATGGAGCCCCGTAAAATGGCGCTATAAACATTGGGCGGGCATCTATAAAGAAATGGGGCAATACATCAATGTAAACAGAGGTTTTGGCTATTTGGCATTTCCGGGTCGTGTAGGCATTTGGCCAGAAATAACCGTGATTGAACTGAAAAAAGGAAAGGAAGTCGCTTAATTGAAACGAACAAATAAGCTTAGCTCATTTAAAATTCGTGAAATGGTTATCCAAAATCAATCACATGGATATATAAATCTTTGGATTTTTATATACTGATAAATTAAAAGTGAAAATTCGTGAATTAGTGGCTTAATATTTTTAATGTGTTTAGACAGGAAACAAGAACGTAAAATTTTATTTTTCCATCCTTTTTCATTACTTTAGACAAACCTCAAAGCGGTGTTTTAGTTGATTTCTTTGATAATTAACAAAATACGAAAAAATTGTGTAGGTTTGTATTATTGCATTTGACTCATAAACCATAACGTATGTCAAAATTTGGGGAACTAATCGATGTAGAAATTCCTGTTTTGTTAGATTTTTTCACAGAATGGAACGACCAATCTACTTCCATGCACGCCGTACTAAGAGATGTTGCTGCTGCGCTAGGCGATAAAGCCAAAGTGATTAAAATTGATGTTGAAAAAAATGAAGAACTTGCCGAAGCTTTGCGAGTAAAAACATTGCCAACATTGATTATTTACAAAGATGGCGAAATGAAATGGCGCCAAAGCGGTGAACAAGATGCCAATACTCTTATTAGTATTATTCAGCAGTATCTTTAAAATTATTGCAAAACAGTTTTCAGCATGAAACTCTTTTAAAATGATTATTAACAAGGCATAACACTTTTTTTATGCGCATCTTGGCAAAAAGTGTTTATTTTTTTATCAATTTTATATAGGCTTCTTTGTTATTTTCTGTTGTTAATTTAATGAAATATATTCCACTAGGTTGATTAATGTTTAATTCTATGAGTTGAGAATTATAATATGTTTTATTCATTAAAACTTGTCCTAAAGCATTTGTTAAACTTAAATTTAACGACTCATACGGTTCTTCAAATTTAATGTTAAATTTATTTTTAGTTGGGTTGGGATAGTATGCGAATTTTTTCTCTAATGAATTATTGATTAAACTCAAAGTGGTACATTCTGAAAAAGTTGGAATACAGCTTCCTGACCATCCTTCACATGAGGGCAAAGATGTATCGGATGTGTTACTAGATAATGTTGTGGTTGAACCAGTAGAGACTGCATCTACACACCTCCTTCTAGACCATTCACAACCATCCCCTCCATAAACTTCTTTCCATTCCCAATCTGTACCACTCCATTCAATAGAATAATAACGCGTAAATGCTCTTGTACATTCAACAGCATTCCTAATTTCACTACAGTCAGCAGGTTCATTTATAATTTTAACATACCTAGGCTTTCCATTTGCCGTATCTTGATAATTGTAGACACCTAAAGCATTACTATCACTGCATGAGCCACTAATAGTAATTGGGTCTTGAGAAAACACTTGATTAAAGAATAATATTGTAACGATAATTGATAATACTATTTTCATTTTTTTGAGGGTTGCCAGCGTGCAAATTAGTGGCGTAATTTAGCAAATAAAAACGGAATATAAAATCCTTGCGAATTTTCAGAAGTAGGCTATAACAAAAAAGAGGATTAAGGTTAGTATATAAGGAAAAGTTAGACTTCGACAACATGGATAATCTCCTTCTTCTACTTTAATTTTGTTCAGTTCTGTGAGACCTTGTTGGCAGTTCGTTGTTTTTATAGAGCTGGTACATTTTCAATTAAAACTTCATTTTCATCCTTGTCATAATAAATACAAGACATTCTTTCAAGATTTACTATCCACTTCTCAATTCCTGTTTCAGCACAATGCTTGCAAAAAGCAAAATAGTCTGTTTCTCCTTTTTGGTGGGCTTTCAGATATTTTTTGAATTTTTCTTCGTCGGTATAATCAGCTATGTCCAATTCTTCATATTTCGGATTAGATTTTGTCCGAAAATTGTTCTTTCCTATATATTCCGTATGACTATCCATAACCCAAGTTTCAAATGCCATTACCCCTATTTTTTTAATTTCTTGGATGTATTTTGGAAATTCAGCACCTGATTTAATTTTACTGTGGGCTAATTCAATTTGTTCTACTGTAAACATTTAATGTTTTTTTTAATTGTCATTCTAATTTTCTAACGTTCGTTCCAATGAACGACAACGTATTATGTCGTAACCATTATTAGCGATATCCCATAAAGATAATCTTTTATGATATTATCTAAAGGTATTTTTATCTCTTATAAATCTTAAAAAAACCTTTATCCCAAAACTTCAAACACAAACCCTTTTTTACTAAAATGCTCCAACATTTTTGGCAAGGCATATTGCATATTCCTAGAGGCTTTTACACTATCATGAAAAACTATAATGCTACCATTTTGGGTGTTTTTAATCACATGACCCAAGCATGCTTCCTTGCTAACAGAGGCTTCCCAATCAAAAGACAACACATCCCACATGATTATTTTATAGCCCAATGCCATCAATGCTTTGCCTTGTTTAGGCTTTATTTGTCCGTAGGGCGGACGGAACAAATTGACGATTGACGATTGACGATTTTCGATTTCGGAATCTATTACTTTTTGGGATTTTTCAACATCCTCTATATAATCCTTGGTTTTGGTTTTCCAACCTTTTATGTGATTTTGGGTGTGGTTTCCAATATCATGACCCTCTTTTAATATCTTTTGAAAGATTTCAGGATGCTTTTCAACATTCTTGCCAATACAAAAAAAGGTCGCTTTGGCGTTATATTGCTTCAGTATTTCCAAAGTCCAATCTGTGATGTGTGGCGTTGGGCCATCATCAAAGGTAAGGTAGATTATTTTATGGGCAGTTGGGATGTCCCAAACATAATTTGGGAACATCTTTTTAACTACTTTAGGTGTTTTTACAGGGATAAGACCCATTCTTTACTCCAATTTAATGTGCACTATCAATCAAATAGATACTGCTATCTTTTGGAATTTCAATACCATCATTTTCTGGCACTTGCACTTGTTCTTCTTCTCCTGTGAAATGTCGGAACAAGGTTAAATGGTCATTAAACTGCTCGCTTTCAGTTTTGGCAAATTCCATATCGTATTGTACCAATAAATCAACCATGGCCTTATAGCGCTGAATATCTGTATAAATCTCTTCAAATAGGCGTTCTTGTTTTTCAACTGGCAAACTGCTGTAATAACTTAAATTTTCTTGATATTTTTTGGCAACATCTTTATACAACTGCCTGGCTTTATCTTTTGCTCCAACTTCATAATAAGCGCTTATATAAGGCTCTAAAAGTGTATAAAAACCAAACTGGTCCACAGGCATATTGGCCATGGCAATATCTGCTATTTCTTCTGCTTTATCCAGTTTATCTTCATTGATCAAATTTTCAATCAATCGGGCCAAATTCCCTCTGTAAGTAATGGAATTTTTTCGGGTTTCAGGGTCGTGGTAAATGTCTGGACTACCGCTATTGCCCCAATCCCAGTTTTTAACTTTTTCGTACATGATATCAGTGTCCACACGCCCCATATCAAAAGGATTGGCTTTACTAACTGGCGTTTTTATAGGCACTAACTTATAACACATACCATCTAATTGCAGATAGTCTTTCATCCAAATATAATCGTCGTCACCAAAACTACCTCCCGTAAAATAAATAGGCCGTTTCCAATCGTTGTTTGCCACAATATCAAGCATGAGCAAACGATTTTTATAAATGGCACCTTCTTTGATCCTGATAATGATATCGGAAACTATTTTATCAGCATCTTCAGGCTTTACAATACCATATTTTAAGGCATTTTCTTTATTGACAGGCAACCTTAAATATTCTGTAGGCAAATAACTGGCATTCAAATCTTGGCTTCGGATGCTTGAAATATCCACACCTTGCTGTTGCAAACTGTATTTATATCTTGTTTTAGGGTTCTCACTAGCAATAAAATTGAGGAATTCTTTAATATCTAAGGTATCCTTGATAACCGCATCTTTTATGATGTAATCATTCGTGCCGTATTGGTAGTTTTTATGTGTAAGTTGCGACGGAATGGGGTCACTTTCATAAGCCTTCCGTTTCATTTGGTCAATATACCAATCGGTTTGGAACAAGCTGGTGTTTACCACGCGCACATCGGTCCTGTAACCTTCAATTTCTTGGGCGTACCAAAGTGCAAACGTATCATTATCGCCAATGGAAAACAGAATGCCGTTTTCCGCACAAGAATCCAGATACATTTTTGCCATGGCACGGGCCGTGTATTTGTCTGACCTATCGTGGTCGTCCCAATTATTGGCAATCAAAACACCTGGCACTAAAATCAAACAAATAACTGTAATTATGGGCGCAGCTAATTTTGGAGATAGGAATTTTTTAATCGAATCAAAGATGGCATACACGCCAAAACCAATCCAAAGTGCAAATACGTAAAACGAGCCTACTAATGAATAATCACGCTCACGAGGTTCAAACGGCCGCACGTTGGTATATACTTGAATGGCAATGCCTGTAAACAAGAAAAACACCATCATGACCCAGAATATTTTTTTATCTTTATTGAACAAAAAGAAAAGACCTATCAGCCCTAAAATAAACGGCAAAAAATAATATGTATTTCTTGCTTTGTTGTTTTTTACATCACTTGGCAAGTTATCTTGGGAAAGCCCCAAAAGCCTTTCGTCAATGGGCTTGACACCACTCAACCAATTACCATGATTATCATAGCGCCCTTGGATATCATCTTGCCGCCCTGTAAAATTCCACATAAAATAACGCCAGTACATATACCCCAGTTGGTACTCCAACATATAGGTAACGTTCTGCCAAAGCGATGGTTTTTCAACATCGATATAGTTTTTAAATTTCTTTAAAAAATTATTGTAATCTTCATAATCCACATTGCCTTTAGCTACGTTATTTTTAAAGTCTGAAACAGCGGTACGCAGCTGGTTTTCCATTTGATAGTCTGGTTTCAGTTTAAAATCCAAATAACCAGAAAACATCATATAGTTTTCGGCATGCTCTGGACTCCACATTCTTGGTAAAATAGAAGCGTGCTTGGAATTATAATTCTGCTTGGCATTTTTATAATTGTTCACAACAACATATTCCCCTTTTTCTTCGTCTTTTTCATATTTTGGTTTGTCATCAATATAGGGGTCATTTTCATCTAAATACGCATATTGATCTGTAAATTGCGGCCCATAAAACAAGTGCGTTTCGGGGTACTGTTCCAAATTGTAATACGCCAATAATTCCCTGGCACTTGATGGGTTGTTTTCATTGATGACCACATTGGCATTGGCACGTATAGGCAACATCAACCAACTTGAAAACCCAATGATTATAAATGTTACACAAAGAATACCTGTGTTTAAATGTTTGTATTGCTTTTTTCTGGTATATCGCAATCCAAAATGAATGGCAGCAACCACAAGTATGCCTGCAATGATAGAACCTGAATTGAACGGAAGCCCGATGGTATTCACAAAAAAGATTTCAAACGCACTAAAAAGCTTCAAAATATTAGGTGCCAAAAGTTTAAAAACAAATAACAAAATAGCAACAGATACTACATTGGCTATAATGAAATTTTTAAGCGTAATATCTTTATAATTTTTGAAATAATAAATAAGTCCGATGGCAGGAATGGTCAACAATCCCATAAAATGTACTCCAAAAGACAAGCCAATCACAAACGCAATTAAAATCAACCAGCGGTTACCACGCGGGTTGTCCATATCCTGTTCCCAACGTAAGCCCAACCAAAAAAGCACCGCCATGATCAAGGTGGCCATGGCATACACTTCGGTTTCAGCGGCATTGAACCAAAAAGAATCTGTAAAGGCAAATGCCAAACTGCCCACTAGCCCACTTCCTAAAATGGCCATATATTGGGCTTTGCTTAAAAAGATTTCCGTATTGGCATCTTTTTGGGATTCCATATGAAAAATTATTTTCTTCAGAAGCAATGTAATGGTCCAAAACATAAACAAAATAGTGAACGCACTTGCTGTGGCACTCATCATGTTCATCATAAAACCAACTTGCGAAGGCTCAAAAGCAAACATCGAGAAAAACGCCCCCATCATTTGAAAAAACGGTGCTCCCGGCGGATGCCCCACCTGTAATTTTGCCGATGTTAAAATATATTCGCCCGCATCCCAGAAACTTACCGTAGGTTCAATAGTTAAACCATAGGTTATAAATGCGATTAAAAAAGCAACCCATCCTAAAACGGTATTCCATTTTTTAAAATTGAAATCTCTCATCTGTTTGTATCTATGTCTTTTATTTATAACAGGTTACCTTTCGATAATTTATCAGATTTGATAATGGACACACCTATTATTTTTTTGAATTTACTCTGGCGAATTTACTAATAAATACTAAACTTAGTGCGTTTTTAAGTAAACGTTAAGTATTCTACATTATTTTTTTAAAAAATACTTGTACAAACAAAACTTTGTATTAAATTTGCATCCTCAATTACAAATTGGCCCATGGTGTAACTGGCAACACGTTGGTTTTTGGTACCAAAGAGTCTAGGTTCGAGCCCTAGTGGGCCAACAAGTAAAACTAAATCCTAATCATTAATTTGGTTGGGATTTTTTTATACATGAAATCTAATGGTTTTTGATCCATTGTAAGTCCAATCTAAAATTTCCGACTATCTTTAGGTTGAAAAAGCATATCACATTAACTTAAAAAGAAAGAAATCTACACTATGATAACTTGGAAAGAAGTCATCAACTTTTCCGTAAAAGGAAACCCAATCCCTGACAAACGTGTTGAAAAAACCGAAGCCGAATGGCAATCACAGTTAACCCCAGAACAATTCAGAATCACCAGACAAAAAGGCACAGAACGCCCGCATAGTGGTGCACTTTGCAGTATTCATGAAGCTGGAAAATATAACTGTGTTTGTTGTGATACGCCTTTGTTTGATTCAACCATCAAGTTTGAATCGGGCACCGGTTGGCCCAGTTTCACGCAACCCATAAAAGAAAATGCCATTAAGTATGAACGCGATACAGCTTTTGGCATGGTGCGTGTTGAAGTGATGTGCAATACCTGCGACGCCCATTTGGGCCACGTATTTCCTGATGGGCCAGAACCTAGCGGACTCCGATATTGCATCAACTCAGAATCCATGCAACTGGAAAAAAACTAAACGTTAAAACTTTTCAAGCGCATTTCTCTTTTAAAGGCGTCTTTCAATTATATAACATCGAAAAACAGAAAAGGTAAAAACAAGAAAGAAAACAAAAAATGGAAAACAAAATATTAGAATCAATGACCGTTGGCGGCGGATGCTTTTGGTGCATCGAAGCCATTTTTAAAGAAATAAAAGGCGTGGAAAAAATTGTGTCTGGCTACACAGGCGGAACAGCTCCCGGAAAACCAACCTATCGTGAAGTCTGTTCTGGTTTAACAGGTCATGCAGAAGTCGTGCAGGTTACTTTTGACCCAAACACCATATCATACCAAGATTTATTAGTGATTTTCATGACCAGTCACGACCCAACATCTTTAAACAGGCAAGGTGGCGATGTAGGTACGCAGTACCGTTCTGTGATTTATTATCATAATGATACACAAAAACAAATGGCAGAAACCGTTTCCAAAGAAGTCGCTCCATATTATGAAAATGCTATTGTAACAGAAATCAGCCCTTTAGAAACGTTTCATGCTGCCGAAGATTACCATCAAAATTACTATGCCAATAACCAAACCCAAGGCTATTGCAACACGGTTATCTCACCAAAATTAGCGAAACTGCGAAAAATGCATGCCGATAAATTGAAATAATGAATCTCAACATAAAACATACATTTACAAACGCATTGCCCGCAGACCCAATTTTGAAAAATAGCAGACGGCAGGTTTCAAAAGCATGCTTTTCGTATGTGACACCCAAAGAAACCGAAAATCCTGAATTGCTTCACGTATCGCCTGAAATGCTAAAAAACATAGGGCTAACAGAATCAGCTAGTAAAACCGAACATTTTTTAAACGTATTTACAGGAAATGAAGTGTTGCCGAACACCACGCCGTATGCCATCTGCTATGGCGGCCATCAATTTGGGAATTGGGCAGGACAATTAGGTGATGGTCGTGCCATTAATTTATGCGAAGTTGAACATCAAAACAGAAATTGGGTGCTGCAATTAAAAGGCGCAGGAGAAACCCCTTATTCCCGTACGGCCGATGGGCTGGCAGTGTTGCGCTCATCCATTCGTGAATATTTATGCAGCGAAGCCATGTTTCATTTGGGCGTGCCAACAACTCGGGCATTATCTTTAGCCTTAACGGGCGACCAAGTATTGCGTGATATTTTGTATGACGGTAATCCTGCATACGAAAAAGGTGCTGTAGTAACACGGGTATCCCCTAGTTTTTTACGTTTTGGAAATTATCAAATTTTTACTGCAAAACAAGACCATCAAACTTTAAAAACCTTGGTGGACTTTACTATAAAACAGCATTTCGCACATTTAGGAAAACCTTCAAAAGAAACTTATGTTCAGTTTTTTAAAGAAGTTTCTGAGAAAACTTTGGAAATGATTATCCACTGGCAGCGTGTTGGTTTTGTACACGGCGTCATGAATACCGATAACATGTCTATTTTAGGTCTAACCATAGATTATGGCCCTTACGGTTGGTTGGAAGGTTTTGATTTTGGCTGGACGCCAAATACAACGGACAGGCAACACAAACGCTATCGTTACGGTAATCAGCCCAATATGGGTCTCTGGAATTTAATCCAATTGGCAAATGCCTTATATCCTTTAATTGAAGATGCTCCTGTTTTAGAAAGCATTTTAGAAGATTACAAAACAAACTTTGATACAGCTTCCTTAAAAATGATGCGCTCGAAATTGGGAATGGAATTGGAAATAGAAACCGACAAATCATTGATTCAAAATCTGGAAGACGCCTTGCAACTAACAGAAACCGATATGACCATTTTCTTTAGAAATTTAAGTAATTTCAAAAAAGAAAACCCTTCCGAAGGATTAAAAACAGTAAATGATGCTTTTTATGCCCCTGAAGAAGTTACTGGCGAAATTGAAGAAACATGGCATTTATGGTTTAAACGTTATGCGAAAAGATTGCAAGAGGAACCATTTTCTAATGAAGAAAGAAAAACAAAAATGAATTTGGTAAATCCCAAATACGTGCTGAGAAATTACATGGCGCAATTAACGATTGATGATGCAGAAAAAGGTGATTACAAATTAATAGACAAATTATTCCAAATGCTAAAAAAACCTTATGACGAGCAACCCAAATACCAAAAATGGTTTGCAAAACGTCCCGATTGGGCTAGAAATAAAGTGGGTTGTTCTATGCTTTCGTGTAGTTCTTAATGTCTAGATTTCAGAAAATAGCATTAGGCGGCGGTTGCCATTGGTGCACCGAGGCTGTATTTCAATCGTTGATTGGGGTTAAAAAAGTAGAACAGGGATTTGTGGCTTCAACAGGAAATAACAGTTCGTTTTCAGAAGCCGCTATTGTTTATTTTAATTCTGAAGAAATCCCGCTTAAAATCTTAATTGAGATTCATTTGCGCACCCATAAAAGCACTTCTCAGCATAGCATGCGCGATAAGTATCGTTCGGCAGTTTATACATTTTCCGAAGAGCAAAAAGAAACATCAGCACTTATAATTCATGCGCTTCAAAATGGCTTCCATAATAAAATTATCACTCAAGTACTTTCATTTTCAGAATTTAAACCTTCACGAAAAGCCATTCAAAATTATTATCAAAAAAATCCTGAAAAGCCTTTTTGCAAAACATTTATCAACCCAAAACTACAGTTGCTTTTAAAACAATTTTCAGCCTACACCAATCAAAATAAATTGAAACATTTGAAAAGTATCGAGCCACTACGATTTTTTAAATGGTAAAAGAGCCTTATTTTTATATCGAAAATAAGATTTATGAAACCGACATCTTAAAATAACTCTTAAACACATAGGGTAATGATTATTTTAAGCATCAAGGTTACACGTGACATTAAATAAATAGAAACAAACACATGAAAGCCATTTTCTATAAAATTCTCAACTATATTTATAGGTTGGAAAGTAACATCGCTTTTTATCCCGCTATTTTAAGTTTGGCTGGGTTTCTGTTTGCCTTTTTGATGTATTATATTGAAAATCTCAACGTCTCCAAATATCTGGTGGAGCATGTACCGTGGTTGGTCATTAATAATGTAGATACTGCCAGAACGATATTGACCACTTTTATCGCAGGCCTTATTTCCATTATGGTTTTCAGTTTTTCAATGGTTATGATTTTGCTCAGCCAAGCCTCCAGCAATTTTTCGCCAAGGGTTTTACCTGGCTTGATTTCCAACAAACGGCATCAGATTATTTTGGGTATTTACAATTCCTGTTTGCTTTACTGCATTTTCACTTTAATTTCTATTGAACCTAACGGCAACAAATATCAGCTTCCCGGATTTTCAGTATTGTTATCCATTGTGTTTATGACATTTTGTTTGGGCGCTTTTATTTATTTTATCCATTCCATTTCCCAAGAAATTCAAATCAACAATATTATGAGCACTATTTTCAACAAAGCGAAAAGCAGGCTTAAAAGTTTGATTAATTCTGAAAAAGATGGTAAAATAGATTTTCCAGACACTGCCAATTGGCTTGTTTTAAATTCAAAAAAATCTGGTTATATTGAAGATATTAGCTTGAATGCTGTTTTTGAAGCGGTGAAAGCATGTGATGTAAAGGTGGATATTCTAGTTTATAAAGGCCAATATATTTTTGAAGGAAACCCATTAATGAAAATTGAGAATGATATTGATGAAGACGCTACCGATGACCTATTATCCGCATTCAATTTCTCAAAAAGCGAATTGATTGAAGATAATTATGTGCTCGCTTTTAAGCAGCTTACAGAAATTGCCGTAAAAGCCATGTCGCCCGGCATCAACGATCCGGGCACCGCAATAAATGCCATAGATTATCTTACCGAATTGTTTTTAATGCGCATGCAAAAAAAAGATGAGAGTTATTACTTTAATACATCTGGAGACGCTATTATTCATTTAAAAAGCACCGATTTTAGCATACTCCTTTATGAAGTCATGGCCGCTTTAAGAACCTATTGCAAACACGATGTTATTATTGTTCAAAAATTATTGGGCATGCTTGGTCATTTGCTAAAAAGCAGAGGTTATAAAGACAAGTCCTACAAAAATATCATATTGAAAGAAGCTAAAAACCTTCATGAAGATGCTACTCTGGCTATTGAAAACAAAGCAGATTTGGAAGTTGTCAACAAGCAATTGGAAGCGCTAATGCACATCAAAATTGATTTTTAGTTCTGATGAAAATTTATAATGGTAAATTTACAGGGTTAAAATAGATTATTGAATAGAATATTTATGACTACAGTTAACGGCTTATTAGATCTTTTGGTTCTAGAAAAAATAAATGACAACACATTTAATGGTATCAGCGAAACCATTGGAAGCCCCATTGTATTTGGTGGTCAGGTTTTGGCACAAGCCCTAAATGCTGCCAGCAGAACCATTACCAATAAAAGGGTGCTACATTCCATGCACGCCTATTTTCTAGAAACGGGCAATTTGAAGTTACCAATCACTTACAATGTGAGCGTGGTAAGAGATGGCGGAAGTTTTTCGGTACGACGCGTTACAGCGCATCAAAGAGAAACGACCATTTTTATACTTTCGGCTTCTTTTCATAAAGAAGAATCAGGTTACGACCATCAAATAGCCATGAAGTCAGATTTAAAACAACCCGAAGACTTATTAAGCTGGACGGATATGCTCAAACAAAATGGCGATTTTTTACCAAAAAGCCTCAAAGCCTTTTTGGAGATTGAACGCCCTATAGAATTTAAACCAACTACAATTGCCAACCCAATGAACAAAAAAGATTTACCGCCTTTTTATGACGTTTGGTTCAAACTAAAAGGCGAGGTTACCCATTTGGATTTAGCAACAAAACAACAGATTTTAACCTACATTTCTGACTACAATATTTTAATTTCCGCACTTAACCCACATGCCAGTAAAGCACATATGGGGAATACACAAACCGCAAGTTTGGACCATTCCATGTGGTATTTTAGGGATTTTGATTTTGATGATTGGCTACTCTTTTCAATAGAATCACCAAACGCATCTAGTGCTAGGGGCTTTTGCAGAGGAAATATTTTTACCAGAAACGGTAAACTTATCGCATCGGTAACACAAGAGGGGTTGATGCGACCCAAAAATTAAAATAATATACAAAAACGAATAACTTATTTATTAATAGCAAAAATGACTCATAAAATTTTAAAAATAGGACATAGAGGCGCCAAAGGACATATTACCGAAAACACATTAGAATCCATTCAAAGAGCTTTGGATTTAGGTGTTGACGGCATCGAAATAGATGTGCACTTATGTGCTTCGGGTGAGTTGGTGGTGTTTCACGACTTTACTTTAGATCGAATGACCGATGGCACTGGTGAAATTTCAAAGTACACCCTTAAAGAATTAAAAAAACTTAAAGTAAAAGGCTGTTTTCAAATTCCAACCTTAGCCCAAGTATTGCTTTTAATCAAAAATAAGTGCTTATTAAATATAGAATTGAAAGGGCAAAACACCGCTAAAGAAGCTTGTAGGCTGATTGATTTTTACGTTGAAAAAAAAGGCTGGAATTATAGCAATATTATACTTTCTAGTTTTCAGCCACATCTATTGGAAACCGCTTATAAAATAAATGACAAAATTCCTTTGGGTCTACTTACCGACACAGATCTAGACAAAGCCGCTAGTTTTGCTGAGACTATTAAAGCGATTTCTATTCATGCAGATTTCACTATGTTGACCAAAGAAAATGTTGCAAAATTGAAAGAAAACTTCAAAGTGTTCACTTATACCGTAAATAATCTAAAACCTTTAAAACGCATAAAATCTTATGAAGTTGATGGGATTATTTCAGATTACCCGGATCGGTTATGATTAAAAAAGACGTGATTGTTGTTGGCGGTGGTGCCGCAGGTTTTTTTGCGGCCATTAATATTGCAGAACAAAACCCTAACTTAAAAATTGCTATTTTAGAACGCGGCAAAGAGGTACTTACCAAAGTAAAAGTATCGGGTGGCGGACGCTGCAATGTAACCCATGCCGAATTCATTCCGCAGGAACTCACACAAAACTATCCGCGTGGCGAAAAGGAACTGTTAGGGCCTTTTCATCAATTTATGACGGGTGATACGATTGAATGGTTCGAAAAACGGGGCGTCGCTTTAAAAATTGAAGACGATGGCAGAATGTTTCCCATAACCGATTCCTCGCAAACCATTATTGATTGTTTTTTAAATGAAGCTGAAAAATTTGGCATTGAAATTTTAATGAACCATTCAGTAAAATCCATTGATAAAAACAATCAAATATTTCATATTGGAACAACTCAAGGCGCATTTTCTTCTGAAAAATTATTGGTTGCCACAGGAAGCAATCCGAAAATATGGAAATTATTGGAAAGCTTAGGGCATACCATTTCCCAACCCGTACCTTCACTTTTTACTTTTAATATTACTGACGAACGCCTCAAAGATATTCCGGGCGTAGTGGCGCAAGATGTGGAAATAAAAATTGTAAACTCAGATTTATGGAGCGCAGGCCCTTTGCTTATAACCCATTGGGGCATGAGTGCGCCATCCATTTTAAAACTCTCGGCTTTTGGGGCTTTGGAACTCGCAAAACGCCATTATAAATTTCAAATTGAAATTAATTTTATAAGAAAAACGTCTGAAGATTGTATGGAAACTTTAAAAATTTTGAAACACGATTTAGCTAAAAAAACGGTGTTCAAATCAGCTTCATTTGATTTACCAAAACGCCTCTGGCAAAAATTGGTTTTAACCTCCGATATGGATGCCGAAATCCGCTGGGCCGATTTAAACAAACAGCAACTGGAAAATTTATCAAATCAATTGACGGCCGCCATTTTTAAAGTTGATGGCAAAAGTACCTTTAAAGAAGAATTTGTAACGGCTGGAGGTGTTAATCTTAAAGAAATCAATTTTAAAACCTTTGAAAGCAAACTGCAAAAGAATCTTTATTTTGCTGGCGAAGTCCTGAATATTGATGCGGTTACAGGTGGTTTTAATTTTCAAAATGCTTGGACTGGAGCTTATATTGCGGCGCAACATATTTTAAACTAAATGAAGACATATATCGCACTACTAAGAGGTATAAACGTCAGCGGACAAAAGAAAGTCCCCATGGTAGAATTACGCGATTTGCTTTCAAAATTGGGTTTAGAAAACGTTCAAACCTATATCCAAAGCGGCAATGTGGTATTTCAATCTTCCGAAGAAAGTAAAAATAAATTAGAAGACATTATTCAAAAAGCGATTGCGAATTATTTTGGTTTTGAGGTGCCCATTTTGGTTAAGACTTCAAAAGAAATCCAAAATATACTTGATCATTGTCCCTTTTCCGAAGCAAAAAAAGAAAACAGTTATTTTACATTATTGCATTCAATTCCTAAAATTGAATTGATTGATTCAACTTCAAAAGTAAACTACCCAAACGAAACATTCCATATTACCGAAACTTGCGTTTATTTTTATTCATCCATGGGCTATGGAAAAGCCAAATGCAACAACAATTTTTTTGAACGAAAATTAAAAGTGACTGCTACCACAAGAAATTATAAAACCATGATAAAGTTGTTATCTTTGTGTGCTGAAAACTAAGAAATGACAGAGCAAGATTTCATTCCTAATCCCGATAGCTATCGGGGATATACAAAATCTATTGAAAACGGAAGTTTTACATGGTCTTCTCCAAGTAATATTGCATTAGTGAAATATTGGGGAAAAAAGAAAGGTCAAATTCCTGAAAACCCATCTATCAGTTTTACTTTAAATAATTGCAAAACCACAACCACCCTAAGTTTTTCTAAAAAAGAAAATAACAACAGTTTCTCTTTTGAAGTATTTTTAGATGGCGAAAAGAAAGATGCTTTTAAGCCAAAAATCGAAACTTTTTTTAAGCGTATTGAAATCTATTTACCATTCTTAAAAAATTATCATTTCAAAATAGAAACCTCCAATACCTTCCCGCATAGTTCTGGCATTGCGTCATCTGCAAGTGGTATGAGTGCTTTGGCCTTGTGTTTGGTGAGTGTTGAAAAAGAATTAATCAATTCTGATGTCAGCCTGAGCGCAGGTGAAGCTTCATATAATGAACCATTTTTCATGCAAAAAGCCTCATTTTTAGCCAGACTCGGCTCCGGAAGCGCATGCAGAAGTCTGGAAGGCGATTTGATTGTTTGGGGCAAACACGCAGAAATTAATGACAGTTCTGACTTATTTGGAGTTAAATTTCCGTATGAAGTCCATGAAAATTTCAAAAATTATAACGACACTATTTTATTGGTTGACAAAGGCGAAAAACAGGTAAGCAGTAGCCTTGGGCATAATTTAATGCACAACCATCCCTTTGCCAAAGAGCGTTTTAAACAAGCAAATCAAAATCTTTCCAGCTTAACAACTATTTTAAAGAATGGCGATTTTGAAGGGTTTATTGCCTTGGTAGAAAGTGAAGCATTAACGCTGCACAGCATGATGATGACCAGCATGCCGTATTTTATTTTAATGAAGCCCAATACTTTGGAAATCATCAATAAAATCTGGGCATTCCGTAAAAAAACAGGTTCTAATGTTTGCTTTACTTTAGATGCCGGAGCTAATGTACATGTATTGTATCCAGAAAAAGAAACGGCGCAAGTGTTCGAATTCATTAAAAATGAATTAGTTGCACATTGTCAAAAAGATGAGTATATTAACGATAAAATTGGTTTTGGTGCAAAACAATTGTAATTTTGCTTGACAAAATCAAAAGTAACTTATGAAAGGCCCTTTGTTTTATTCAAAAATATTGCTCTTCGGGGAATACGGAATCATCAAAGACTCCAAAGGACTTTCTATTCCATATAATTTCTATAACGGCGCTTTAAAAACCGATAAAAACCCTTCAGAAATAGCTATCAAATCCAACGAAAGTCTGAAACGCTTTGTGGGTTATCTGCAAAATATTTCTCCAGAATTGGTCACTTTTGATATTGATTTATTAAATGAGCACATAAACGCTGGCATGTATTTTGACTCCTCCATTCCGCAAGGTTACGGCGTAGGAAGTAGCGGTGCTTTGGTGGCTGCTATTTATGATAAATATGCTTTTGATAAAATTACGGTTTTAGAAAATTTAACAAGGGAGAAACTACTGAAATTGAAAGCTATTTTCTCTGAAATGGAATCGTTTTTCCATGGAAAA
>TARA_R110002049_G_scaffold73362_3_pt1 | contig 25776 bp, 36 predicted proteins | sample TARA_R110002049 | Tara Oceans TARA_R110002049 (sample SAMEA4396941) | marine metagenome | biome: Polar Biome; feature: [SRF] surface water layer (ENVO:00010504); material: water (ENVO:00002006), including particulate matter (ENVO:01000060) such as... | depth 5 m
CGTGACCCGCGCATTCAACACCGACAAGGAAGGGCAGATCAATCGGGCCGAGGTCTTCATGCTGTTGCGCCTCGAGATCACGGATGCACGCTGGCAGGAAGCAATGCGCGCCATCAAGGATGCGATCCGTGTGGTTGGGTCCAAGACCTATGTTCGCTGTTCCAAGCGCGACAGCCATGATGCTGCTTGGCAGGCCATCACCATCGATCTGGCAAAGGCCTGAGAGCGATGCGGTTTGAAGCTTCTATCAAACAAAATCAGGTCGAGGTACGGGATATACGCGCCCATGTGGCCCGCCATTTCGGTGTGACTGAGGCCAAACTATTGGCCCGGTCCCGCAAAAGTGAGTTCGTTAATCGGCGAGCAGTCTGCTACCAGCTTTGCCGTGAGATGTCGGATGCCAGCCTGTCTCAGATTGGTCGGTATATGGCCAATCGCGATCACACGACCATTATTGCCGGTCTGAAGCGCAATCTGCCCTTGGAAATGAGGTTGGCGAAAGATCATATCCGCTTCGCACTTGAGCAAGGATCGCCGCACTCCCTGACATTCGTGCGAGCCGCTCCATTCAAGACCCGGCGGTCAAAATCAGAGCCTGTGTTTAGGTCAAGGCGGGGCGCGGTAGAATGAACCGGGCATTGCAGAGAACCATCCATGTCGCTTGCCGGGAGCTTGGTATCGAAAGCGATGACCGGCGCGCACTCCAGCTTGAGGTGTGCGGCAAAACATCCATGTCCGATATGACGGACGCTGATCTGAAAAAGGTTCTCGAACGCCTCAAGAAAGACGGTTTTAAGGGGGTTTCAAAGGACCCTAAAAAGCGCCCTGCGGCGTCCCGGGCGGATCTGCGGCTGGTTCACGTGCTCTGGGGAAAGCTTGGGGCTGCAGGAGTGCTGGACCGCCCCGGCCGGGATGGTCTGAACGCCTTCATCCGGGCACGGTTCGGAGAGACATGGGAAGCTGTGCCTGCGGACGTGGACATGTTGCGAGATCATGCTCAGATTGATGCCGTGATCTCCGCTTTGAAGGACTGGGGAAAGCGCACCAACATAGATTTTGACTGGAGCGGCCGCAAATGAGCCGACGCTCTGACATCGTCACCGATCATGCCCTGGTCCGCTACCTTGAACGGGTCTACGGCGTGGATGTGACCGCTTTGAAGCGTCGGATCGCATCGGTGACCAGCGAAGGTCGGCTCCAGGGTGCGAGCGCGGTCAACAGCTCCGGCGTTCATTATGTCTTGAGCAAAAACGGTAGGGTCACGACTGTCTACGGCTGCAATGACAAGGTCTCGAAACGGGGTGAGCGATGGAAGGCGCGTCACAAATGACCAAGGCACCCCAGACCCCCGCAAACGTCCAGATCTATGTAGACATTCTCGGTACCGATGGCGCAGTGGAGTTTTTACTGACCTTCGGGGGTGCCGAGCTCTACATGCCTTCCGATCCGAAGGGGGCGTCAAAGGTTGCGCAGCTTGTCGGGGTCGAAAAAGCCCGCGCACTGGCCAACGCATCCCATGCCATGAAGGCCCGCATTCCGACTGCCAAGAGATGGATTGCGCAGGTCCTCAAATCAAAAGGCTTGCCCGTTGCGGAAATTGCACGCAAATTGCACATGACTGACGTGACCGTGCGAAAATATCTCGCCGATGAATTCACATCGGAAGACGCCTTTTCCAAACAGATGAAGCTCTTCTGAGACACCCCCGCAAGCGCTTGCGGATGTTTTCGGCACGCTCCAACAGTCATTTTAAACCCCAGAAGGTAAAGCGCCGTAAGTGCTTCGCGATAGGGGTCCATAATGTAATGAAATTCAAAAACCATATTGCCCAAGGCATCCCGTTTGATCGCGCCAAGAGCATCGGTGGCGTTATCACTCCATCTGTTGTGGTGTTGCATGATACGGCTGGCCGATTGGATAAGGGCAATTCAGCTCGGTATCTTCAATCTGCACCGCGCAGTGTTTCCGTGCACTTCATCGTGGAGCGGGACGGCAGCGTTTCTCAGCAAGTGCCCACCAACCGTCGCGCCGGCCACGCAGGCACGTCCCACTACCACGGACGTGATGGCGTCAATGATTTTTCCATTGGCATCGAAATTGTGAACCCCGGCCGCATGACGGATGCTGGCAATGGAAAGGCGCTCGCCTGGTACAAGCAGGAATTCGACATTATGGAATTTGGTATTCAAGCGTTGGCCACCCCCGAACATGGCAGCGGTCTTTGGATGGATTATACCGAGGCGCAAATTGCCGCCGTCGAAGTCTTGTTGAACGGGTTGTTCGATTATATTCCCACGCTGACGGACGTAACGAGCCATTGGTATGTATCGCCAGGTCGCAAGGTCGATACCAATCCGTTGTTCCCGCTGGCGAATATACGTGCGCGTGTGCTCGGGCGTGACGACATCCAATCGGCTGAGGCCGATGAGGCTTCAGAGCCAGCATCTCGTGGCGATGAAATGGTCGCGATCAATGTGCCTGGCGATACGCTGAATATGCGTCAATGGCCCTCATTCAATCCCAACGTGATCTCGACCATCGCCGATGGCGTCATCGTACCCGCCATCCGTGAGGGTATCTTCGGCGGTCGGCCGTGGCTGAAGGTGCGTCATGGCGGCCAAGAGGGCTGGATCGTCAAGGCCCACGCCGACCCCATCATTCAATCCATCTGAAACTCTGAGGAAAATGTCATGTTCAACGAAACGAAATCTCCCTTCTTGTCATTGGGCGTGCTTGGTGGCAGTGGCGCTATTATCACGGGTCTTGCACAGATTGCAGGTTATGCGGTCACGCCAGCAGACGCTGCAGATCTTGGCACAGCTGTGACTGGTTTGATCACATCCGCTGCCGGTCTCTTCGCGGTGATTGGCAGGATCCGCGCGACTAAGCGCGTTTCGCTGCTGGGTTAAATTCTCATGAACCTCGAATGGTCCGCTATCACGCTTGCTAGCCATGCGAGCCTTGTGCTTGCCACCATGTTTGCATTTATCAATGCGATCGCGGTGCGCAGATTTTGGGTGGCCCAGCCGTCTCTTGCAATTTTTGAGAGACTGGAAGGGCCAATTTTTGCGATCGCGGCCGCGTTAATCGTCGAGCGGAGCTACTACGTTTGCGCGCGGCTGTTTGTGAATACCGGTTTCAATCTTTGGGAAGCACATCCTGCTCCGGAAGTACTTGCGTTTATGTTGGCTTCCAGCATGTTCTGGTTAGCGACTTCCATCCGTACAATGGGGGAAGTCGGTGCTTTCCGTGTCCGACGTGTTCTGATGCTACAGTCGATCACCATGGCAGCACTATTTGCCTCGCTTGCCTGGGGACTTTGGTGATGGAGTGGCTGGCATGGCTATCGGAGGGCCAAAAGCTTCTAGGATTTGTCGTCTTGGTTGCCACATCTCTGGCAGCATTGGGTCGCTGGTTTTGGGGGCGAGTGTCAACACGAGTCAACGCTGGAATGTCGGGTCTGCAAGTCGGTCACCAGAGCATTGAAAAACGTCTCGTCGCAGTTGAAGGCAGCTTGGGCAAAGTAAACGAAGATCTCGGACGGGTCCGCACGCGCATGAGTACGATTGAGGGGCGGATAGATCTTCTGGCAACAGCACGGGAGCAACACGATCTTGCGCTCCTCGTAGCCCGGATCGGTGCCTCACAAGAGGCACAAGGCAACATGGTCCGCATGCTCTATGAAGCCGCACAACGTGCCGGCAAGAGCGGGGACAAATGATGTTCAAAGCTTGGCCAATCGAAACCGTCGAGACCGAATTCCGGCGCCTGAAAATACTCCAGTATCTGACCGGCATTCCAGGCTATGAAGCCGCCGCTTCCGTTATGCGGTTGCACTGTGGGCGCATAGGCGTCCCGACCAACTCTGATCAGGCTGTGGCCGCAATCGCATGGCTTGGTGAAATGGAACTGGTCACAACCCGAGACTATCAGGGCGAGCCCATCGCGCGCCTGACCAACAAGGGCCGTGAAGTCGCCACCGGCGCGACCAGCATGCCCGGCGTAATCCGTCCCGACCCATAACCTTCTTTGGAGCCAGACCCATGGCCGACAGCACCGAGACCGAACACCGTCGCCTCGCGATCCTCAAGCACCTGGAGAGATCGTCTGAGTTCACATCCAATGCGTCAATCCTGATCGATGTCGTGCGCGGCGTCGGCATCGCCTCTTCGGACGCGCAGATCCGGGGAGCATTGGCATGGCTGGACGAACAGGAACTGATCGAGATGACCGATCACGGTCATGTTGTGATCGCGACAGCGACCGTGCGCGGCGCAGAGGTCGCGCGCGGCCTGGTCCAGCATCCCGGTGTCAAACGCCCAACGGCACGGCGCTGACATGCCGCCGCCCCGCAAGATCGACCTCATTCCGCAGGAGATCAGGCTTCGCCTTCAGGACCTCCTGAAGGAGCGCGGGTTTTCCGACTATGTCGCTGTGACCGAGGATCTAAATTTCTGGCTTGAAGAGGCCGGTCTTGAAATGCGGGTCGGCAAATCGGCGGTCCATTCTTTTGGCCAGGAATATGAGCAGATGGCGCGCGCGCAGGAAGAAGCTTCCGCCTGGGCCGTGAGCTGGATGGAGGGCAACGGTCTCGAGGAAGAGGCCAAGCGCCACAATGTGCTGTTCCAGATGATCACCACGCTTGCCTTCAAGGTCATGAAGTCAGCGATGCTGAAAGAGGGCGATGAGATCGATCCCAAAGAGCTGCACTTCTTGGGCAAGATGCTCAAGGACGTGATGAGCAGCTCCGGCATCCGCGAAAAGCTGAACGCTGATGAGCGCCTGCGGATTGCCAAGGAAGAACGCGCCAATGCCGCAGAGACGGCAGTCAAGGCAGCGCGCCAGGCGGGCATGTCATCCGAGACGGCCGAGAGGATCAAAGCCGATATTCTGGGGGTCTCGAATGGTTGATCTGAAGGCGGTAAAAGACACCGGTCCACTACGCGCGATCAACATCGTCGATTTTGATGCGTTCAAGAAGCACCGGCATCCCGGAAGCTACCATGTCGTTCCCGGAGATGCGCGGGGGGAATGGTTCTTCTGGTATTGCTGCCCCTGTGGCTGCGGCGTGATCGCCCCCATCACCGTTGGCGCAAACTTCAAGCCACCGCAAAGCCCCAGTTGGAACTGGAACGTCTCAACGACTGAACCGACGCTGACGCCTTCTGTGCACCACAAGGGACATTGGCACGGCTGGCTGACTGATGGTTATTGGAGGTCGGTATGACGTTGCCTCGCTTCAAGAGCGATGAAATCCGTGGTTTCAAGGTCCATGTCGATGGTCTGCTTGGGGTTCTGAGCGTCTCGCATGATGGTTCGATCACCTGGGACGATCTGCAGTACATCAAGAACATGGTCTGGGGTGAGCAGAGCCGAGCGATTGAGGTCTACCCGGCGCAAGCTGATGTCGTGAATTCGCGCAACATACGTCATCTCTGGCGGCTCGGGAAACATGATTTCTGTCCGGATCTGCTGGGAAATGACTATGGCAGCGACAGCCTTCAGGCGCGACACGCTGTTGCATGGGCGGAGGCGCGCGGCTGATGGCAACTCCGGCAGAAATTGCCAATGATATGGCGGCACATGCTACCTACTGGCAGAAACGAGACCGCAAGACGTTTGAGGCCTGCAACGATGCCGCGCGGGTCATCCGAATGTTTCTTGATGGACTGCAGGTCGACGGGCGCACTTATGGCGGATTGCATCGAAGGCTGCTTGATCTGACCTCCCGACACAGTGCCGACAGGGTTGCGGGTGCACCGAACTTTGATCGCGCCTTGCAGACATTGTACCAACTGCGCGCGGAGGCCTCCAGATGACCGCGCCCATCTCCAAAGCAGACTGGGAACGCCAGCGGCGCGAGGCGACCGATGTCATGCCTCAGCTGGTGGACAGCGTTGGCCTGCCAAAGGTTCTTCTGCCGTATCAGGCCAGGACAGTTGGCCTGCTCGACACAGTGTCGACGAAGGTGCTGTTCGTCGAAAAGTCGCGCCGGATCGGCCTGACATGGGCCTTGGCGGCCTATGCTGTGCTGAGGGCCGCGCGGGCGAAGTCGGCACGCGGCATGGACGCCATGTATATTTCCTATTCTCAGGAGATGACCCGCGAGTTCGTCGATGCCTGCGCGATGTGGGCCCGCGCGTTCAATATCGCGGCCTCCGCCATTGAGGACGGTTTGTTCGAAGAAGGCGATGACGACGGCGACAAATCGATCCAGACGTTCCGCATTCGCTTTGCCTCGGGCTACCAGATCAAGGCGCTCAGCTCGGCACCCCGCGGGCTGCGCGGCAAAGAGGGTGTCATCATCATTGATGAGGCCGCATTCGTCGACAGCCTGGGCGAACTGATCAAGGCCGCAATGGCTTTCCTGATCTGGGGTGGTCAGGTCATCGTGTGCTCGACACATGATGGCGCGGATAATCCCTTCAACGAAAACGTCCAGGACATTCTTGGCGGCCGACTGCCCTATGAGCACTTGCACATCGATCTAGATGAAGCGTTGACCGATGGGCTTTATGAACGGATCTGCCTTGTAGGCGGCAATGACTGGACACCAGAGGGCGAAGCGCAATGGCGTCAGGATCTGATCGACTTCTACGGTGATGGTGCCGACGAGGAGCTGTTCTGCATTCCGTCTCTTAGCTCTGGTGCTTGGTTGCCCGCCCCGCTGATAGAGGCGCGCATGACTGCCACAGCTCCAGTCCTGCGCCTGGAACTGCCCGGCGACTATCTGCACATGAACGATCTGCAGCAAAAGGCCCTCATGGCCCCATTCCTCGAAGAGCTCGAGGACGTGCTAGGGCAGATCGACATGGATTTGCGTTATGCGGCCGGGTTCGACTTTGCGCGCGTGGCGGATCTGAGCGTCATGCCCGTGCTGGCGATCGAGCAGAACCTGAAGCGGCGTGAGGTGTTCTCGATCGAGATGCGCAACGTCCCCGGAGACGAGCAGAAGCTGGTCGTTGGCATGGTGCTGGAAAAGCTGCGTGAACGGCTACTGGGCGCTGCCTTTGACGCGACCGGCATGGGTTGGACCGTGGCTGAAGACATGGGGCGCAAGTTCGGCCTGCGTGAGGCCGAGGACGGATCAGGTCTCATCTGGGCGATCAAGTTCACAGAGGACTGGTACCGGATCAATATGCCGCCGCTTAAAACGGCCTTTGAAGACGACATGATCGCGATCGGTGCCGACGAGGATCACCTGAGCGATATGCGCTCGGTCAAGCTTGTGCGCGGTATTCCCCGCGTCCCCGCCATCCGGACCAACGAAAAGGGCGAGGCAAAGGACAAGAAGGGCAAGAAGCGGCACGGCGACTATGCCATCGGTCTGGCGTTGGCACATTTTGCAGCCCGCATGCGGTGGGTCGAATACGGCTACCGCGCTGCCAGTTCGGGTTTGCGCCACCAACGTGCTGAAGGTCGCATGCGCGATATGCCCAGAAACGACGATGGGTTGGGTCGCCGGACCGCTTTTGATGGCCCACTTGGGGCAAGACTGAGGGGGAGTGTCTGATGCTGCGTTTTCTCGCTGTCATCTGGACGTTTTTTAGGTCGGTCCAAATGGCTCGGCCACCCCCATCGAGTTCTTCAGCATACGGTTTGCCTGTTCGACCGATGCGCTATGCGGAGAAAGACAGGTTTGGGAGCCGCACATGTTGCCGCTGCAATCTGGTTGCAGGTCTTGGCGGGTAAAGTGCCCAAATACACAACACCGGGGCTCCGCATAGCCCCGGTTATTCAAACGGAGCCTTCAAATGGCAAATAAGCCTGTTTTACTCGACCGCTGGGGCCAGCCCGTCAAGCGCGCCGCCCTGACCGAAGAAGTTGCTGCAGCCACACTCGGCGGCGTGCGGTCGCCGCTGTCCGGTCATCCGGGCGACGGGCTGAACCCCATTCGCCTGGCGAACATTTTGCGCGAAGCAGACCAGGGCGACCCGGTGCGCTATCTGGAGCTCGCAGAAGTGATCGAGGAGCGCGACCCCCATTACCTTGGCGTGCTCGGGACACGCCGCCGGTCGGTCAGCCAGATCGAGATCACGGTCGAAGCGGCATCGGATGAAGCGTTCGACGTCGAGATGGCCAACATGGTGCGCGAGTGGCTGGATCGCGACGAGCTGAGCGACGAGCTCTTCGATATTCTGGACAGCATCGGCAAAGGCTACTCCTTCACTGAAATCATCTGGGACACGTCAGAGGGCCAGTGGCAGCCTGCGCGCCTGGAATGGCGAGACCCGCGCTGGTTCCGGTTCGATCGCGTCAATCTGGCCACGCCCATGAAGCTCGATGACCACGGTCAGGAGGTTCCTCTCGAGGCGTTCAAGTTCATCTATGCCAATGTGAAGGCCAAGTCCGGTCTTGCGCTCCGGTCGGGTTTGGCGCGGGTCGCCATGTGGGGCTGGATGTTCAAGGCCTTCACGCAGCGCGACTGGGCCATCTTCAGTCAGACCTATGGTCAGCCATTGCGGTTGGGAAAATGGGGGGCTGGAGCCAGCGAAGCGGACAAGAACACACTTTTTGATGCCGTCGCGAATATCGCAGGGGATTGCGCGGCGATTATCCCCGAGAGCATGTCGATCGACTTTGTGGAAACCAGCAACGTGGGGGCCTCAGCCGACCTATACGAAAAGCGCGCCGACTGGCTGGACAAGCAGATCTCGAAGGCGGTGCTGGGTCAGACGGCAACGACCGATGCCGTCACGGGTGGCCTTGGATCAGGCAAGGAGCATCGTCAGGTTCAGGAGGACATCGAGCGCGCGGATGCCAATGCATTGGCAGCGATCCTCAACCGGGATCTGATCCGTCCATGGATCCAGCTCGAGCACGGGCCTCAGAAGCGATACCCACGGCTGAAGATAGGGCGTCCGGAACCAGAGGATCTGAAGCAGATCGCAGACGCGCTCGGCGTACTTGTGCCAATCGGCTTGCAGGTCAGCGAGAGCGAGATCCGCGCTAAGTTCGGATTTGCGGATCCAAAGCCGGGTGACCGGATCCTGATGGCGTCCAAGCCAGATATCACGCCACCAGCCGCATCGGTCGGGACCGCTGGGGCCAAAACCGCCCCGCAGAGTGAATTTGAATACCGTTTGAATACCCATCTGTCCAAATCCGGCGTCCTTGCCCCTCAGGCGGAGCAATCGCCCTCAGAGGCGATTTCTGGCGCTGATCCAGTAGACGCGCTGACAGCCCGGCTTCAGGAGGCTGCGCAGCCCGCTGTGGCAGAGATGATTGCACAGGTCGAAATCATGATCGAGAGTGCGAGCTCGATTGAGGAGCTGCGCGAGATGTTCTTCGCGGCGTATCCCGATCTGGACGCCAGCGCTCTTGGTAATGCGATCGCCGATGCGATGGTGGCAGCGGATGCCGGTGGGCGGACGCTGGCGGAGACAACAAGTGGCTGATGAGATCCGTGCCACCTTTCGCCAGCCGTTCAAGGAGCAGGTCGCCGCGTTTCGGCTGCGGCTGGGTAATCTCGTTCCGACATCGAGATGGGATGACATCTCCAAGGCTCAGCACGATCGCGCCTTCATGGTTGCGGGAGCGGTGAAAGCCGATCTGCTGGCTGATCTTGGGGCCGCTGTCGACAAGGCGATTTCGCAAGGGGCCGGACTGGAAGAGTTCCGGCGCGACTTCCGCCAGATTGTGGAGCGCAACGGATGGCATGGCTGGACAGGTGAAGGCACCGCGAAAGGTGAGGCGTGGCGCACCAAGGTCATTTACAAGACGAACATGCTGACCACGATGGCAGCCGGCCGTCACGCGCAGCTCATAGACGGCAACTTCAAATTCTGGGTTTACGAGCATAGTGGCGCAGCACATCCGCGCCTCGATCATCTGTCTTGGAACGGGCTGATCTTGCCTTCAGATCATCCCTTCTGGGCAACGCACTATCCTCCAAACGGCTGGGGCTGCGGCTGCCGTGTTCGTGGGGCCCGCACTTTGGCAGGCGCGATCCGTGTGGGCGGAGATCCGTCAAAGGTTCTTCCGGACGATTGGCAGGCAATTGATCCGCGTACAGGCGTGCCGAACGGGATTGGCAAGGGATGGGACTATGCACCAGGAGCAACTGTCAGCCATATTGTCACCGCACTAAAGCCGAAGGTATCGGATCTTCCGCGTCAGCCCTCGATCAATCTCATCCAGGATTGGCTCTCAGGGCGGGGCTTTGAAAGCTGGATTAAAGATCCGATCGACTTTTGGCCTCTCGCTAGATTGCCGGTCAAAAATGCAGAGCAGTTGAACCTGGTCAATCCGGTCGCGTGGTTGTCGGCAGAGACCGTTGCGCGACAGGGCCGTCGCTACCAAGACCTCACACCACGCGATTATCAACTGGCGCAGACCGTCATCGACAGGGCTAGCCAGAATGTTGCGATGCGTGGCAATACGCTGATCTTCCTACAGCCCGATCCAGGCCAACCCGGATATATTCTGGTTCTCACGGCGACGGTCCGAAATGGTGAACTCTATCTGACCAGTTTCCGCCGCCTGACCGAAGCTCAAGTCAAAGCAAACCGGCGTTTAGCCTCGGTGCTCAAACAGGGCGGCTCATAAGATGATCACAATTGAGCTCGAAGACGCAGACGTTGAACGGATTCTCTCCAGACTTTCTGCGAGCTTTTCTGACATGTCGGAGGTCATGAATGAAATCGGTGAGCAGCTCGAGTTCGAAACGGTAAAGCGCTTTGAGGACGGGGTCGCCCCGGATGGCACGCCATGGGCCCCGAAGTCACCGACTACGATCGCGGCCTATGAACGCCGGGGTCAGACCGTCGATGTCAGGCCACTGTTTGGTCCCAATGTTGATGGGCAACCTCTGCGCTCGAGCTTCTTTCGTGACTACGGTCCTGACTTTGTCGAATTAGGCACCAACAAGATCTACTCGGCTGTCATGCAGTTTGGCGCTGCCAAAGGTGCATTCGGTACGGATGCGCGTGGTGGCTCCATCCCCAGGGGAAACATCCCCGCGCGTCCCTTCCTCGGGATCTCGGATCAAGACCGTCTCAACATCGCCGCGATCGTTGAGGAATGGCTCGAGGACATCATAGATGGATGAGGCGCTAAAAAAACAGCAAACTAGTCTGTTGAAGTCAGTGGGTTTAGATCTCGATATGCCACTCGACGAAGGGATTGCCGATGCCGTGCACATTCTACGGGCCGCTGGAATTGAGACGATCGAATCCTGCGAAGGAGGAGAAGGCCATCCGTTTCACGAGCCGACCATACGGCTCTGCGGCGGACCCGGCGAAGGGTTCCGAGCCTATGGCGTGGCTGTAAGGGCCGGGCTGCAGCCCAGAGCAATCGTGCGCATATGGACTGTTGATGATGGCGAGCTAACCGGCCCTTACTGGGACCTGATTTTCAGATCAGGCTAAGTTCACGAGAGCGTTTTGCAACGACTGCACTTGGAGAGGCCCCCAGTCCCGGAAACCTTATTCTCACGTTCGATGTTGTTCCCCTCAGTGCATTGGTTGTTGTCATGGTAAACAGTAGTGCCAGGCTTTTTTGAATGAAATGGTGTAACTTTCGACATGATCGTTCCTTTGAATAAGATTCTTGACCTTGGATAGTAATATCAGGATGACCACGCCTCATAGTTGAGTCAAGCACAGCGGTCTTTGTTAATTTGGTCCCAAGTGTTGGAACTATGAAACAGATTGACCGAAGCCGCCCGTCGCGCCTAGTCTGCCCTCAATTCCCGACATTATCTGAACTACTCCGCAAGCGCTTGCGGATGTTTTGACGCGGCTTCCTGCGGCAATTATCGCTGCATGAACGTAGCCCCTCAATTCACAGCGCTTATGAGTGCCCAGGCTCTGCCCGATGTCGCAGTTCTTGGCAGTGCGCCCGAATGGATCCACCTGCTTCCTGCGGGTCTGATCCAGACAGGCGACAAGCGCGGTCCTTACCTCGCTGCGAACTTTGAGCAGATCATTTCCGAGAGCTTCCTCCACGCCCCAAAACTCCCCATCGACATCAATCACGCCATCCACCTGCGCGCGCCAAAAGGAGAAGAAGCCCCAGCGTTCGGCTGGATTGTGGCCATGCAGGCGCGTGAAGACGGTCTATGGGGCAAGGCGGAGTGGACAACTGCTGGCGCGGAGCTGGTCACATCACGGGCATACCGGGGCATCAGCCCCGTTATCCGGCACAGGGCAGACAAGACGGTCACGTCGATCGAATGCGTCAGCCTGGTCAATAAACCCAACCTGCGCGGGCTCACTGCGCTTCATCAACAACAGGACATTCCCCCAATGGATTGGACGAAATTTCTGGCCGACATGCTCGGCCTGCCGGAGACGGCAACCGATGAGGAAATCAAAAAGGTGCTGAAGGGCAAGATGTCCGGTGGCGACGACAAGCCCGCTATGCAGTCGCAGATGTCAGAGATCGGGCTAGCACTTGGGCTCAGCGCAGACAGTGCGCCAGCCGATATTCTGGTTGCGGCTCAGAGTGCTTCGAATGACCAGGGCGCGGATGATACGATCGTCGCGCTGCAGGCCGAAATCACCACCTTAGCAACCTCGCTGAATGAGCTTCGCGATACCGGTGCCAAGACCGCAGCCACGACTTTTGTCGATGGTGCAATCAAGGCGGGCCGTGTTGGCGTGAAGCCGATGCGTGATCGCTACATCTCAATGCATATGAAGGACGCCTCGGGGACCGAAGAGCTGATCGGCGCAATGCCTGTGCTCAGCGGTTCCGGCACCTCGATCATTGCACCTGCCCGCAAGGATGGTGAGCTCTCGCTGAACTCCGAGCAACTGAGCATCGCCAAGATGCTAGGGCAGGATCCCAAAGATTATGCCGCCACGCTCGCTGAAGAGCAGACCAACTTGGAGGACAACTGATGACCGCACTGACCGCAGGGCGCAACACGCCCCAGATCGCCGGTGATATCCGCAATGGTCTTCTTGCCGCTTCAGCGTCGGCTTTTGCGGGATCGCTTCTGATGCGCAACGCTGCCGGATTTGTCGTCAAAGGTGCGACTGCCACAGGCCTCGTGGGCATTGGTCGCGCAGAAGACGCGGGCGACAATGCCGCAGGCAGCGCCGGAGACGCAGCGGTGCTGTACCGCCCCGGCGTCTTCCGCTTTGCGAACTCCGCTGGAGCGGACGAGATCACCGTCGCCGAAATCGGCGACGTGGTCTTCGCGGTTGATGATCAGACCGTCGCCAAAACCGATGCAACGGCATCGCGCTCTCCGGCCGGGTTTGTCGACAATGTCGATGCCCTGGGCGTCTGGGTGCGCTTTGACGAAGTCCTCACCAAAATCGCCACGGCGTAAGGAGACCATTCAATGCTCATCAATACTCCAAGTCTTGAGGCCATCCGCGTCGGCTTCAACACCGCTTATAAGCGGGGTCTCGGACAGGCCGAGACGCAGTACACGCGGATCGCGACTGTGGTCCCGTCGTCGACGCGCGAAAGCCGCTACGGCTGGCTCGGCAAGATGCCAAACATGCGCGAATGGCTTGGGCCACGTTTGATCCAAGGTCTTTCCGAGCATGACTACGCGATCAAGAACAAGGATTTCGAACTGACCATCGGCGTTGATCGCAACGACATCAAAGACGACAACCTCGGGATCTACGAGCCGATGTTCGTCGAAATGGGCGAAAGCACGGCTGCTCACCCTGATCTGCTGACCTTCGATGCGCTGGCAGGTGGCTTCGCAACCGAATGCTATGATGGCCAGTATTTCTTCGACACCGATCACCCCGTGATCAACGAAGACGGCTCAATGGGTACGGTCGCAAATACCGACGGCGGTTCGGGCGCACCCTGGTTCCTGCTTTCGACCAACCGGTCGCTGAAGCCGATGATCTTCCAGGACCGTGAAAAACCCATGTTCGTGGCCAAGGATAACCCGAAAGACCACAACGTCTTCATGAACAAGGAATTCGTCTACGGCACCGATGCCCGCTACAATGTCGGGTACGGCTTCTGGCAGATGGCATGGGGATCCAAGCAAACCCTGAACGCCACACGCTACGCCGCCGCTCGCGCCGCGTTGCAGGGCATGAAGGGCGACCATGGGCGTCCCTTGGGTATCAAACCAAACCTGCTGGTTGTGCCGCCCTCGATGGAGCAGGCAGCGCTCGAGCTGCTGAATGCCGAGCGCGATGCCGCCGGTGCCACAAACGTCTGGAAAGGCACCGCGGAGCTGCTCATCGTTCCGTGGCTGGCATAAGGGGCTGATCTGATGACACGTTCAAAGAAAGCAACCGCCAGCAAGGCCAGTGACACCAAAGGGAACGAGGCGGAAAGCCAAGCGGCTCCGGTAGTCGAGAAGGCCCCTGAAGCCGCGCAGCCTACGCCGGAAAGCGGCGCGGGTGAGACCAAGGGAGCCGAAGGCCCCAACCCTGTGTCTCTTGCGGCAGACCAAGCGTCTGAAGTCGCGCAGTCCGTTGCCGGAAGGAGCGGGGATGACAGCAAGGCCGCCGAGGCCCCAAACGTGCCTGGCACTGATCTCGAAGGCCTCTCGGCAGCCCTGACGTCGGACGCAAAGCCTTCCCCTCCGGCGGAGACCCGTGCCGAGGCGGTGGGCTCCCTGGCGGTAGCGTTGCAGCCGCGGGATGAGGAAGATCTGATCGTGGTGGTCATCGGCCCCAAAGGTGGTTTCTGGCGGGCCGGTCGGCATTTCACACCCGAACCGACCCGCATCCTGGCCTCCGAGCTCAGCGATGAAGAGGCTGCCATGCTGCGCCATGAGCCAAAGCTCGCGATCAGCCTGATGAAAGCTGACGTCGCCGAGTAAGGCGGCAATCGCTCAACATTTGACCGGCGGCGGGTTTGTCGCCGCCGGTTGTTCACATTCAACCCGGATGGTGCCTTCCCCGTGTCCTACACATCCCTTGCAAAACTGACTGCGAAGTTTGGCGAACACATGCTGATCTCCCTGACAGATCGGGGCGATGTGGCAACGGACGCTATCGATACGGATGTGATTGACCAGGCGTTGGCCGACGCGGATGCGATGATCGATGGTTACGTCGGGGTCCGTTACGCGCTCCCTATGGAGACCACGCCGCCCCTGATCGGAAGCCTTGCGCTCGCGATCACGATCTACAACCTCCACGTGGCGAGCCCGGATCCCAAGGTCGAAGAAGACTACAAGGCCGCCTTGCGTACCTTGCGGGATATTTCAGGCGGTGGCGTCCGCTTGCCCATCGCGGGGGCTGATGCGCCCGGTACCGGAAGCTCGGGCGCACGGCTGACCGATCGAGAGCGTCCCCTCACGCAAGCCAGCATGAAAGGCTTTATCTGATGATCGAGAGCATCATCTCCCGGCTTTCATCTGAGGTCCCGATCCTCGAGCACCGCGTCGAAGGCGCAGGCAATTTCGCCGATCTGATGCAGCGCAATGCTTTGCCCCAGCACACTCCCGCAGCGCACGTGCTGCCTCTGGGATTGATCGGTCGTCAAGCTGACGCTGGCGCCGGTGCCTTCACCCAAGGGATCGAAGAGGCCATCGCGGTGATCCTGACCATCCGCAACCACACGCCCGCGGGCCAAAAGGCCCTGGCGGAATTGCGCGATGTGATCTTCGCGATCGTCAACGCCATCGCCGGATGGGCCCCGTCTGATGAGATCGGCGTGTTTCGCCTGACCCGTGGCTCCATTCTGAACGCCTCCAAGGGCACCGTCGTCTACCAGATCGACTTTGCCATCACAGACCAGCTGAGGATCCTCTGATGAAAGCACCAATCCTTCCGTCCCGTGGGGGCAGCTACACCCGCAGCAAGAATGGCAAGCTGACCCGTAAGGAGGGACCGGTCGCCCCGGACCCCGAAGAAGTGGTCGCTCAGCCTGCTGAAGAAACATCGGAAAAGGAGGCTTAAATGGCCCTTAAATGGAAATCCAAAATCCTGCTGGCAAAGCTGGAGACAACGTACAACACCGACGCTGAACCAACCGCGGCTGCAAATGGCATCCTCGCCACGGAAATCACCCTGACACCGATGGAAGGCAGCGACGTTAGCCGAAATCTGGAAATCCCCACCTTGGGCGCTCAGGGTTCAGTGCCGATCGATGTCCACGCCAAGCTGACCTTTAACGTGGAACTCGCCGGGTCCGGTGTCGCCGGTACCGCACCCGCCTGGGGGCCGCTGATGCGTGGTTGCGCCGTGGCCGAGACTATCACGGTAGACACATCGGTCACCTACAATCCTGTGAGTGATGATCACGAGAGCCTGTCGGTTTACTTTCTGATCGAGGGCACGCAGTTCGTGCTGACCGGCGCGCGCGGCAATTGCACGATCGACTTCACGACCTCGGCCATCCCCTATCTCAAGTTCGAATACTGGGGTCTGTTCAATCAACCGAGCGAAGAAACGCGGGTGAACCCCACTCTGACGGCGTTCAAAAAGCCGCTGGCTGTGACCAAGGCCAACACGCCGACGTTCACGCTGGCCGGTGTGTCGCTCGTGATGCGGTCCCTGATGCTCAATCTCGGCAATGCGGTAGAGCCACGGTTTCTGGTCGGGTCGGAAGGCATCCTAATCACGGACAAGGAAGAGAGCGTCGAGACGAAGGTGGAGGCTGTCCCACTCGGTACGCTCAACCCGTTCACGATGGCGGCTGACCAGACGGATGTTGCGATCAACCTCGTGCACGGACTGACGGCTGGGAACATCGCCACCCTCGCGATCGCGAAGGCACAGATGCAGCGGCCTCAGGGTCTCGAGAATGCTCAGAACATCGTCGAGTGGCCGCTCCGCCTAGTCCCGATCCCGACGGTAGGCAACGACCAGTGGTCTCTCACCCTCACATAATTCGAAAGGAACTGCCCCAGTGTTCAAGATCAATCAGGCCCCGACATTTACCCGCGATGTGTCGATCCAGATCCCCGACGGTGAAGGCTTTACCGAAGCGGAGCTGAAAACCACGTTCCGCGCTATGCCTATCTCGGAAGCCGACGGGTTCGACCTCAGCACAGGTTCGGGCACGCTGGACTTTCTGAAGTCCGTCGTCGTGAGCTTCGACAATCTGGTCGATAACGATGACAACCCCGTTCCATCGACACCCGAGCAGATCAGCCAGGAGCTGGATAAGGCCTATATTCGGCTCGGTCTGGTCAGTGGGTATTTCAAGGGGTTGCACAAGGGCACGCTGGGAAACTGAAGGCCGCGGGGGCTGCATGGGCAAAAGGATCGCCCAATGAGACCCCGCGGCAAGACGATGCCAGTTCGGATGCAGCTGTGCTCGGAATTGATCTCGGACAGTACCAAGACAACACCAACGCAGAAGAGCTCGAACTGTGGCCCTGGCATCTTGAGGCACTCGAAGCGTTTTTCACGATCTGCTCCCAATGGCGAGTAATCGCAGTCGGAGCCCGGATCATGCCTATCGGTCTCGACTACACGGCAGCCCAGTCCGGGCTGCAGCTGGCAGGCCTCACAGTCGACGCCGAGATGTGGGGCGATATCAGAACCATTGAGCAAGGTGCTTTGGCTGAAATTAGGAGAATGATGTGAGCGGCTTCAAGACCAGTCTTTATGTCGGAGGGGATGCAACCGGGGCAAAAAAAGCCCTGGCTGAAACCACGTCCGCATTGGCTGGTACCAAGAAGGCCACAGACAGTCTGGGCAAGAGCACTGCGGCGCTGGATCAATCAACCAGATCCGCCGCAAATGAAAACAGTACCTTCGCGACCGGCGAGAAAGCGGTTCAGCAGGCTGTCACGAGGTCCAACACCGCCGTCCAGCAGCGCATCGAGCGCCTGACCGGCTACGGTGCCGCGACCAACAGTGCGCGCCAAAGTGCGGCAGCATTTGGTGGCACGCTCGATCAGAACAAAGCCAGCTTCGATGCGATGCGCATGTCCATCGATCCGGTCTATCGCGCCTCCAGACAGTACGAAGCCGTTGTTGATGAAACCCGCCGTTCGGTCGCCGCCGGTGCTGCAACCCAAGCCGAGGCGAACAGGATTCTGTCTCTGGCGGAAGCGCAGTACCTAGCAACCGGTCAGAGCGCTCAGATCATGGGGCGCTCAAACAACGCGGCAGCGGGTCAGATGGGCAATCTGGTCGCGCAGTTCAACGACATCGGCGTGATGATGGCTGCAGGGCAGAACCCGCTGACCCTCGCGCTTCAGCAAGGTACGCAGATCAGCCAGGTCATCGGTCCCATGGGGGCGGCGGGTGCGGTGAAGGCACTGGGCGGTGCATTCTTGGGAATGCTGAACCCCGTGAGCTTGATCACGATTGGATCAATAGCTGCAGGGGCGGCCATAGTTGGGTGGTTATCTAGCGCAGGCGGTGAAGCTGAAAAACTGGAAGATCGTGTCGATAATCTGGCAAACTCCGTTGACCGCTACGCTAGCTCGGCAGAACTTGCACGGACTTCTACGGGCAAGATGGCTGAGGGGTTTGGGAGCGCTTCGGCGGCCGCTCAATCCTATTTTGAGAACCAGCAAAAGATTGACCGTGCGAACGCTCTTGAAAATCTTCGCGGCAGCGTAGTGGCCTTAGCTAGCGAAATGCAAATCCTGACCGAGAGGCAGAAAGCTAACCTCAACAGCGATCTATTTGGTAACCAATTCCCCGAAATAGAACGCCTTCGGTCGGAGTACCAACTGACAAAGGAGGAGGCATTTGCGCTTGATGCCGCCGTTTCCAAACTTGGAGACGCAAGCGGGCCGCAGGATGCAATCAACGCTGCAACAGCGCTGAGTAGCTTGCTATTCGAACTTTATGGAAACGCAGACGACATCCCCGCGCAGTTCTTAGCGATTGCTGATCAGGTGAGAGCCCTCGTTGAAGAAAGCGGCAAACTGGTCGCCGTCGAGGATCAGCTTCAATCCGGTCGGCGCGCCATTGAGCCAGAGTTTGAACGGCAGATCGCCTGGAACGAAAAGATCGCTCAGCAAAAGAGCGAAGAGCTGGAGCTTCAAGACAAAATCTATGGGTTCTATGCCAACTCCCGCCAAGCTTCTGATGTTGCCGCCTCGCAAAGTCAGGTCCTTCTTGATCAACTGACCCAACAAGCCGATATCCAAGCTCTAGTGGTCCGCTATGGAGAGGACAGCCGTCAGGTAGCCGAGGCACGGATCGCCGCAGAGCGAGAAGTGTTTGAGCGGACATCGCTTACTGCGGATATGTCTCAAGCCCTGAAAGACGAGATTATGGCCGCTTGGGATGCGGCCAACGGTCTTTCTCTGGTCGATATCGCCGCGGGCATTTCTCCTGCGGTGGCACAAGCGGCAGCCCTTGCCCAAAACCTCGGCATTGCGTTGAATGAAGCGCTGTCGCTGCAAAACATGCAGGCCGGTGCTGTCTATAGCGGGCGCGGCGATGGCATGGCCGAGGTGCGCGCACGTCGAGGCGAGACCAGCAAAACGGACGGCCGTTTTGTTTATACTGGCCCCCGCCTAGACGCGAACAACAACCCCATTCTCAAGAAGACCCGCGCGGGTGGCGGTGGCGGGAACAGTGCAGCCAAAGCTCTCAAGAAAGAGCGCGAAGCCGTCACGGACCTGATCAGCGGTCTGGAAGACGAGCTGGCGATTTTGCGGGAGAACGATCCGGTCCAGCAAGAGATGCTGCGCTATCGCGAAAAGCTTGCCGGCGCAACTGAAGCCGAACGGGCTAAGATCAGCGAACTGATCGCGACCCGCAACCGCGAGAAGACGGCCATCGAAGAGCAGAAAGCGGCTTGGGATAGCTACCGTGACGTCGCCTATAACACATTTGAGGATCTCCGGCGCAGCGGTGGCGATCTTGGCGGGGTGCTGGACACGTTGTCGGACAAGATCCAGGACATGGCGTTTCAGGCGCTTCTCTTGGGAGAAGGGCCGCTTGCCCAACTGTTTGGCACCTCAGGCGGCGGTGGCTTGATTGATCTGGCGTTGGGTGCCCTGTTTCCCGGCCAGAAGCCCGCCGGTCAAAAGCTTGCTGTGGGCGGCATGGTCTATGGTCGCGGCAGCGGGACGTCTGATCAGGTACCGCTCTGGGGATCTCCCGGCGAATACATGGTTAACGCCAAAGCGACGGCAAAAAACCGGACGCTGTTGGAAATGATCAATGCCGGGGCGGACATTCCCGGCTTTGCAAACGGCGGGCAGATCGGCCGCGCATCGGGCGGGTTGGGTGGCATCGACATGCGCCCGCAAATCACCATTGAGAACCACTCAAGCGCCCCGATCACCCAGACCCGCCAGGAGAGCGTTGACAGTCAAGGTCGGCGCAGCACCAAGCTTGTCTTGGCGGACGCTGTCGGCGACGCGATGACCCAGTCTGGCGGCGGGGCCAAGCGGGTGCTGAGCAACCGCTACGGTCTGCGGCAGAAGGGAGCGCTGAGATGAGCGTTCCGACGTGGCCAACAGATCTTCCCAGACCCCAGCGGGAGGATCTTCAGGTCCAGATCAATGATCCCCGTCTCCGCAAGCCGACCGAGACAGGCCCCCCAGGCTATCGGCGGCGCTGGTCCAGTGTGGCGCGCACGGTCACATTGTCGATCGACGTGCCACGCAGCCTGAAAGCCGTCTTCGACGGGTTCTATGAGTACGAGACCAAGTTTGGAAGCTTGCCCTTCTGGATGCCCGATCCAATGAACGACGGCTGGCCGCTTTTGGACGCGTCCGGCAGCCCTTTGCTGACCAACGAAGGTTTCCCACTCCTGCTCTCTGCGCAGTGGCTCTGCCTGTTCGGAGAAGAGACGCCGGTTCAAAGCATCCGGGGCATTCGGTTCGTCGTCGCGTTTTCTGTGGCGGTGATGCCATGAGACGGGTCTCTCTCAATGCGCGGACGGCGTTTGATGCGCAGACCACGGATGAAGTGGAAATCGCCCTGATCATGATTGAGCATCCGGAGCTGGACGCACCTGTCCGCCTTTCGACAGATCCGACAGAGCGGCTATCGGCAGATCCATTGATGTATGGAACCCGGACGGCTTGGATGGGCAGCGACCCCATCTCAGAGCCGTTTCTGTTTATTCTGGCATCTGCCAACCTTCCTAGTGACCTGGAAGATGCGCCGGCGGCCGCCAGTATCATCATCGACAATGTGGATAGTGATATCGCGGGCCTTTTGCGCACGTTCACGGATCGCCCGATCGTTCATATCGCCGTCGTGTTGGCCAGTTCCCCGGATCTGATCGAAGTCGAGTTTCGCGGAATGGTGATGACCGGCTCAAGCGGGAACGCAGGGGAGATTTCGATTGAGGTCAGCCGTGCACCCATCGAGGAGGAAAGCGTGCCGATGGACCGTTTCACCAAAGACCGATTTCCGGGGATTTTCCGATGAGAGGGAGCTCACTGATATGCAAACCGCAAATTCGCCAAAGTTCACAGAGGACGAATTTCACTGCCACGAGCGCGTTGTTGAGGACGTTGAACTCCCTTGGGGTATCTGGCGGGATATCTATCCTGAACAGTTTACGCTCCCCCCTGATCCGCCTGGTTGGTCAGAAGCTATTCAACTGTGTGGTCATAGCCGGACTTCAGCGGAACAAGAAACTCGAACACTCCGCCGCCGGCCAATTCAATCTGAATAAGGCTGCGGCCTCTTTCGACGTAATTTGTACGGATCAGTTGTTTGGCGTCGATAGGCCTGCGGATATTTGTTGGTTGCAAGGGGCCTTCGTCCTCAGCAGGACCTGCCGTAAGCAACTCGGCGTGAAATTTTGCGTTCATCAACTCTGCGGCCAATTGCGGGATCATTTCGGGGACCATGTCTACCGTCATTTGACGTCCATCTATGGTCTCAATGGCCAGCCTCACGAGCGTCCCATCGTCAGCTATCTTCGTTCCGTTCGCCTTGCGCCAAGTACCGTCCATTTCCTGCCCTCTCGCGATTGTTCCAGTTCTACCAGTCAACACGCGCCCTTAAGTGCATCACAAGGATTAGTTGTGCGATGAGCTGGTCAAACACATATGTCGGCATTCCCTACGGAGACCTCGGTCGCACAGTCACTGGGTGCGATTGTTGGGGGCTGGCCAAGGTCGTTTATCAGGCCGAACTTGGACTGACACTGCCCGACTATCGCGACGGGTATGTCAGCGCCGAGGAGCAGGCGGAAGTCGCTTTGCTCATCGGCAAGGAGACGGCGACATCGATCTGGTCACTCGTTGAAGAGCCGATGGCGTTCGACCTCCTGCTGTTCCGGCACGGCCGCCTTGAAAGCCATGTCGGTATCTATGTGAAGCCGGGCGTGATGCTGCACATGGCAACCGAAGACCAAGCCAAGCATGAGGACTACCTATCGCCCCGCTGGCAACGTCGCCTTGTAGGAATTTTTCGGTTTACAACCGGTTTGAAGGAGGCTTCATGACATCTTCAAACGTCTCTGTGATGGCGGCCCCACTCTTCGATCCGGGCATGGCGCGGGTATCGCTCGACGTGCCGCCAGGTTTGACCATCGACGAGATTGTCACGCGAGTTTTGCCTCATGCCCGCCCGGCATCAGGACTACTGCGCGTGATCTTGGTCAATGATCGGGGCGCGTCTGTTGCTGAGGAGAAATACTGGTCGCAGATGAGACCAACGGCGGGGACGCATGTGGTGATCAGAACGATCCCTGGCAAAAACGCTTTGCGGTCTGTTCTATTGGCTGTGGTTTCGGTAGCATCCCTTGCATTTGCGCCAACAGTCGCAGGATTTCTTGGCGTAACCAGCAAGCTTAGCGTTGCACTTGTTGGAGCCGGTCTCAGCATTGTCGGCCAGTTATTGGTCAATGCGCTGATCCCGGTCCAGACGCCGGATGCCTTAGAAAAGAAGAATGTCTATAGTATCGAAGGGTGGCGCAATGAGCTGCGCCCTGGCTCACCCGTACCCTTTGCCGTTGGCAAGCATCGCTATGCACCGCCATTTGCTGCCCAGACCTACACTGAAGTCACCGGTGATGAGCAATATGTCCGCGCACTTTTCTGTTTTGGATATGGCCCCTTACGGATCACTGATCTGCGGATTGGTGACACGTCCGTCACAGACTTTGAAGACATTGATATCGAGATTCGCGAAGGCCGCGAAGGCGACGATCCTATCGGGCTCTATCCCCAGCAGGTTCTTCAGGAGAACGACGGCGCGGAACTGGTCCGTCCCTTACCGCGTGATGTCACAGGAGAGGTCATATCCGGCGCTGCAGGTATCGAAACACCGGTCATCCGCTTCAGCTCGACCAATGCCGCCCGCGTCTCTGTAATTCTCGGCTTTCCAGGGGGGCTGTTTTCAATCGACAATAAAGGGCGCTTGAACGGCTACAGCGTCTCGGTTCGGATCAGGGCGCGGCTGAATGGCATCGGCGTCTGGACTGAGGTTGTGACATTGAACGTGAACGCGGCAAAGCAGGAGAGTTTCTTGCGTCAGCATAACTGGGATTTGCCGACCCGAGGCCGTTGGCAGATCGAAGTGACACGGATGTCAGAAGACAACCTGAATACCCAAGTATCTGACAAGGTGGTTCTTTCCGCCATTCAGTCGATCAGGCCTGAATACCCCATCAATCTCGACACACCCTTGGCATTGGTCGCCATCCGCGTCCGGGCAACCTATCAACTGAGCGGTCCCCTAAATGCCTTCAACGCTCTGATTGAGCGAGAGGCGCAAGTCTATGTAGATGACGCATGGGTAGCAGGCTATGGGCGGACGCCAGCAACTGCCTATCTTGCGGCTTTGACGGGTACCCAGAACCCGTATCCGGCCACTGAGGCTGAAATTGATATGGATCAGATCGCCAATTGGCACGATTGGTGTGTCCTAAAACGTCTTAAATATGACCGGGTCCACGACACTCATGAAGCTTTGGGCGAAATGCTTAACGCGATCTGCGCTGCCGGTCGCGCAACGCCCCGCCATGATGGGACCAAATGGGGGGTTGTTATTGATCGTCCGGAAACACTGGTCATTGATCATATCAACCCTCGCAACAGCGACCAATTTGAGTGGTCACGGTCCTACTTCGATGCTCCCGACGGCATGCGGATCACGTTTCTCGATGAGACCAACGACTATGTGCAAGCCGAGCGCATTGTGCCGTGGCCCGGTCACGAAGGGCCCGTCAATTTGACAGAAGCGATTGAGCTTCCCGGCAAAACCGATCCCGGCGAAATCTGGATTGAAGCCCGCCGTCGGATGTATGAGCTGCAGTATCGCGCAGACAGCTTCTCCGCCATGCAGTCCGGCCGTGCCCGCGTCGTCACGCGCGGGGATTTGGTGATGGGCAGCTTTGACGTGCTCAGCCGGACACTCGTGGCGGCGCGTGTCACCTCAATCAGCGGCAATCTCATCGAGATTGATGAAGAGGTTCTGGTCGGCGAAAACTATGGCGTTCGGTTTCGGACCTATGGCGATGAATATGACGTGATCGGCATATCTACAGTCCGACCAATTGGGATATTTGCAGAAGCTTCTCGCGCCTTGATGCTTACAGGAAGCGGCCCAGCCCCAAGCATAGGTGAGCTGATCCACATAGGTCCGATTGCTACAGAGAGTTTGGCATTGCGCGTACGCGGGATCGAGGCGGCCGAGGACTTCCAGGCCCGTATCCTGATGGTCGCGGCGGCCCCAGAAATCGATACTCTGACCGATGCAGAGGTACCGCCTGCGTGGGACGGCCGTGTCGGGGCGGAGGTTGATATGGCTGCCGTTGTGCCGGCTGCGCCGCTCTTTGCATCAATCGCGAGTGGAACGGTTGGCACCGGAGACGTGAATGGCCTCAAGATCATTCTGCGCCCAGGAACAGGATCTACGGCCACAGTCACCGGGTTTGAACTTGACCATCGCATTGTAGGCAGCGGCATATGGACGACGATCTCTATTCCGGCGGCAGCGTCTGGGGCAGCGATAACCGCATACACCTCAGGTGATGATGTTGAACTCCGCGCCCGGGCTCTCGCATCCACGACCCCCGGAAACTACACCGAGATCGCGACTGTCACGATTGGCGGGAATGATCCTGCCATCCCATCTGCTTTGCATGCGGGCGCTGTTATGGCCGATGGGTCGCTTGGCAACGCGTTTCTTACGATTTCTGTTCCCACGGCCGAGGCTCCGTCCCAGCTCCAGCTCTACCGCGCACCCAGTGGCAGTGCGTTGGACCTTGTGTCCCATAGGATCGGCGACCCTATCGGAGTTTCCCCTGGCTCAACTGTTTCTTACGTGGATGGGGACAGTACGCGCACTAACCTCGTCAAAGGCGACGCCTTTACCTTGGGGGCCGGTTGGACGGTGGCGTCGGGCAAGGCAACCCACGCGCCGGGCAGTGCAGGGTCGTTGTCTCAAGCGGTCACTTTTGAAGCCGGAAAGACCTACCGCACGGCCTTCACTGTTCTCGATTACACAGCCGGGATCGTTACGCCCCGCTTGAGTGGTGGAACAACAGTCAATGGCGGGGCCGTGGGATCGGCTGGGCTTGTTTTTGACCGGTTGAGCGCTGTGGCTGGCAACACAGATTTTGAAATTTATGCAGCGTCTGATTTCGACGGCGCGATCGACGACTTGCTGGTGTTTGTTGAAACGCCCGGCTGCGTGGATGCAGGCCAGTGGGACTACTGGATATCTCCCCAGAACAGCGAAAACATTGCGGGTCCAATCGCTGGTCCGTTCACCGTGACGATCTACTAGGAGTACAATCATGGCCGAAAACGGCATTAAAACCACCTTTTTGAACCCTGTTTCTACAATCGATAGCGTCATCGGAAACAGAGACGGTTCGACAGTTAGGGTCCCCCTTGTCGACTTCGCACGTCAGATATCGGGTCAAGCGCCGGAAGGCACCGATGAGTGGCTTCTTGCTCAAAAATGGGCGGAAAACCCTGAAGATGTGCCGGTTCTACCGGAT
>TARA_R110002049_G_scaffold74988_11_pt1 | contig 25727 bp, 20 predicted proteins | sample TARA_R110002049 | Tara Oceans TARA_R110002049 (sample SAMEA4396941) | marine metagenome | biome: Polar Biome; feature: [SRF] surface water layer (ENVO:00010504); material: water (ENVO:00002006), including particulate matter (ENVO:01000060) such as... | depth 5 m
GGAGGTACAATTAATATTTTAACTAAAACTTCAGATGTTGAAGAAGGTGGAAATATTGCTTATTCTATAGCAAATGATGGTTACAATAAATTTGGTTTTACTTACTCTACAGGATTAATGGATAACGGTGTTGCCGTTTCTGTATCTGCTTCTAAAACTGAAGGTAGAGGATATGTAGATGGTACTGAATTTACAGGTTTTAATTATTTTGTAAACATAACAAAAGAATTTAATGATGAACACAAATTATCATTAACAGCTTTTGGAGCAAAACAACAACACGGTCAAAGACAAAACAGACACTTAATTTCTACTTTTAGAGAAAGTGATAGAGGAAGAAAATATAACTCTGATTGGGGTTATAAACAAGGTCAAAAAGTAAATTCTGAGGATAACTTTTACCATAAACCACAAATTTCTTTAAATCATTATTGGAATGTAAGTGATAAAACTTTCGTATCTACAGCTGCTTATGTATCTGTTGGTTCTGGTGGTGGTGGTGGTTATAGAGGAGTTAACAAATTTGGCTTCGATAACTCAGATTACAGAGTAGGTACTTTAGGAACAATTAACTTCGATAAAATTGTAGATGAAAATATTGCTTTAGGAACTAATGGTTCTGAATCTATATTAAGAGCTTCAAGAAATGATCATATTTGGTATGGTGTTTTATCTACTTTGAAAACCGATGTATCTGATGAGTTAACTTTTTTAACAGGATTAGATGTTAGAGGTTATAAAGGAATTCACTTTACAGAAGTTACAGATTTATTAGGAGGACAATATTATTTAGATGATTCTAATTTAAATAACCCAAATAATCAAACACAAGTTGGTGATAAAATAGCATATGATAATGACGGTAAAGTTGGCTGGATTGGTGGCTTTGCTCAATTAGAGTATTCTAAAGATGATCTTAGTGGATTTATCTCAGCTAACGTTTCTAATACTTCTTATCAAAGAGTAGACCGTTTCAACTATTTAGACTCAGATCCAGAACAAACTTCAGAGAAGTTTAACTTTGTAGGATTTGGTACTAAAGGTGGTGTAAACTATAACTTAAATGAAAATCATGGTATTTTTGCTAACTTAGGTTATTTTGAAAGAGCTCCTTACTTTAATGCTATTTTTACAAGTTTTACAAGTAATACAGATACGAATGAAGATGCTCCAAATCAGAAAATTACAAGTTATGAACTTGGTTATACTTTTAGAGCAGAGAAATTTACAGCAAATTTAAATGTTTATAGAACTGAGTGGAAAGATAGAACAGAAACTGCTAGTTTTCAACAACCAGATGGTACTAATGCAACGGCTAACATCTTAGGAGTAAATGCTGTTCACCAAGGGGTTGAATTAGATTTTGTTTATAGAGCTACAGATAAATTAAATATTACTGGTATGGCTTCTTTAGGAGACTGGAGATGGGGAAGTAACGTAGAAAACGTTAAAATCTTTAACGATGCTCAAGAAGAAGTTGATGAAGTAGATTTATTTATAAAAGATTTACATGTTGGTGATGCTGCACAAACTACATTTGCTTTAGGTACTAGCTATAAATTAACACCAGAAACTACATTTACTATTGATGCAAATTATTTTGCAGACTTATATTCTGATTTCGATCCTAGTGATAGAGGTACACTTGGTGCACCAGATGCATGGAAAGTTCCTTCTTTTACATTAGTAGACACTGCAATCAGACACAAATTCAACTTTGGAAGTTTTGATGCTTCAATTATAGCAAGAGTAAACAATGTATTTGATACAGTTTATATTTCAGATGCTCAAGATAGAGGAACTTCAACAGCTGCAGAAGCACAAGTTTATTATGGTGCAGGTAGAACATTTAGTGTTGGAGCAAAAATTAATTTTTAAATTTATATAAAAATGAAAAAAATATTTTATTTATTCGCGATAACAGCGTTCGTATTTACTTCATGTAATCCGCTTGAAGATGTAAATGAACAAGTAGATGCACTAACAGCTAATGATGCTTTAGTAGATGATCTTATTATTACTTTAACAGATGATGATTATGATGCTTTAGGTTTAAGTTTTGGAAACTTTAGTTCTGAAGAAGATGCAAAAGCAGAATTACCTGGTTTTTTATCAAGTAAATATCCTCAATTAGGAGTTACATATTTACCAAATGGAGAAATTAGTAAAGCTTCAACTGCACTTGTAACATATAAATTGTATAATAAAAAGAACGATGAGAAAAGTTTTGTAAATTATACAGTAACTGCAGCAGATTACACAGCTCAAGGTTTAAGATTTCCAAATTTTTCTAGTTTAGATCAAATTACTGAGTTTTTAGATACTAAATACCCAACTGCAGAAGATAGATTATTAGTAGATTTAATTTATGATTATTACGATGGTTCTACTCGTACTTTAAATAATGGTTTTATCAATAATGATGGTACTTGGGAAATGTCTATTGGTATTTCTGATGATGAATATACTGCATTAGGAGAAGGTAGAGCTCAGTTTTCTAATGAAGATGAAGCATTTGTAAAAATTCCTTTATTCTTAAACACTAAACAAGCTTCTTTATTACCACAAAACGGAGACATTCAAGGAGTAATGTACAAATTATATGATAGTAGTGCTAGAGTTGTAAAAAGCTATGTAGCATTCTTTATATATGATGGTTCTAATTGGGCTAAATATAATAATGTAATCGATCAGTCAATCCAATTAGGTCACGATGGTGATAAATGGGTACCAGATAATACTATTAAAAGAACATTATCTGCTGCTGATGTAGCATTTATTTCTAATGCATTTATTACAATTTACCCAGGACCAGCAGATAACTTAGGTTTCTTTAAAAGTTTTGATGTAAGAAGTAGTAGTGGTAACTATTGGAATGATGATATGCTTTTAGAAGCTTTTAATGCTTTATTAAATGATGTTAATCCTACAGCTGAAGAAGGTCAAAAATACTCACTTACTTATGTGGTATATGATGGTTCAACTGTTAACCGTACAATGAATCTTATTAAAACAGGAGGCGTTTTTGTAAAACAATAATCCTTATCTGTTTAAAATTTTAAAACCACCTCTATAGAGGTGGTTTTTTTATGCTTAAAAATTAGTAACTTTGTAAGAACTAAAAAAACTTATTACTATTATGAAAGATGTACATTCTTATTGGGCTTATCTAGTACTTGCAATATTAATATTTGCAGTAGTAAATGCTATTATTGGCTTAACTCAGAAAAAACAATTTACAGACAAAGATTTACGCATTGGTTTGTTTGCATTAATTGTATCTCATATACAATTATTAATAGGTTTAGTTTGGTATTTTATGTCGCCTTGGTTTGAATTATTAACCACAGATACTGCTACAGTAATGAAAACTAAAGAAATTAGACTATTAGCTGTAGAACATCCAATAATGATGATTTTAGCAATAGTTTTTATTACTATTGGTTGGTCTAAACATAAGAAGAAAACAGAAGATGCAGCAAAATTTAAAACATTTGTTATTTTTTACGGAATAGCATTGTTATTAATACTTTCTAGAATTCCTTGGAGCAATTGGTTTTAGTAGTTGTAAAATTACTTTTATTATAAAACCAATACTTTAAATACTTTAAAGAAATAATACAGTGAAAATTCTAAGTTATATAATATCACCAATTTTTATATTGGCATTCTTTTTAATTTTAATCATTTTCCATCCATTTCAATGGTTAAGTTATAATATTTTCGGACAAAAAGCACATGGAAAAGTAGTAGATGCTTTAAATTTTTGTTTGGTAAAATCTATGCTAATTTTAGGTGTACCAGTTCGTTTAATTAATGAACATAAAATACCAGAAAACACCTCTGTTATATTTGTTTCCAATCATCAATCTACATTCGATGTCGCTCCTTTAGGGTGGTTTTTTAGAAAACAGTTTCCTAAATTTGTAGCTAAGATAGAATTAGGTAAAGGCATACCAAGTGTATCTTATAATTTAAAACATGGTGGTGCAGCATTAATTAATAGAAAAGATGCAAAACAAGCAATTAGCGAGTTAATGAATTTTTCTAAAAGAATTAAAGAGAATAACTGGGGAGCAATTATTTTTCCAGAAGGAACAAGAAGTAGAAACGGAATTCCAAAAAAGTTTGCTTCTAACGGATTAAAAGTAATAACAAAGTTTAATAAAGAAGGCTATGTTGTACCTTTAACAATTAATAACTCCTGGAAAGTATTTAAATATGGCAAGTTTCCTTTAGGATTAGGAAGTCCTATTACAATTACAACACACGAGCCAATTAAAATAAATTCTTTACCTTTTGAAGAGTTATTAGAAAAAACAGAAAAAGTAATTAAAGAACATATAAAATAGAAATTTATGTCTATATATAATATTAGAAAAGAAGTAATGCTAACGCTAGAAAAAAGTATGGACCGTTTTATGGACAAATACTTAATTCCTGCAGAAAAAATATGGCAACCCACAGATTTTCTTCCAAACTCTCAAAGCGATTCTTTTATAACAGAAATAGAAGAAATTAGAGAACTTTCTAAAGAATTACATGACGATTTTTGGGTAGTTTTAGTAGGAGATACTATTACAGAAGAAGCTTTGCCAACTTATGAATCTTGGTTATTAGACCTAGATGGTGTTTCTCAAGATCCAGATAATTCTTGGGCAAAATGGGTAAGAACTTGGACGGCAGAAGAAAACAGACATGGAGACGTTTTAAATAAATACTTGTATTTATCTGGACGTGTAAACATGCGTGAAGTAGAAATTACAACACAACACCTAATCTCAGATGGTTTTGATATTGGTACTTCTACAGACCCGTATAAAAACTTTGTGTATACAAGTTTTCAAGAATTAGCAACCTACGTTTCTCATAACAATGTTGCTAAAATTGCACGTAAAAAAGGACATAAAGCTTTAGCTAAAATGTCTAAAATTATTGCAGGAGACGAAATGCGTCATCACCAAGCATACACAGAATTTGTAAGAGAAATTTTTAAAATAGACCCTAGTGAAATGATGTTGGCTTTCCAACACATGATGAAATATAAAATTGTTATGCCTGCAATGCACTTAAGAGAATCTTTTGGAGCAAAAGGAAGTTTGTTTGACGATTTTTCTTCTGTAGCCCAAAGAGTAGGTGTTTATACAGGTTTCGATTATGTAGACATTATTAAAAAGCTAAACAACGCTTGGGAAATAGATAAGATTACAAATCTTACACCAGAAGCAGAAAAAGCAAGAGATTATTTAATGAAGCTACCAGACAGAATGTACAGAATTACAGAAAGAATTGTAATTCCAGATACAAAGTTTAACTTTAAATGGATGTTACCAGCTTAAAGTTATAAGAAGCTATTTCCTGCTTTCCGTTATATCTTTTTGTGAAAAACAAAAAGGATGTCACTTCAATCAGGGCTAAGCATTTTTGCTAGCAATTATAAATAAAAAAACCTTCAATAATTATTTATCGAAGGTTTTTTTATGCTTAGTAATCTATAGAAAAAGAATCTTTATCATTTAAAAAACCTAGTTTATTTCTAACAAAATCTTGTTTGTCTTTATAAATTACAGAAGTTACAATACCAACTTCATTCTTAGAAAGATTAGAAAGTTCTTCACCTAAATAATCTATAATTAAAGAATTACCAGAATACTCATAGTTGTTTGCATCTTTACCTGTTCTGTTAACCCCAATTACATAACTCATGTTTTCAATTGAACGCGCTTTTAAAAGCGTATTCCAAGCTTTTACTCTTGCAATAGGCCAATTTGCCATATAAATTAAAAGATCGTAATTATTGGTGTTTCTAGCCCAAACAGGAAAACGTAAATCGTAACAAATTAACGGACAAATTTTCCAGCCTTTGTAGTGTATAATTAACTGTTTAGTACCAGAAGTGTAAACTTTGTCTTCACCAGCCAAAGTAAAAGAGTGTCTTTTGTCATAAGTTTCTATAGTTCCATTTTCATCTACAAAAACAAAACGATTGTAGAATTTTCCATTTTCAGAAATTACTAAACTTCCACAAATTGCCATTTGTTTTTCTTTTGCTAGTTTTTGCATCCAAGAAATAGAAAAACCGTTCATTTTTTCAGCAACATTTTCTGGTTTCATAGTAAAACCAGAAGTAAACATTTCTGGCAAAACAATTAAGTCTACATCTGTACTTAGATCATTTATTTTTTCTTCAAAAAAAGCAATATTTTTTTCAGGATTTTCCCAAACTAAATCTGCCTGAATACCAACTATTTTTAATTCGTTTTTCATTAAAATTAATTTATAAGATGTTACAAGTATAAAAGTAAGTTTTTGTAATTTAGAAATCCCAATTGAATACCAAAAATTCTATGCAATCCTTTATTTCAGAAACTTTAGACGCAATTTTAAAAACAACAAAATCCTTTGAAGATGTGGTGTTTATATTGCCGTCTCAAAGAGCCAAAGTATTTTTAAAGCAAACTTTAAAAGATAAAATTTCTGTTGGTTTTTTGCCAGAAACTTTAAATATAGAACAGTTTATACAACAAGTATCTGGCATAGAAAAGGCAGATAGCATTCAATTGTTATTTCATTTTTATACTATTTATAAAGGTTTAGAAAAAGAACCAGATTCTTTTGATACTTTTTCTTCTTGGGCATTTACTGTTTTGCAAGATTTTAATGAGATAGACCAACATTTGGTAGATACAAATGAGATTTTTGTTTACATAAGAGATATTCAGCGTTTAAAAAAATGGTCTGTAACCGGTACTTTTCAGGAAACAGAATTTATGAAAGATCATTATTCATTCTTAGAAAAGTTAAATAACTTTTATCCGCCTTTGTATAAATTTCTATTAGAAAGAAAAATAGGTTATCAGGGCTTAATGTATAGAGAAGCATGTAACAATATAGATGCTTATATTGAAAAAAATAAGAATAAAAAGTTCGTTTTTATAGGCTTTAACGCATTAAATAAAGCAGAAGAATTCTTGTTTCAGAAAGTGTTAGAAACCAATAATGCAGATATTTATTGGGATTTAGATGAAGCTTTTTTTAAATCTAATCACCAAGCAGGAACCTTTATTAGAAAGTATAAAAAGGAATGGAAATATTATGAAAAGAACGCATTAAAAACACTTAGTAATTCGTTTTCTAAACCTAAAAATATAGAAGTTATTGGTGCTTCTAAAAACACGACACAGATAAAATATGCAGGAGAAATTTTAGAGAAATTTACAGATTTTAAAAACACAGCATTAATTTTAGCAGATGAAACTTTGTTGCCAATTACCTTAAATTCTTTACCTAAAAATATTAATGCAATAAACATTACTATGGGGTATCCGCTAAAAGATATTCCTACTACAAGTTTATTATTTTCTGTTTTTCAATTGTTTGTTTCGCAAGAAAAATTGCAAAAAACAATTGTTAATGAATTTTATCATAAAGATGTTGTTCGTTTTCTAAAACACCAATCTATTTATAAGTTATTGTCTAAAAACAAAGTTTCGTTGGTAGACGATTTTACAGAAGAAATAGGGAGAGAGAATCATATATTTATTACTAAAACGCAGATAGAAAATATATTAAATAGTGCTAGTGAAGATGTACAAAAAGTTATCACTTCAATATTTAGTTCTTATACAAATATTAACGAATTCTTAGATAGAATTTTAAACTTAATTAACCTTCTAAAAGAAGACGTAACAGATTTAGAAAAGGAATACTTATTTCGTTTTTATACTGCTTTTACACAATTAAAAACATTGCAAATAGAGTTTGAATATTTTACAGATTTAAAAACATTGTCTTTGTTTTTTAAGCAGTTAATAGGCTCAGAAACTCTATCCTTTCAAGGAGAAGCCTTAAGAGGTTTGCAATTAATGGGAATGTTAGAAACACGTGTTTTAGATTTTGAAAACATAATTTTAACATCTACCAATGAAGGTGTTTTACCAGCAAGTTCTCAACAGAATACATTTATTCCTTTTGATGTTAAATTGGCTTTTGGCTTGCCAACGTATAGAGAAAAAGATGCTATATTTTCTTATCATTTCTTTAGATTATTACAAAGAGCAAAAAATGTTTTTATACTTTATAATACAGAACATGATGTGTTTGGAAGTGGAGAAAAAAGTAGATTTGTAACTCAATTAGAAATGATGCGTGACGATATTATTCAGAAAAATATTTCACCAAAAGTAATTGCGAATAAAAAAGAATTAAAAGAAGTAAGAAAAAACGAAGTTACTTTTGTACGGTTAAAAGAATTGGCAGAAAAAGGAATTTCGCCTTCTGCATTAACCAATTATTTATACAATCCTGTTTCATTTTACAAACAAAAAATTTTAAAAATTAAAGAGTTTGATGATGTTGAAGAAACAGTAGCATTTAATACTTTAGGAACTGTTGTGCATGAAGCTTTAGACGAATTATATCAACCATTTGTTGGTAGTTTTTTATCTGTAGAAGATGTTTCTAATATGGAAAAAGAATCTAAAGATCTAGTAGTAAAACATTTTGAACTTCAATTTAAAAATGGAGATTTAACTAAAGGAAAAAATCGTTTAATTTTTGAAGTTGCCAATAGATTTGTCTCTAATTTCTTATCAAAAGAAAAAGAATTGGTAAAAAATGAGAAAAACAAACTTAAAATTATTGCTACCGAAGAAAATTTATCTGCAGAAATTATAATTGAAAGCATTGATTTTCCTATAAAATTACACGGGCAAGTAGATAGAGTAGATGAATTAAATGGTGTTTTAAGAATTATAGATTATAAAACAGGTATGGTAACTGGTGGCAATTTACGCGTACCAGAATTTAATGCTTTAAGAGATGAGAAACATTTAAAAGCAATACAAGTTTTACTCTATGCATATTTATATACAAAGAGCAAAAATTACAATTTCTCTAAACCTTTAGAAGCTGGAATATTTTCGTTTAAAAACTTAAATAGCGGCTTTTTACCAATAGATTTTGCGCTACCAAGAAAAAAGCCAGAAACAAATATTACTCAAGAAAAACTAGACGAGTTTATAGAAGAACTTAAAATTTATATTAAAGAAATTTATAATCCTGAAATAGATTTTATAGAACCTGCAGACTTAAGATATTAAGATTTTCCTTTTAAAACTAATAAAGGTACGTTAGAATAAAATTCTTCTTTTAGAATAGTATTCTTTTCCCAAAGTTTTTTAAAGAAACCTCTTTTACGTGTAAAAACGCATAACATATCTGGGTTGTGTGTTTTTATATGTTCTAAAACTCCTTGAAAAGTTGTTGCGTTTTCTGTAACAGTTAATGTAGTTTGAAGATCTTTTAAGCTTTTATGTAAAATTAAATCTTCTTCTTTGTATTTAGGTGTTTTAACAAGTAATAAATTAACTTCAGCCTTAAATTTATCTATTATAAAGTTTAAAGGCTTTACAGCTGTTTTACTTTTTACAATACCAGATTTAAAAGCCATTAAAACACTAGAAATCGGTTGAAACTTATAACCTTCTGGCACTGCTAAAATTGCTATATCTGCTTGTTTTACTAATTTACCAGCAGTTCTTCCTAAGAAAAGGCCTTCTTTAATAGAGTTACTTTTTGTACCAACAATTACTAGATCTATTCCTAACTCTTGGTCTATAGCTTTTACACTATCTACAACACTACCTTTAGCAGAAATTAATTTAATTTCTACATTTTTTATGTCACAAGCACTTACCATTGTTCTAAGATACAAACTAGTCTCCCTTTCTATAATAGCATCAACATTTATCATAGTTCCTGCTTTTGTTTGCGAACTATAAGCTCTAAAAACAAAGACTTTAGCGTTTATTTCTGAAGCAAAATCAATTGCATATTGTAATGTTTTTTGAGCGCTTTCTGTAGATCCTATTGGTACTAAAATATTTTTCATAATGGTAATTTTATAACAGTGCAAAGTTAGTTAATTTTAAGGGAATCTGTTCTTTTTACATTTTTTAGATATGTACATTTGCAAAAACAAGCTTTTTTGAAGACAAATATTAGTTTTAAAAATATAAATAAATTAGCAATTCCTGCTTTAATTGCAGGTATTGCAGAACCTGTTTTATCTATTACAGATACTGCAATTATAGGTAATATAGATGCAAATGCAACAGAAAGTTTAGCGGCAGTTGGTATTGTTGGTGCTTTTATTTCTATGTTGGTTTGGGTCTTTGGCCAAATTAGAAGTGCTATTTCTTCTATAATTTCTCAATACGTTGGTGCAAATAAATTAGATGAAGTAAAAGAGTTGCCAGCGCAAGCAATTGCAATTGTGGTACTTGGAAGTTTTGTTGTTTTAGCTATTTCTTATCCTTTTTCTAGACAAATTTTTGAGTTTTATAATGCTTCAGATCAAATATTAGAATATTGTATTACTTATTTTAATATTAGGATTTTTGGTTTTCCATTTGCACTTTTTGTATTTGCTGTTTTCGGAACTTTTAGAGGTTTACAAAATACTTTTTACCCAATGATAATTGCCATTATTGGTGCATCTTTAAATATTATTTTAGACATTATTTTGGTGTATGGTATTGAGGGGTTTGTGCCTGCAATGAATATTGAAGGAGCAGCTTACGCTAGTGTAATTGCCCAAATATCTATGGCAGCTATTTCTTTATTTTTATTATTGAAGAAAACATCTATTTCATTAAAAATAAGTTTTCCTTTTCATGCAGAAATACCAAGATTATTAAGCATGATTGGTAACCTTTTTATTAGAACAATTGCTTTAAATATTGCACTTTACTTTGCAACTTCGTACGCAACAGATTATGGTAAAGAATATATTGCTGCCTATACAATTAGTTTAAATTTATGGTTATTAGGTGCTTTTATGATAGATGGTTACTCTAGTGCTGGTAATATTTTATCAGGTAAATTATTAGGTGCAAAAGACTATAAAACTCTTGTGAGTTTAAGTAATAAATTATTTAAATACGGAATTATAATAGGTACAATAATTGGTGTTTTAGGTTTTGTTTTTTATGATTTTATTGGAAGAATATTTACGAAAGAAACTATTGTATTAGAACAATTTTACACCGTTTTTTGGATTGTTTTAATAACACAGCCATTAAACGCAATTACTTTTATTTTTGATGGAATGTTTAAAGGTATGGGAGAAATGAAATATTTAAGAAACCTTTTAATTTTGGCAACAAGCTTAGTATTTATTCCTACACTTTTAATTTTCGATTATTTAGACTATAAATTAGTTGCAATCTGGATAGCCTTTACAGCTTGGATAATTGCCAGAGGTTTGCCGTTAATTTTTAAGTTTAGAAAAAAGTTTATTCCTCTTGCTACAAAACAAATAAATTAGAATATTTTCTATGTTTTTTGCATATTGAAGAGATTCCTACTCTAAAAATTAAATATTAAAATCTTATTTTTACTTAAAATTAAGATAATGACAACTACAAGACAAAACGGAAGTTTATACACCAATATTCAAAACAACATTGCAACAATAGAGTTTGGGCATCCTGCAAGTAATTCTTTTCCAAGTGAATTGTTAGAAAGATTAACTAAAGAGTTAATTTCTGTTGGAAATAATGAAGAAGTTTCTGTAATTATCTTAAAATCTGAAGGAGAAAAAGCATTTTGTGCTGGAGCATCTTTTGACGAGTTGGTTGCTATTTCTAACTTAGAAGAAGGACAACAATTTTTCTCTGGTTTTGCAAATGTTATAAATGCCATGAGAACCTGTGGTAAATTAATTATTGGTAGAATTCAAGGTAAAACAGTTGGTGGTGGTGTTGGTTTAGCTGCAGCTTGCGATTATGTTTTAGCAACAGAAAATGCAGCTATTAAATTATCTGAATTTACTATTGGTATTGGCCCGTTTGTAATAGAACCTGCAGTTTCTAGAAAAATAGGAATCTCTGGCACTGCAGAACTTACTTTAGATGCAACCAATTGGAAAAATGCTTATTGGGCAAAAGAAAAAGGATTGTATGCAAAGGTTTTTGAAAATACTAAAGATTTAGATGAAGAAATAGATTTACTTTCAAATAAATTAGCTTCTTATAATCCTGTTGCTTTATTAGAAATGAAAAAAGCATTGTGGAAAGGAACCGAAAATTGGAGTAATTTACTAGCAGAAAGAGCAGCAGTTTCTGGACAATTAGTTTTGTCTGATTTTACAAAGAAAGCTTTAGAAAAATTTAAAAAGTAATAGCATGAAAATTGTTTCAACAAACTTAGGTGAAAGAAGAGAAATTGATTGGAAAGGAACGTTGGTTACTACTGGTATTTTTAAATTTTCTGTTGATGAACCTGTTTTTCTAAATACAGAAGATATTTCAGGTGATGAGATTACCGACAGAGAAAATCATGGTGGAATTTTACAAGCAGTTTATGGTTATTCTTTAAGTCATTATTCTTTTTGGAAAGATAAATACCCAGATTTAGATTGGCAACATGGTATGTTTGGTGAAAACTTAACTATAGATAATTTAGATGAAACTAAAGTTCATGTTGGCGATACTTTTAAAGTTGGTGAAACTATTTTAGAAGCAACATTACAAAGAGATCCTTGTTACAAATTAGGAGTTCGTTTTAATGATATGAAAATTGTAAAACAATTTTGGAATACTACTTTTTGTGGGGTTTACTTTAAAGTAATTAAAACTGGGTATGTAAAAACTGGTGATGTTTTTGAACAAATTAAAAGTTGTCCAGAAAATCTTACAATTGCAGATCTATATATTGCTAAAAAAGTTACAAAAGAAATGTAGTTTAATTAAAGAGTTTCCTCTTTTTTATGCAAAAATCTAGTTAACTTCATAGATAAGTCTAATAAAATAATTTTAGCATTACCATTTCTTTCTATATGATACATGGCATCATTTAGTTCTTTCTCTATTTCTAAAATATTACCTGCATGTACAAAAGGTGCAAATTTAGAAAGATCAAACCCTGTTTTAGTTTCCATGAAAACTAAGTTTTCAGATTTATAATTTAACAGTAAAGCTTGTCTAAAGAATTGTAAACAGTATTCTAAAAAACGTTTCTGAGTTTCACGTCCTGTTTTGGCAATAGTTTCAGACCATTCTATTAATTGTTGCACTACAGCTGCATTTCCTTTTGCTTTAAAAGCAGTTCTAATCCAAGCAATAAACCATTCTTCAAAAACTAAATCAGAAGAATCGTTATGTAATAAATGTAACGCTTTATTGTAATTTCCTTCTGCTTGGTGTGCAATTTTTGCAGCTTCGTTTTCAGAACAAGATTCTTTCTCAATTAAAGCTTTTGTAATATCGTTTTCACTTAAAACAGGAAAATGTAATGCTTGGCAACGAGACTTTATTGTATTAATAATTTGTTCTTCGTTTTCTGTTATTAAAATAAAAACAGTTTTATTTGGTGGCTCTTCAATTAATTTTAAAAGTTTATTTGCAGCAGCAATATTCATCTTTTCTGCCATCCAAATAATCATCACTTTAAAACCACCTTCGTAAGATTTTAATTGTAATTTTTTAACAACAGCTTCTGCTTCATCTACACCAATATTACCTTGTTTATTTTCTACACCAATATGTTGTAGCCAATTAAATAAACTTGCATAAGGTTGGTTTTTAACAAAATCTCGCCAATCTTCTAAAAACAGATTACTAACAGCGTGTTTTTTAACTGTATCATTAGTAGTAACAGGAAAAGCAAAATGCAAATCTGGATGTTGTAATTTTTCGCACTTTATGTTACAAGCATCTGCGTTATCAGAAAAATTACACAATAAATACTGTGCATAAGCAATTGCCATTGGTAAAGTTCCACTTCCTTCTTTACCTACAAATAATTGTGCATGAGGAATTCTACCATTTTCTGCAGAAACTTGCAAATGGTTTTTTATGTGTTCTTGACCTATAATTTGGTTGAAAAGCATAAGCAAATATAAGTGTTTCTTAAATTTTTAATTAGATTTTTTGTATTTTTAATATTCTAAAAACAGCAAATTAGAATGAAGAAATTATTACAAATAGTAAACGGAGTTGTATTTATTGCTATGGTATTTATAAATTATTTATCAAATACTGGCGCTATGAACAATACAACAATTGGTAGTGTTTCTAAAGACTTAAATACTTTGTTTACACCTGCAGGATATGCGTTTTCTATTTGGGGAATTATATATTTATTATTGTTTGGTTTTGTTATTTACCAAGGTAGAAGTCTTTTTGTAAAAGTAAAGGATAATTCTTTTATTGATAAAATAGGTTTTTGGTTTTTAATTTCATGTTTAGCAAATATAGCTTGGGTTTTCTGTTGGATTTATGAATTTACTGGTTTGTCTTGTATCTGTATTTTCTTATTACTTTTTTCAATATTAAAAATTGTAGTTAATAACAGAATGCAAATTTGGGATGCGCCTATACAAATTATCTTTTTTCTGTGGTGGCCGTTTGTAATTTATGCAGGTTGGGTAACTGTAGCAAGTATTGCAAATGTATCTTCATATCTAGTTAAAATTAAGTGGTCTGGTTTCGGAATATCACCTGTAACATGGACTATTATTTTAATAATTATTGCAACAATTATAAATTTAATAGTTACTTGGTCTAGAAATTTAAGAGAATTTGCTTTAGTTGGCGCTTGGGCATTAATAGCAATTGGTGTAGCAAATAGTAATAGTAATTTAGAAACAATAGCTTACATAGCTGCTAGTATATTAATTATAAGTAGTACAATTCATGCATATAAAAATAGAGATACAAGCCCTGTAAATAAATTAAGAGATAAGTTTAATAAATAAACCTTAAAATTATTAGAAGCTACGCAAACGTTATCTTAATTTTTTAGGTTTCAATTTTATTAAACCTAAACAATTCGGTATTTTTGACAAAAACAATCAATAATGAAAACACTAAAAGATTTTAATTTCGAAAATAAAAAAGCAATCATTCGCGTAGATTTTAATGTGCCTTTAAATGATAAATTTGAAGTAACAGATGCTACAAGAATTCAGGCTGCAAAATCTACTATTATAGATATTTTAGAACAAGGAGGAAGTTGTGTGTTAATGTCACATTTAGGTCGTCCAAAAGGTTTTCAAGAAGAATTTTCTTTAAGACATATTGTAAAATCTGTTGTAGATATTATTGGTTGTAACGTAAAGTTTGTAGAAGATTGTGTTGGTGAAAAAGCTGAAGAAGCTGTAGCTAACTTAGAAGCAGGAGAAATTCTTTTATTAGAAAATTTACGTTTCTATGCCGAAGAAACCAAAGGAGATGTTGCTTTTGCAGAAAAGTTATCTAAATTAGGAGATATTTATGTTAATGATGCTTTTGGTACAGCCCATAGAGCACATGCATCAACAACTATTATTGCTCAGTTTTTTGAAGGAAATAAATGTTTTGGTAACCTATTAGCAAGAGAAATAGAAAGTATAGATAAGGTTTTAAATAATTCTGAAAAACCAGTTTTAGCAATTTTAGGAGGTGCAAAAGTATCATCTAAAATTACTGTTATAGAAAATATTTTAGACAAAGTAGATCATCTAATTATTGGTGGTGGTATGAGTTTTACCTTTATTAAAGCAAAAGGCGGAAAAATTGGAAATTCTATTTGTGAAGATGATAAAATGGAATTGGCTTTAGAAATTTTAAAGCAAGCAGAAGCAAAAGGAGTAGAGGTTCATATTCCTGTAGATGTAGTTGCTGCAGATGATTTTTCTAATGATGCAAATAAACAAGTTTGCGATATTAATGCAATTCCAGATGGTTGGGAAGGTGTTGATGCTGGACCAAAATCTCAAGAGAATTTTGATGTTGTTGTAAATAAGTGTAAAACAATTTTATGGAATGGACCTCTAGGTGTTTTTGAAATGGAATCTTTCGCAGCTGGTACAATTGCTTTAGGACACTCTATAGACAAAGCAACTAAAAACGGAGCGTTTTCTTTAGTTGGTGGTGGAGATTCTGTTGCAGCCGTTAAACAATTTGGTTTTGCAGATAAAGTAAGCTACGTTTCTACAGGTGGTGGTGCTTTGTTAGAAATGTTAGAAGGAAAAACTTTACCAGGTATTGATGCTATTTTGAAATAAATGATAAATAATATTTAATTTAAAAAGCGTGTAATTTTATAATTACACGCTTTTTGTTTTAAAGATGAATAAGTTTTAAATTCGTTGTTAGTTTTTAATTAACTACACGATTAAATTAATAAACATACAGATATCTATAAAATGAAATATACAAAATTAGGAAATACAGATATTAAAGTCTCTAAAATTTGTTTAGGAACCATGACTTGGGGTAAACAAAATACAGAAGAAGAGGCTTTTGAGCAAATGGATTACGCTTTAGAACAAGGTGTAAACTTTTTTGATACAGCAGAAATGTATCCTGTTCCTGCAACTCCAGAAACTTATGCAGAAACTGAAAGGATTATTGGAAACTGGTTTCAAAAAACAGGAAATAGAAATAAAGTTGTTTTAGCTAGTAAAATTGCTGGTGGTGGAGATTATACAAAACACATTAGAACTGGTGGTTTTAATAGAAAAAATATAACAGAAGCTGTAGAAGGAAGTTTAAAAAGATTAAAGACAGATTATTTAGATTTGTATCAGTTGCATTGGCCAGATAGAGGTGTAAATTGTTTTGGAACTAGAGATTACCCATTTAAAACAACTTCTAAAGAAGCAGAAAATCATTTAGAAATTTTAGAAACTCTTAATAGTTTTGTAAAAAATGGAACTATAAAAACTATTGGTCTTTCTAATGAAACACCTTGGGGAACTATGAAATATTTGCAAACTGCTGAAGCAAATAATTTAGCTAGACCAGTTACAATTCAGAATTCATATTCTATGATTCATAGAGCTTATGAATATGGTATGAGCGAAGTTTCTTTAAGAGAAAACATTGGTTTGTTAGCATACTCACCTTTAGCACAAGGTGTTTTATCTGGTAAATATTTAGACGGTAATTTGCCTGAAGGAGCAAGAGGAACCTTATTTCCTAGATTTATAGCACGTTATATGGGCGATGGTTCTTTGGAAGCTGTAAAAAGATATGATGCAATTGCTAAGAAAAACGGAATTTCTTTATCTGAATTATCTTTAGCTTTTATAAATCAATTACCATTTGTAACAAGTAATATTATTGGAGCAACAAAAATGAGTCAGTTAAAAGAAAACATCAATTCTATAAATATTAATTTATCTGCGGAAACTTTAAAGGAAATTGAAGCGGTTCATGCAGATATTCCTAATCCTGCACCATAATTTTTTAAATACAAACTTGTATGAACAGGTAATAAAAAAGGTAGTAATTTTTAATTACTACCTTTTTTATTAATTTGACTTGTAAATGTGCTTTCAAAAATTTTATCTGCATTTGCAGCTTCAAAACCTTCTCTTTTATGTTCTCTTTTTATTTTATCTAAAGGTAAATGTTTAAATTCTGGAAGTACTTTTCTTTCTGCAAATTCTACATAACTTCCAGCAATTTCTTTAGTTACTCCATTAGCAAATGTAGCTTCACATAATTGTGATATTGTGGCACTTTGAAGCAATAAACCGTCTTTACTAGTTTTAATATAACCACCAGCATCACTTAGTTTTACATTTATACTATTTAAAAAAGTATTAAATTCTTCTAAAGTATTATACCCTTTTGCTAAACTACCAACTGTAATTGTATAATGGTTTAAGTAATATCTATTGTAGATTACCCATGCAGCATATTCACTAACCTCCATTAAAGTATTATAATCTTCTAAAGTTGGTACACGCCACAGGGCAGAATGTAAAAAAGCATCTACTTCTTCTCCGTTATCTAAATTTAAACTGTCTACAGGGTCAGAGGTTACTTCATCTGTATACGATTTTATAATATCTTGTATTTCTTCAGGAAAACTATTAACGTTAAGTTCGCTAATAAAAATTCTTGGATATTTGTCACTTGGCGGTTTATACCAACGAGCATTAAGTTTCTTTTTTTCAAAAAAGTATTTATCTTCTGGTGTATAACCAAAATGAAGAAATATTTTTTCGAAAGATGCAATACCTAAATTAGCAACTCCCATTGTACGAAATGCAATATGATCATTTTCTATATCTTCTTGCTTTTCTATAAGATTATGATCTACTAAAGCCTCTGTTATTTTTAATACATCTGGCACACGCTTTTGATATCTAGACATTAAGCCTTCTAAAACTTTGTTTAGTGTTTTCATTAAGAATTAAATTTTAAAGATTAATTTCTATGTATATTTTGTCTATTAAAGAGCCAATCTAGTTTTTATAAAATGAATGAACAAATAAAAATTATTCAACTAATTTTATTGAACTAGCTTTAAACCTATTGTTTTCTATAACACCAGTAATTGTTGCTTTTCTAATTACTTCACAAAAACCTGTATGCTTGTCATGCGCATCTCCAAAATCATCAATATTAAAACCATCTACAAAATATGCTTTATCATCTACTTTAACAGCTAAACTACAACCATCTTCAGAATCTAATTCAAACTGACATTGGCCGCAGGAAATTTCTGCAACTTGCTTTATTTCTTTATTGTTAGAACAAGAAAGAGTAAAAATAAAGATTGATAAAAAAAATAATTTTTTCATGCTTTTAATTCTTAATATAAATTGCTTATTTGTTTGCCCAAGAATCTCTTAAACCAACAATTTTGTTAAACACTAAATTGTCTGTAGTAGAATCATCATCTACATTAAAATAACCCATTCGTTGAAACTGAAAACGTTCTCCTATTTTAGCAGTTTGTAGACTAGGTTCTACAAAAGCAGTAATTACTTCTAAAGAATTAGGATTTACAAATTCCATAAAATCTTTGTCTTTATGAGAGTCTGGTGCTTCATCTAAAAACAACCTGTCATAAGCTCTTACTTCTGCTTTTACAGCATGTTTTACAGAAACCCAATGCAAAGTACCTTTTACTTTACGTTTGCTTTCTTCTGTATCCATTCCAGATTTTGTTAATGGATCGTAAGTACAGTGAATAACGGTAATTTCTCCATTTTCATCTTTTTCACAACTTGTAGCTGTAATAAAATATGCATTTTTTAAACGAACTTCTTTTCCTAATTTTAAACGGAAGAATTTTTTGTTTGCTTCTTCTCTAAAATCTTCACGCTCTATGTAAATCTCTCTAGAAAAAGGAACCTCTCTTGTACCAAAACCTTCTTCATAATCGTTATAATCTGCCGTTAGCATTTCTTCTTGCTCTTCAGGATAATTATCTATAATTACTTTAACAGGGTCTAAAACACCCATTACTCTTTTAGCAGTTTTGTTTAAATCTTCACGAATTTTAAATTCTAGAAGCGCCACGTCTATTACATTCTCACGCTTAGAAACACCTACCGTTTCAATAAAACTTTTTATAGAATTTGGTGTGTAACCACGTCTTCTTAAACCAGAAATTGTAGGCATTCTTGGGTCATCCCATCCAGAAACAATACCATTTTCTACTAGAGTTAACAATTTACGTTTACTCATAATTGTGTAACTCAAATTCAATCTAGAAAATTCACGTTGTTTTGGCGGATTTGGGTATTCAGCTTTACTGTAATCAACAACATTATCTCTAAACCAATTGTACAATTCTCTGTGAGGTTTAAATTCTAAAGAACATAAAGAATGCGAAATTTGTTCAATATAATCACTTTCTCCATGCGTCCAATCGTACATTGGGTAAATACACCAATCTGTACCAGTTCTATGATGAGATTTGTACATAATTCTGTACATTAATGGATCTCTCATTAACATATTAGGACTTTCCATGTCTATTTTAGCACGTAAAGTATGTTCTCCTTCTTTAAATTTTCCATCTTTCATTCCTTGAAATAATTCCAAGTTTTCTTCAACAGAACGTGTTCTAAAAGGGCTATTTGTACCAACCTTAGTTGGCGTACCTTTTTGCGTTCTCATTTCTTCAGAAGATTGAGAATCTACATATGCTTTTCCATCTTTTATCAACAAAACTGCCCAGTCGAACAATTGCTGAAAATAGTCTGAAGAATAACATTCATTTGCCCAAGTATATCCTAACCAAGAAATATCTTTCTTAATAGCATCTACATATTCTTGTTCTTCTTTTGCAGGATTTGTATCGTCAAAACGCAAGTTTACAGGTGCATTATAAGTTTCACCCAAACCAAAACTAATACCAATTGCTTTTGTATGACCAATGTGTAAATAACCATTAGGCTCTGGCGGAAAACGAAAACGTAAGTTTTCTTTTGGCATTCCGTTTGCTAAATCCTCTTCAATAATATGCTCTAAAAAATTGAGCGATTTTTTCTCTTCAGACATCGTTTTATATGAAAAAATTAAGAAACAAAATTACATAAAAAAACTCCATTGCTATTAAGAGTTTTGTAACAAAATTAAATTTTCTGCTACTAATAAATAAACATTATTTACTATGAGCGATCAAATTAGAAATTATAACTGCCCTAAATGCAATTCTAAAACTTATAAATTAGGTCAAATGCGAGCAACAGGAGGTACTTTGTCAAAAATTTTCGATATTCAAAATCAGAAATTTACAAGTGTAACTTGCCAACGTTGTACTTACACAGAATTTTATAAAACCAAAACAAGTGCAATTAGCAATGTTTTCGATTTCTTTACAAGTTAATTTCTACAGAAAGATTCTAAAATGATTGCTTAATAAAGCGAATAATTTTGCCAGTTAAAGTTTTCTAAAAGCTATAATATTGCTTTTTTTTTATCGTAATTTTGTAATTATGAAGAAAGACGGAGATAAAAAACCAGATTTAGTTGTTTTTAACGAAGAAACACAGAAATACGATGCAGCTTTAAAACCTTATGGAACTTCTGCAAGTTCACCAGTAATTAAGCCAACAAATACAGCAACTTGGACGGCAGATGGTGTAAGGCGCACTAACAAAATTCTAAAAGGAAAATTTGAAGAAGTTAGAAAAGAGTACGAATTGTTAATGGAGAAATTTCAATATAACGATATGCTTTACAATGCCAAATTTGGTTTTGAACCAATAATTGGAGAAACATATTACTTATATAACAACAAAAAAAACGAACTTTTTTTATCTATTATAGAACCAGGTGAATGGAATTTAGAGTTTAAGGGGTCTTTTAGATTAAACTCAGATAAAATGTGGGAAAAAGTAGTAGCAGAAACAAAGCCAGAAGAATAAATGGGAATAATACAAGTAAATAATATTAAGCTTTATGCTTTTCATGGTTGTTTAGACGAAGAAGCAAAAATAGGAAGTGAATATAAAGTAGATGTTGAGGTAAAGGCTAGTTTAAGAAAATCTGCAAAAACAGATGAATTAGCAGATACAGTAGATTATGTTCATTTAAACCATATTGTAAAAGAAGAAATGGCTATTCGTTCTAAATTATTAGAAGAAGTAGCACAAAGAATCTTAAATCGTTTTTTTAAAGAAATTAAAATGATTAAAAGAGCAAAAGTTTCTGTTGCAAAAATTAACCCACCAATAGGCGGAAACGTAGAAGAGGTGGTAATAATTTTAACAAAAAAGCGATAAGATAAAAAAATGCTTGCAATACTTGTAAATTTGCTTAAATTTGCAATCCTTAAAACAAATTACTAATTTATTAGAAATACGTTTTAAAATAAAAAAGGTGTCTTGGCCGAGTGGCTAGGCAATGGTTTGCAAAACCATGTACAGCGGTTCGAATCCGCTAGACACCTCGAAAAAACCTTAATCTTTAGATTAAGGTTTTTTGCTTTTTAAACGAATTCTAAATTAAATTTCACGAATTCTAATTCATTTTCTTGTTTGCATACTTAAAGTATTATTTTTGAGTTGTGCTTACAAATACTGCTATCATGAAAACAAAAAAACTACTCTCTGCAATTGTTCTTTTTCTTTTTATCTTTTCTTGTAAAAAAGAAGAAATAAAAACAGATAATATTTATAAGTTTAAAGAATATATTAGTTACACAACTTCTGGCGTTGTTTCTGTAACCAATAATATTGAAGTAAATCTTGCAAAAGAAGTAGAAGGTTGGGAACCAAATATAGAAATAGGTTCAGAAATTATTTCTGTAAAACCTTTTGTAAACGGAAAAATTAAAATTATAAATAAGCACGCCTTTGTTTTAATTCCCGATGAAAAATTAGATGTAGACACAGAGTATTCTGTAACTGTAAAGTTGAAGGAAATTTATAAGAATACGCCACAAGAATTTAAAAATTACACATTTCAATTTAAAACAATTGCACCTAATTTTAATGTTCAAATTAATAATTTACAATCATATTCTAAAGAGCACCAATATTTAGAAGGAGTTATAAAATCTGCAGATGTAATTTCTTTAGAAAATGCTAAAAAGCTATTAAGAGCATCGCAAAGAGGAACAGATAAGAATATAGTTTGGAACGAATCTTTTAAACAAGGAAAAGTATTCGAATTTAAGGTTGATAGCATTCAACGTTTTGTAGGTGATTCTAAATTAGAAATTTCTTGGAACGGGAAATCAATAAAATCAGATTTAGTAGGAGAAAATGAAATTTTAATTTCTGGAAAAAATAATTTTAAGGTTGTTAACTTAAAGGTTAATAATAACACAGAACAATATATTTCTATCAACTTTTCAGATCGTTTAAAGAAGCAACAAAATTTTGATGGTTTGGTAACCATTCAGAATGTAAAAAAACCACGTTTTGTTGTAAACGGAAATGAGTTAAAAGTGTTTTCTGAAAACAAATTTCAAGGAAATATTTTGGTTTCTGTTTTTGAGGGAATTAAAAATTCTGATGAGTATAAACTGAAATCTAATTTTAAAGAAAATATTACTTTCGAGCAAAAGAAACCTGAAATTAGGGCCATTTCAAACGGAACAATTTTACCGAATTCTAATGATTTAAAATTTAATTTTGAGGCAATTAATGTAAAAGAAGTAGATGTTAGAATTATTAAAATTTATGAAGATAATGTGTTGCAGTTTTTACAAGATAATAACCTTAATAGTTCTAATGAATATGCTATAAAAAGAGTTGGTAGAAGAGTTGCAAAAGAAACAATTACATTAATTAAGAATAAAGAAAACAATACTCAAAAATGGAAAGCTTATAGTATAGATTTAGCTAAAATGATAGAAGCTGAACCTGGTGCTATTTACAGAATAGAATTGAGTTTTAATAAGAATCAGGTTATTTATAATTGTGAAGATACCTCAGTTTCTTCAGTAAATAATAGTTTTGAAGAACAATATGACAACTTAAGCAATATTGAAGATTTAGAAGAAAGAGAGAAATTGTATTGGGATAATGAGTTGTATAGCTACAAGAATTATAATTATAATTGGCAAGAAAGAAACAACCCATGTTTTGATGTTTATTATTCAGAAAGAACAATCTCTCAAAATTTATTAGCTTCAAATTTGGGTATTATTGCTAAAAAAGGAGAAAATAACGATTACTTTTTTGCAGTAACTAATATTTTAAATACCAAACCAATAGCTGGGGCAACTATAAAATTATTTAATTTTCAGCAGCAAGAAATTTTATCAACTAAAACAGATTCTGAAGGTTTCGCTACTATAGAAACCTCCAAAAATGCTGCTTTTGCAGTGGTTTATAAAAACAACAATACTGGCTATATTAAACTTTTAGACGGTAATTCTTTGTCTTTAAGTAAGTTTGATGTTGCTGGAAGTAAAACTCAAAAAGGCTTAAAGGGTTATATATATGGCGAACGTGGTGTTTGGCGCCCTGGAGATTCTATTCACTTAACTTTTTTGTTAAATGATGCTGATAATAAGTTACCTAAAAACCATCCTGTAAAATTAGAAGTTACAGACCCAAGTGGAAAATTGGTGTATAAAAAAGTAACTTCAGAAAATATACATAACTTTTATAAATTTACAGTTACAACTTCACAGGAAGCTAAAACAGGAAATTATACCGCAAAAATTTCTGTTGGTGGCGCAAAGTTTTATCAGAATTTAAAAATTGAAACCGTAAAGCCAAATCGTTTAAAAATTAAAGTAGATTTTAACGATGAAATTCTAACAAGTAAAAAACCAATTAACGGAACTTTAGATGTAAAATGGTTGCATGGTACACCTGCAAAAAATCTAAAAGCAGAAATTAAAGCAAAAATTTCACCAACTAATTTCAGTTTTAAAAATTATAACGAATATGTTTTTTCAGATCCGTCTAGAAGTTTTTCTTCGGAAGAAATAAATATTTTCGAAGGAAAGTTAGACGCAAATGGAATTGCAAAAATCAATAATAAATTAGCAATTGGTAAAAATGCTCCAGGAATGTTAAATATTCAGTTTTTGGTAAGAGCTTTTGAAAATGGTGGCGATTTTTCTTTGGATGCTTTTACTAAAAAATATGCACCTTTTGAATCTTTTGTAGGATTAAAATCGCCAGAAGGAAATAGATATGGTTCTTTCTTTACAGACGAGAATCAGACTTTTTCTATTGTTACTGTAGATGAAAAAGGAAACCCTGTACAAAGAGATGAGGTTGAGGTTGAAGTATATCAAATAAAATGGCGTTGGTGGTGGAGTTCTTCTGATGATAATTTATCAAGATATACTTCTAGCAGTTATAATAAATCTTACAAAAAGCTGAAGGTTTCAACAAATTCAAAAGGAAAAGGAAGTTTCAATTTGAATATTCCAGAACAAGATAGAGGAAGATTTTTAATTAGAGTTATTGATAAAAAAAGTGGTCACGCAACAGGAAGAACTGCTTATTTCTATAAAAATTGGTGGCAAAACGCTGGTTCTGGTGATAAAGAAGCAGCAAAAATGTTGGTGTTTTCTGCGGATAAAGAAAAATATAATGTTGGCGAAACTGCCAAAATTACATTTCCTTCAGGAAGTAAAGGACGTGCATTAATTAGTATAGAAAACGGTACAAAAGTTTTAGAAAGTAAATGGGTAGCAACTACAAAAGGAACCACTTCTGTAGAAATTCCTATCAACAAAAATATGGCGCCAAATGTGTTTGTAAATATTTCATTATTACAACCACATCAAGTTTTAGAAAACGATTTGCCATTAAGATTGTATGGTGTAATTCCACTTTTAGTTGAAGATAAAAGTACCAAGTTAGAACCACAAATTATAATGCCAGATGAGGTGCAACCAGAAAAAGAATTCACTGTAAAAGTCTCTGAAAAAAGTAACAAAGCCATGACGTATACTTTGGCTGTTGTAGAAGAAGGCTTGTTAGATTTAACAAGATTTAAAACGCCAAATGCTTTTGATATTTTTTACGCAAGAGAAGCTTTAGGTGTAAAAACTTGGGATATTTTTGATGACGTAATTGGTGCTTATTCAGGAAGTATAGATCAGGTTTTTGCTATTGGTGGAGATGGAAGTGCAGCAAAAGGGAAAAACAGAAAAGCAAATAGATTTAAACCTGTAGTGCAATTTTTAGGCCCGTTTTATTTAGAAAAAGGAGCGACAAAATCACATAAAATTACATTGCCAAATTATATTGGCTCTATAAGAACAATGGTGGTTGCAGGAGACGTAAATAACGAAGCTTTTGGAAATGCAGAAAAAGCAGTGTCTGTTAAAAAACCTTTAATGGTATTGGCTACGTTACCAAGAAAATTATCGCCAAAAGAAAAAGTAACCTTACCAATAACCATTTTTGCGATGGATAAAAAAGTGAAAAATGTAACTGTTAAAGTAAAAACATCTAACGGAATTTCTGTTATTGGAAGTAAAACAAAATCCATTAATTTTACAAAACCAGATGA
>TARA_R110002049_G_scaffold199269_1_pt1 | contig 25565 bp, 16 predicted proteins | sample TARA_R110002049 | Tara Oceans TARA_R110002049 (sample SAMEA4396941) | marine metagenome | biome: Polar Biome; feature: [SRF] surface water layer (ENVO:00010504); material: water (ENVO:00002006), including particulate matter (ENVO:01000060) such as... | depth 5 m
CAAAGCGGCATCATGATTACGTGCTTGTTGGGTCCAATCTACAACACCCAAAATACGTTCATCGTCATAAGAAATAAGTTGTCGCCCTAATTTTGCAGAAAACCCTTCACCTAAATTAATATCCGCCCATGCTTGAAATACAGCAAATGAATTGTTTTGGTCGTAAGGTAGAAGCTGCCTGTTTTCACCCCAAACCATAATATCCTGAAAGCTTACATAAAATTTGTAAGCATCAGTAGCATATCCAGCATTTAATCTTATTCTGGTTGAAACACCAAAACCAGCATCGGCATCGTCGGTTATTAAACTACTATAGCCATTGCGGTATTCCGTTCGTGGTCTAAATTCGCCATCTAAAGTAAATTGTGCTTGCATAAATTGAAAGCACCCAAATAATAGCCCTAATATTAAGTATTGTTTTTTCATTTTTCTTGTTTTTTTAATTAATTGTTTTTTGAGTTGTTGTTAATTCTTTAAATTTCTGTTTAAATATGGTTGTAGTTCTCCTATGATTATGAAAAACTTACATCTTCATAACCTTATTTCTACTCTATAATTTTCTTGTTGAATTTTGGTTAATGCTCTAAAAAATCGATTAAATGTTTCCTGTATTTATAATAATCGTCATGTTCTAAAACAGCTTTACGGGTTCTTGGTCTTTCAAAATTGATATCTAAAATATCACCTATTTTCGCTTTTGGCCCGCTTGTCATCATGACAACCCGGTCTGCTAAAAAGATAGCCTCATCCACATCGTGTGTAATCATAACCGCGGTAATTTTTTCTTTATTCCAAATTTCAATTAGAATATCCTGAAGTTCGCCACGTGTTAAAGAATCTAACATCCCGAAAGGTTCGTCCAGCAATAATACTTTGGGTTTTATGGCAAAAGCTCGCGCAATACCAACGCGCTGTTGCATGCCTTGGGATAATTCTGAAGCCTTTTTGTTAAACGCATCTTCCAAACCTACTTTTTGTAAATAATATTTAGCAATATCATTACGTTGCGCTTTTGTAGCATGCGGAAAAACTTTATTAACACCTAACATCACGTTTTGTAACGAAGTCATCCAAGGCATTAAACTTGGCGATTGAAAAATAACGCCTCTATCGGGTCCCGGGCCTTTTATATGATTGCCTAAAACCGAAATATTTCCATTAGAAATAGGATTTAAACCAGCAATCATAGAAAGCATGGTTGTTTTACCACAACCAGAGTGCCCAATGATGGTGACAAACTCCTCCTTCATAATTTGAAGATTCAAATCTTCTAACACCGTGTAATCCCCTTTGGGCGTTGGGTAAACTTTCTTAAGGTTTTTTAAATCCAACATAACCCTGGAAGGTGGAAAAAGCCCGTTCTCCGTAAGTATATCTAATTTTTTGTTTTCTATTACTGTAATGCTCATAACTCTTGTTTTTAAAAGCGTCCAACAAAACTCTTGGGTGCTAAATCTGGTAATTCAATTAAATCCTTTGCTTCAGATTTACGCTCATCGCCTATATCCATTAAATATTCAATAATGGCATTTCTGGTTTTCTTAAAATTCGCATTATCATTTAATTCGGTTTTATCTCTAGGGCGTTCAATATCAATTTTAAACTCCGGTCCTAAAGTGGCTCTCGGTCCCGGTCGTAAAGGAATAATGCGATCAGCCATATAAATACCTTCATCAACATCATTGGTAATCAATAAGGCGGTACGCTTATCTTTTCCCCAAATATTCAATATTTCATCTTGAAGATTACCTCGTGTTAATGCATCCAAAGCACCAAGTGGTTCGTCCATAATTATCATTTCAGGCTTCATTGCTAATGCTCTGGCAACTGCCACACGTTGGCGCATACCTCCAGATAACTCTTTTGGACGTTTATTAATAGCCGGCGTTAAACTTACCATATCAACATAGTTAGCTACAATCCCATTCAATTCCTTTTTACTTTTCCTTGGAAAAGCCTCTTTAACCGCCATATAAACATTTTGTCCAACAGTTAACCAGGGTAACAACGAGTAATTTTGAAAAATAACCCCACGTTCATGACTAGTTCCAACAACGGGCTCACCTTTAAATAAAACTTCTCCTTTTGTGGGTTCCAATAAGCCATTTATAAGGTTTACCAACGTTGTTTTTCCGCTTCCTGTAAACCCAACAATGGCAACAAACTCACCTTCCTCAATCGATAAATTAATATTCGAAAGCACCTCGGTAGCATTATTACCTTGTCCGTACGTTTTGTAAATGTTATTTAATTCTAAGTATGCCATTTTTTTAGGTTTAAAGTTTATGGGTTTAGAGGTTTAGCGAAAGCGTTCTTTTAAAACCTTCGACTTCTAAACATCATTTATATCCCATCATTTTTATTAAACGATACCATATTTTGAATGGTCAGCATGATTCTGTCCAAAAGAAAACCAATGCCCCCGATAACAAACATGGCTACAATGATTTTTGAATTAGAATCCACTGCGCCATTTTGGAATTCTTCCCAAACAAAAGACCCTAGCCCAGGACTCTGTGCTAAAAGTTCAATGGCAATTAAAACCATCCAAGCCACCGATAACGTAATTCTCAACCCCGTGAAAATTAACGGTAAAGACGATGGCAATATCACTTTAAATACTTTTTGGAAAGCTCCCAACTTTAACACTTTTGCTACATTGATATAATCTTTATCTACCGAGGCCACACCCATGGCAGTATTTACCAAGGTGGCCCACATGGAGCATAGTCCCACACTAATAAATGAAATTATAAAAGCACTATCTGATTCAGAGTTTTTGGTCAGTGTTTTCACTATCATAAAAACCAACAACAACCAAACCACGGGAGACACTGGTTTAAAGATTTGAATCAACCAATTCACAGAACTACGCAGTGTTTTGCTCAACCCAATAACTACTCCAATGGGCACCGCAATCAATAAAGCCAACAAGAATCCTGCAAATACTGTTTTTAAACTCGTGAAAATTTGATCCACAAACGATGGCCTTCCCGTATAAGTAATAGCATCTTTACCAGCCGCTATCCGTTTTTCGTTCATTACTGCCGTTTTCTCAATAAAAGCTTCCTTGTCCGCACTGATAATCCTATGGTCTCTAAGCAAACTTTTGTAAGACTCCCATACTTGCGCTGGTGATGGTAAGGTATTAGGTTGACAACTAATTTCCCCAGAAGCAATACAAGCACGCAATGCCTCAGCAGCTTCAGGGCCTTGATCTGTAAGTGCTTTTTGAATTTTAAACTCTGCTTCTATGTTGTATAAAGACTTTGAGCCTAAATGCCACAGACCTATAAATAATAGAATGGAAGCTAGTGGCACCACTACTTTACGTAGAAAGTTTTTAAAATCTTCCTGTTCTAACTTCCCAGTAAATAAATCTTTAATTGTGCTTAAAAACCCTAAGCCTACAAACTCACTTACCTTTCCTAATGTTATACTTTGCTTCATCTTTTCTTGTTCAATCTTTAAAATTATTCTTACTTAATTTGAATATTTGTCATTTCGACAGTTCCGATAGTTCGGAAGAGGAACGAGCGACGAGAAATCTCAAAAGTGATGAGATTCCTCCTCTCAAGCTTCGCTTCATATCTTCAATCAAAATATATTTTGTTTTCGATAGTGTTCGGAATGACAAAAGCAATTACTGTACAGCCTTATCCTTGTTCCCTATTGGGAAACTATTGATGTATGCTATTGGATCTTTCGCATCGTATTTAGTACCGTCAATAAAATCTGTAGTAGCCGGTTTATAACCATCTGTAGTAGGAACATCAGATGCAGGAATATTACCCTCTTCTACTAAAAGATCTGCTGCTTTTTTCCATATATCCGGTCTATATATCTCTTTAATGGTCTCAGAATACCATGCTGCTGGTTTACTTTCTGGAATTTGTCCCCAACGACGCATTTGGGTTAAGAACCAAATACCATCAGAATAAAAAGGATATGTTGCGTTGTACTTATAGAATACGTTAAAATCTGGCATCTCACGTTTATCGCCTTTTTCAAATTCAAAAGTACCGGTCATAGAATTTGCCAAAACAGCTTCATCCGCGCCTACGTATTGAGACATTGATAAAATTTTTACGGCTTCTTTTCTGTTTCCAGGTTCATCTAACCATTTTCCTGCTCTTATCAATGCTTTTGTAACTGCAATGGCTGTATTTGGGTTTTCATCAATAAATTTCTTTGTCATTACAAATACCTTTTCTGGGTTGTTTTTCCAGATATCATAATTGGTAACTACGGGCACGCCTATACCTTTAAAAACAGCTTGCTGATTCCATGGTTCACCAACGCAATACCCATGAATGGTACCCGCTTCAAGTGTTGCTGGCATTTGTGGCGGAGGTGTTACAGACAATAAAACCTCAGCGTCAATTTGTCCTTGAACATTTTCTGTGGTGTACATGCCTGGATGTATTCCTGCAGCAGCTAACCAATATCTAATTTCATAGTTATGTGTTGACACAGGAAATACCATGCCCATTTTAAAGGCTTTTCCTGAATTTTTATACGCTGTAACAACAGGTTTTAAAGCATCTGCTTTTATTGGGTGAACAGGTTTTCCATCTGCATCTTTAGGTACATTTGGTTTCATTTTAGACCAAACATCATTAGAAACGGTAATCCCGTTACCATTTAAATCCATTGAAAACGGTGTTACTAATTTTGCTTGACGCCCAAAACCTGCCCCTGCAGCAATGGGTTGACCTGCTAGCATGTGCGATCCATCTAATTGGCCATCAATAACACGATCTAATACATTTTTCCAGTTTGACTGTGCTTCAACAGAAACAAATAAGCCTTCATCTTCAAAGAATCCTTTTTCTTTAGCTATGGCTAGAGGCGCCATATCGGTTAATTTGATAAACCCGAAAGTTAATTGAGGTTTCTCAATATCCAATGTTTTTGTTTTTGATGTTTCCGAAACAACTTCTGCGGTAGTTGCTTTCTTTTTGTCTCCTCCTCCGCATGAAAAGAGTAATACAGTGAGCGAAAAAATCCAAGTTGCTTTTGTTAGTAGAGTTTTCATATTAAATGTTTTTTAGTTTTCTACGTATTAATACTTATTTTTTACAAATATATAAGTAGGTATTATTATAACTCATGTGAATTAACATAATAAAACCTCTTTTTTAAACATAAAAAAAACTGCTAAATAGCAGTTTAATAACATAAACACATGTTTTTTAATGAGTTAAATATATACGTAATAATACGTATACTAAATAAAAGAATAGAAATATAAATTTTAAGGAAAGAAATTAAGTATCTAAAAAGAAATTGTGTTCGCTAATCTCATTCTTTAGTAGTTGAACATCAGGAATAGCCACCTTTTTTCCTTTTACAGAAATAAGCCCTTCTTTTTTTAAAGCTGAAAAGACACGTATAACTTGTTCTTCAGTAGTTCCTGCATAATCTGCGTATTCTTTTCTGCTCAAAGGTAAGTTTAAAAAACCTCGTAAATCGCCAAATTTTCTGTGTATATATAATAGAGTATCAATAACACGTTCCCGTACTGCCATTTGAGAGATTGACTTTACTTTAGATTCACTTCTATTAAGTTCATTAGCATAAAAAAGCATCAAGTCATAAGCAAACTCTGGATTATCAAGTAGTGCTTTTTGAAGGTTGTCCTTGGAAAAATAACACAATACACTATCCTCTAGGGCTATAGCGCCAATAGAATATTGCTCTTCGGTTCCAAATCCACGATGCCCAATAATTTCTCCCTCTTTTGCAAATCTTACAATTTGCTCTCTACCGTTTATACCAGTTCTAAATACTTTTACCTTACCCTTTAAAACAAAAAAGAGCCCGTTTACGGAAGCCCCTTCCATTATAAATTGCTGTCCTTTTTTACAAGGTATTGTACTTTTCCCATTTACTATTTCAGAACGTTCCAAAGCTTTTAAGTTTCTTTTAATTAAGCAGGTATTATTTAAGCATAACCCACAACTACTATTGGAAGCCGATTGATTTTTAAACTTTGTATGTAAGGATTTTGAAACCAAATTTATTATATAGTTTTTGTTTTTTAAATACTAAATGTAATTGTTTACGTAATTGTTTTTACTACTATTTTTTTTACCAAACTACTTTTAGGAGCTTCACAAAGTGAACATTCATAAGATTTTGGCAGGTTTTCAAAAAGTGTATTTGGTTCAATATTTTGGGTCATATCACCATAAATCTCGTTATAAATGGTTAAGCAGTCTTTGCATTGATATACTTCTTCTTCAAGTAATTGCTTGATGGGCGTGGTTATTTCGCCCTCGTCCCTTTCTGTTCCCAACTGTTCAAAATAAAGCTGGCTCAATTCCATTAAAAGCCCAGGAAGCTCAACTTTATCAACATCTTGAACATGCATAATATAATCGCGCGTATTGGGATCGAAATTTTTGGCATAGAGCAAATTGTAAGTATCCCTAATTATGAAATCGCCAATAGAGTCTGGTTTTCTGTTTTTTTCTATAACAATAGATGTGAAATTGTAGGTATCGCTATCATAACTGGTGATACCAAAAGTTAACCCGTAGGTACTAATATCATTTTGATCAAAATTGGTAACCAAATACTTTTTTAGGTTTAACGCACTTTTATCATTTACAGGTAAATGCCAGTTCATTTCCAACATAGAATGACGCACATTAATACCAAATTTACCTAATAACTTTTCCCATTGTAATTTCGCTTGAAGCGGAATGCCCTTTACAATAAAGGATTTCCATGGTGTTATAGATATTTTACCTATTTTATTTTCGGCGCATAAATCGCACATGGCTTTAAGAAAAGAAATATCATATCTATTGTTACGCCAGTACAATCCTAACCAATATTTATCACCAATTCTATTCATGCCTTCATAGTAAGGAAACGGATAAAATGGCACCTCTAAAGGCTTATCAACAGTCCTATTATTGGTATCTACTGCATCACTAACCAATTCAAAAAGCGTTTCAATGGTTTCTGGTTCTTCTTTTAAAACGTTTTCAATGGCCAATTCAATTTTATCCATATCCCAACTATAAATAAGCGCAGGATACATTTGCGTTTTTTTCCAACCTGGTAACCTTATATATAAGTACCAATAATCTTCGTGTTTAGAGGCAATAAAATTAACGTTACCTGTAAATAAAGGCACCAAACGTTGTTCTGGGTCTATAATGTTTATTCGTAGTTTAAGTTTGTGCTTAAATTGCTCTAAAACGTATAAATATCTATCACTTGTAAGCCATGGTGTACTTGGTAAAATATCTGCCGAAACATAGGAAGACGCTATATTTTCTATGCCATCTCTTTTAGGTTTGACAAATTGAATCTTATCAAACATATCAAACTTAGTTTCATCAATTTTTTCTGGAAAAATGATGTCTTGTCTTGAACCAAATGAGATGGCATCTAACCCCAAACTTTCTGCGGCTTCACAAATATATTTTAGTTCACCAGGAGAAAGTACACCTCCATTTATTCTTAATCTGTATGGTTCTACTTTCATGATAAAACTTTTGAGTTATTAAGTAGTTCCCTAACTTCTGTTTTACAACTGCCACAACCTAATCCTGCACCCGTTTTATTACAAAGTTCCGTGAAATTTGTACATCCTTTTGCTATAGCTTCTTCAATATTTCCTGCACCAACCTGACTGCAAGAACAGACCAATTTCCCTAAAACAGGAACATCGTTTGAACTGCCACGCAATAATGTGTCGCGCTTATCTGCCATTTCAATTTTACTTTCAATCATGGTTTTAAATTCGGCAAATTCATTTTTATCGCCCATTAAAACGGCTCCAACCAAAAGATCATCTTTAACAATACATTTTTTATAATAGCGTTTTTTAATATCTGTGAAAATGATTTCTTCATAACTATCATCGTTCTCGGGAACATTTATATTTCCTATGCTACAGAGGTTTAAATCATTGAATTTTAAAATATTCATAAGTACAGAACCATTATATGAGCAACTAATATCGCCTGCTATAAAGTTTGCTAAAATGGTAGCTTGTTCTTCTGCGGCTGATGTAATTCCGAATAACTGATTGTTATATTCCGCTATTTCACCAATGGCAAAAATGTCTGGATGTGATGATTGCAAATGTTGATTTACAATCACACCCCTACTACACGTTATCCCATTTTCTCTGGCAATTTCCACATTTGGAATGGTGCCAATGGCATAAACAATGGCGTGGGCGGTAATCAATTTTCCGCTTTTTAAAGTGATGTTTATTTCACTTGTATCATCGTCATCAAACACCGTGCTTACTTCGTTATCAAAATAGATTTGAATACCGCGTTCCTGTACATCCAAAGCCAATAACTTACTGGAAACCATATCCAATTGACGCTCCATTAACCTTGATGCACGTTGAACAATAGTTATTTTAAAGTTTTTATGCTTCATGGCTGCAGCAAGCTCTAACCCCAATAAACCACCACCAACAATAACCACGTGTTGTTCTTCTGGTGGCAAATTAGTGGCTTCTAAATAGGCTTTAAAAGCATCGGCATCACTTTTATTACGCATGGTAAATCGCCCTGGTAAATCAATTTGAACATCCTTAGGGATAAAGGCGCGACTACCGGTTGCTAAAATAAGCTTATCAAAAACATGCGTAAAACCATTACTATCAGTTACCACCTTGTTTTTTTGATCTATTTTATTGATAAATATTTCAGGATGCACCTTGATATTAAGTTTATTTAACTCAATTTTCTTTATCTTTAGTAGCTGTTCCCATGATAATTCTTCAGTAACATATTCAGGAAGTAAAACCCTGTTATAAAACAAATGAGGTTCTTTTGAAAAGACATGGATTTCATCAACCTCATTATTTTCCCTATAATTTTGAACAAAACGGAACGCCGCAGCACCTGCGCCTGCAATGATTATTTTTTCAACTGGTTTTTTATATTTTGAAACTGAAACCGTAGTGAATTTAAAATCGGGTTCTTTAGATTGTGGATCAACTAGGGTATTTGTTAAATTATTGGCACGATTTAAATCACTTTGTAACTGTTTGCCCCAATGCATAGGCAAAAATACCACACCCTTTTTTATAGTGTCAGTCACTTTTGCGCGCACACGAACCAAACCATTTTTACTTTTAATTTCTGTTATATCGCCATCCTTTATCTTATTTAAAAAGGCATCAACGGGATTTATTTCTAAAACAGGTGTCGGATAATGTGTTTTTAAACGTGCCACTTTACCTGTTTTTGTCATGGTGTGCCACTGGTCCCGTACACGACCTGTTGTTAAAATTAACGGAAAGTCATCATTGGGTTGCACCGAAGTATTTTCAATACTTTTCGGGATATTGAATATGGCTTTTTGTGATGGTGTATAAAAAATTTTATCTTCAAATAATCGCGGTGTTCCTGTATGTCTGTATTCATTCACAGGCCACTGAAATGTGCCTTCGTTCTTTAGTCTATCATAATTTAAAAAAGACACATCAATGTTTGTCCCTTTCGTCATAGCCGCATATTCATCGTAAATTTCGTCTGTACTATTGTAGTTAAAACCACGAAAACCCATACGTTTTGCAAAATCACAGAAAATTTCAACATCTGGTCTAGCTTCTCCTGGAGGATTGATTTCTTTTGGTAAATAAGAAATACGACGCTCAGAATTCGTCATAGTACCTTCTTTCTCAAGCCAACCAGCAGCCGGAAGCACCAGATCTGCATAAACAACAGTATCTGATTTATATGATATATCTTGAACCACAACAAACTTTGCGTTTTTCATGGCTTTTTCTATTCTGTGTGTATTTGGCAAGCTCACCAACGGATTTGTACAGGCAATCCAAATGGCTTTCAATTTTCCGCTTTCTAGGGCATCAAACATTTCGGTGGCTGTTAATCCTGGTTTTGGGTTAATGTTATCAACACCCCAAAACTGTGCTACTTCTCTCCTATGTCCTTCGTTTTGCAAATCCTTATGAACTGCCAAAAGATTTGCCATACCTCCTACCTCGCGTCCGCCCATAGCGTTGGGTTGACCTGTAAGCGAGAATGGACCCGACCCTGGTTTACCTACTTGACCTGTAATTAAAGACAGGTTTAAAAGGGCATAATTTTTATCGGTACCAACAACACTTTGATTAAGGCCCATGGCCCACATGCTAATAAAACCTTTTGAAAGTCCAATATAATCAGCTGCTCTTCGAATATCTTTTTCAGGAACACCACAAAGCTTTGAAGCTTGTTTTAAGGAAATGGAAAATATTTGCTTTTTATAATCATCAAAACCTTCCGTGTGATTATTAATAAAATCTTCATCAATCAATCCGCGTTTATACAAACATCTACCTAAGGCGTTGTAAAGAATAATATCTGTTCCTGGAAGTAATTGTAGGTGCAAATCTGCAAAATTAGCAGAGTCTGTTTTCCTTGGATCGATAACAATTATTTTCGTGTTTGGGTTTTTATCCTTGTGTTGCTCTATTCTTCTAAAAAGTATGGGATGGCACCAAGCTGGATTTGCACCAGTGATTAAAAAACAATCTGCCAACTCAATATCTGCATACGAAATAGGAACACTATCCTCACCGAAGGTTTTTTTGTAACCAACAACCGCAGAACTCATACATAAACGTGAATTGGTATCTATATTATTAGTGCCTAAAAAGCCCTTAGTGAGTTTATTGGCTATATAATATTCTTCGGTTAAACTTTGCCCAGATACATAAAATGCCACACTATCTGGACCGTATTTTTTTATAATGGATTTAAAAACATTTGCTGCTCTATCCAATGCATCATCCCAAGTTACACGTTCTAGCGGATGTGAACGACTCCAGCGCATTTCCGGATATAAAATTCTATCAGACGTATCATTCGCAACATAATGTAAATTCATTCCTTTGGAACAAAGCATACCTCTATTTACAGGATGTTCTTTATCGCCTTCAACAAAAACCTTATTGTTATGATCTTTTTTTACAATAATACCACAACCTACACCACAATAAGAACACGTTGTTTTCACTTCATTTTTAATCATTTACAGTCGTGTTTTATACTAATTAAGACATAAAAACCAAAGGATACAAATCCTATTTTAATTATTCTGAATACCATAAAAAATGAATATTAAAATTTTGAAATTGAGATTTTTAATTGATAAAAATTACATATTTAAAAACCGTGATGATTTTAATTTTATTTATCAAAATTAAGTATAAATACTTAATTTAAAAATAAAATATACGTATTTTTAAATAAATTGGACTTTGTGAATTTGAGGAAAAGGAAAAACTGAAAATATTTAGTTAGTAAAATCAAATAGGATAATGGTAAAAAAATAACAACTAAATTAAGTCAAACTCCTTAGCCTTATTACTAAGTTCCATTAAATTTTTAACATCTAATTTTTTCATTAAGTTAAAACGATGTACCTCGGCAGTACGTTTGCTAATTTGAAGTTCCTCAGCAATATCTTTATTATTCTTTAACTGCAATACTAAATTAAGTATTTGCTTCTCACGTTTGGTGAGTTTGAAAGGATCTTCAGCAGGCTTATTTGAACTGGATGCCCGAACACTAACATTGCCGTTAACAAAATTATTCATTATTATAGAGGATATATCGCCAGTAAAGTATTTACCACCTGACGCTATTTTATGCAGTGCTTTTAAAAACTCTTCTTTACTGGCGCCTTTTAGTAAATAGCCATCGGCACCCGCCTGAATTGCTTGCACTACGTACTCCTCGGAATCGTGCATTGACAATACCAATGTTTTAACATTAGGAAAACGCTTATTTATTTCTGCAACTACTTCAATACCATTCATTTCTGGCATTCTTATATCAACGATAAGTACATCTGGACGACTTCTTTCAACTACTTTTATAGCTTCTTTACCATCTGAGGCTTCATCTATAACCGCTATTCCACTCTGGTCTTCCAAAAGTGCTTTTATACCATCTCTAACTAAAACATGATCATCTGCTAAAACTACTTGTATAATTTCCATTGTGTAAATATTAAGTACCCAACATCAAAAGTAAGAATTTTTAAGTAATACTACGTATTTTTAGCAAAAGGAATGTTTAGAGTGATGCGAGTCCCTTTTCCTTTCCCAGAATTTAAAAATAAACGGCCATCTATATATTTTATTCGCTCTCGCATAAAGGTCATGCCCATACCGCCATCACCATTTTTAACTTTTCTAACTTTGCTGGGGTCAAACCCTTTACCGTTATCGTCAATAACGATACTTAAAATATTTTCGCTGTGTGACAAAGAGACTAAAATATGTGTGGAATCCGCATACTTAATAGCATTATTGATGGCTTCTTGGGTAATTCTGTAAATATTAATTTCTGTTAAGGAATCTAAGCGTTGATTAAAGTCTGTCTTGTTAAAAAGTACAATGTTTTTACCTGTAAGTCTTGCTAATTCTTGTGTTAACTTAGTTATTGCCGGCACAACGCCATGATCAGACAACTCAGGTGGCGTTAAATTAAATGTTGCTGTACGTACCCCTTTAATAATGTTGGTAGTCAGTTCTTTTAGGTGTTCAATTTTTGAAGCTGTTTTATTAATGTCAGAAATATCAATACTTTCTAAATTATATTTTAATCCCGTTAGCATTTGTCCAATTCCATCGTGTACATCTTTTGCTATACGATTTTGTTCCTTTTCCTGGTTTTCTATGATCTTACTGGATATGATTTTCTGCTGATTCATTTTTTCCTCAAAACTTACTTTTGTCAAGCGTTCTATCTCTAATTGCGCTTCTTTTCGTTTTGTAATTTCAGATGCTATTATAAGCAGCTCAGACTTATCCTCAGTAGGATTAAATGGAATAATAGCCATTTCTAACCAAACATGTATAGCGCCCGGGGCAGTTGCTTTTACCTCACCTTGCCAACCGGTTTTTTTATATTTTAAAACTAAATTTTCAATTGTATGTTGTTCGTTTTCCTGCGCAGACAAGACTTCTGAAAAGCTAACATTGGAACTAAATTTAGTAAATTTAAAAAGCTGTGAAAACTTTTTCCCCATATGTACAATCGTTCCATCCGGTTTTATTCTGGCAAATAACAAAGTTTCATCCATCGCTTGTGTGAGAGCCAACAATTCTTTAACGGATTTTTCTTTGGCTACACTTAATTCATCTGCATCATAAGCCATTTTTTTAGCCTTTTTTTCAGCAATCAACAATTCAGCAAGTGTGTTTTTAACGGTTTTTGCTGTGGGCCAAAAAATGAATATAAATTCGCCCAACAGGATTAATAACGTAAGAGTCATCAATATGACCTCCAGGTCGCGCAACCAACTTACTTTTTCATCCGCCTCAAAATCATATTGGTTTACAATTTTATCCATCATCAATAAAAAATCGCCTTCATTTTCTTTTACTTTATTAATGTCATCAATAAAAGCACTAATGGGCAAAGTCGGAATGTTTTCAACCTTTTCAATAATAGATTCTGAAGCGTTACCAATAGTATTGAACGACGTATTTAAACTTTTAAACATTTTAGAAATAATTGGACTGTTATTTCCTGGCAAACCCAGACTATCATTGCCTTTTTGAAGCGCTAAATGGGATAATTGCCAAAGTGAAAGCGTGTTTTTAATATGGTCTTTTAATAGCATTCTTTCATCTAAATCTTCTTCTGTAGAAAGGGATACAATTTCTTTGGTAAGTTTTTGACTCAACATGCGCTGCCTACCGGCAACATTAATAACCGTTGAGTCACTTTGTTGTGATTTAAGATGGGTTCTAATTAAAACCTGGCTAATAATAACTGAAAGCGCAATGGTACTTAGCGCTATGATATACAAACGGCTTAGTTTATCAAACGTACGTTGATCTAAAGAATTACCGTTATTACCCATATTATTTATAAATTAAGTAATGGCTCGTTTTACTAAAGCTAAACTTTTTTCAGAAAAGGGAAGTTTTAAAGCAGTTTTATGGCCTTTATCAGACATTTTTACCCATGTTTTTTTCAAGATATCAACAACTTTTTCATCATCATGTTTTTCGGCAAATTCATCAAAATAATAATCTAGAAAAACCAAACAAATAGTGTCTTCCAAAACTTGGGTTTCCTCATTCTTTTTAATCAATTTTTTTTTGATTAAAAAAGAAACCCTATCAATGAATTGTTGGTCGTAACCCACTTGTTCAAGGATTTCGGCGGTTAAGTCCGCATGCATTTTTTTTAGGGTTTCGCGCCATTTTAAGTAGCCAACCCTATCCATAGGGTATTCATCTCTGGCAATTTTCCATCTGCAAATATGTTGCGCGCGTGCAGCAATTTGCAATGCTTTTGATGCATTGGGCTCAAACTGCAATAACTTTCTGGTCATCCTTTGGGAATATAGCAACTCCTTGGAATATTCCAATCCAGCAACTTTATAAGTGTTTATGTCTTCTGAATTTTTTTTATCTATTAAAGCTATGGCAGTTTCAAATCTTGTCGGCTTCATTTTTTATGTATTAATCTGAAAAGCCAATATACACATTTCCGTTTTCAATCTTAACAGGATAGGTGGCAATTTTTAAATCCTCTCCAGCCAAATCCCTTCCATCTTCCAAAGAAAAATTCTTTTTGTGCATCGGGCATACCACTTTTGGTACACCGCCCTTATCGCCTATCATACCTAAGGACAACACCATTTCCATTTTATGCGGACATAAATTTTGGCAGGCATACCATTTTGATATTCTGGTGAAATTATACACCGCAATTTGTTTGGTTTTGTACTTGATACAAGCCCCGCTATTTTCTGGAAAAAGCGACGTTTTACCCACATTAAACCATGTTTTTACATCGGTTACAGCAACTGTTTCGTATTGTTCTAATATATTTTCCATCCTTAAAAGTATTGTTCAAAATCTAATTTTTATTTGGGCGTTACCTTTTACTCATACCTACAAGGTTCTCAAAACCTTGCAGGATCGCAAAAGGTCGGGCTTTTCGTTACAAGTCCTCGCTCGTACCTCACTGTGGGCTTTCCTCTGCAATCCCTAACGCAGGGTCAGTCCGCAGTTGTCAGTCTTCAGTATGCAGTTAAAAACTTATCCGCAAACCAAATTACTTCTGTCATCCACCTTCTGTCATCCATCAATCTTTTTTCTATCCGTAAACAAGCTGAACTTCCAACTTCGTACTTGTAACTTCTAACTTTTTTCAACTCCAAGCTTTTGGCATTTTTTGCTCACGCATAGGTACAAATACTAAATTATCATCTGTATCATCAGAATTCACAAAATGCTTAAAACGTTTCATCATTTCCGGGTTTTCTATGGCTTGTTTCCATTCACACTCATATTTATTTATAAGCCCCTCCATTTCTTTCCCTAAATCCTCAGCAATGCCTAATGTATCTTCAATGATTACCTGTTTTAGGTAATCAATACCGCCATCCAACTTATCCAACCATGGTGCAGTTCGTACTAAAGGACCAGCTGTACGTATGTAGAACATTAAAAAACGGTCTAAGTATTTTATAGCGGTTTCATCATCCAATTGTTCTGCAAAAAGTATAGCGTGTTTGGGCGTTGCACCCCCATTTCCGCATACGTATAAATTCCATCCGCCTTCAACAGCAATTAAACCAAAATCTTTTCCTCTTGCTTCGGCGCATTCGCGAATACAACCTGAAACGCCGCCCTTTAATTTGTGTGGTGAGCGCAAGCCTCTATATCTGTTTTCAATTTCGATGGCAAAAGTTACACTCTCATGCATACCATATCTACACCAAGTGGAGCCTACACAACTTTTTACTGTACGTAGTGATTTGCCATAGGCATGTCCACTTTCAAAACCAGCATCAATCAGTTCTTTCCAAATAAAAGGTAACTCATGAATTTGAGCACCAAACAAATCGATACGCTGCCCGCCCGTTATTTTGGTATATAAATCGTATTTTTTAGCTACCGCACCAATGGTAATCAATTGGTCTGGAGTAATTTCTCCACCAGCAACCCGTGGTACAACAGAATAGGTGCCGTTACGCTGAATGTTTGCTAAAAATCGATCGTTTGTATCTTGAATAGTAACCTGCTTGTTTGCCGTTTCCATAGTGATGGTTGCAAAGATAGAAGCTAATGCAGGTTTGCAAATCTCACATCCATGGCCTTCACCAAATAGGTTTAAGGCTTCTTCATAATTGACTACTTTATTTACTTTAATCAAATCATAAAGTTCTTGACGATTAAAATTAAAATGCTCGCAAAGTGTTTCCTTAACTACTTTCCCAAGTGATTTTAGAGTTTCATTTACCAAATCCACTACCATAGGCTTACAACCGCCACAACCCGTTGTTGCTTTAGTTTTTGTAACGATATCTCCAAAATTATTGCAATCGCCTTCAGTAATTGAGCAACAAATATCACCTTTAGTAACACTCTCACACGAACATACTTGAGCAGTATTTGGCAAATCTGAAACACTACCAAAAGATGTTCCACCTTGACTAGCCGGTAAAATAAGTTGTGAGGGATCCTCAGGAATGGCCATTCCATTCAAGTAAATTTGATGTAACATGTTATAATCTGACGCATCGCCAACTAGAATACCTCCCAATAATGATTTACCATCAAGACTCACGTTTATTCTTTTATATAAATGCTGTGTTTTATTTTCAAAAATAACGGAATGCCCTTTGGATGCTGGCATAAATGGTTCGCCAAAACTAGCTACATCAACACCAATTAGCTTTAGTTTTGTAGACATGTCTATATCATTTGGCATAACAATTTCTGTATTGCCTAAAATTTGATTTACAGCTACTTCTGCCATTTCATATCCAGGCGCTACCAAACCGTAAATCATCTGATTATAAAGTGCAATTTCACCAATGGCATAAATATGTTCATCTGAAGTTTGCATTTTATTGTCTACCTGTACCCCACCGCGAACACCCATTTCCAAGCCACAGGTTTTTCCTAGCTCATCCCTTGGTCGAATTCCTGCCGAAATAATGAGCATATCCACATCCAGCACATCATCCTCACCAAACTCCATTCCTGTTATGAAAGTATCTCCCAAAATTTGATTGGTCACTTTACTTAAATGAATATTTAGCCCTATTGATTCTAACTTTAATTGTAAAACCTGACTGCTTCTAGAGTCTAATTGCCGTGGCATTAATTTAGGAGCAAACTCAACAATATGTGGCTCTAAGCCCATATCCATTACTGCCTTACCAGCTTCCAGCCCAAGCAAACCACCACCTAAAACAGCTGCTTTGGCATGTCCCTTTTCTGCTTTAAGTTTAGAAGCATAGGCCATCATACCTTCTAAATCCTCAATCGTTCGATAAACAAATACGCCTTCTTTTTCAACACCCTTAATCCCTGGTACAAAAGCCGAAGAACCCGTAGCCAACACCAAATAATCATAGGAAAACTCACGATCTTTAACCGTAGTTATTGTTTTTCTTTCTCTGTGTATATCGGTAACCCGTTCACCAACAATTAAATCAATGCCATTTTCTGCGTACCATTCTGCCGGAGCCATCTCAAGAGCCTTTGCATCTTGATTTTCAAAATACTCACTTAAATGAACACGATCATAAGCAGGTCGTGGTTCTTCACCAAAAACAGTTATTTTGAAAGTCCCAGGATTAGACTGGGAAACAAATTTTTCACAAAATTTATAACCAACCATTCCGTTGCCAACAATAATAATTTTTTTCATAACTACGTATTTGAAAAACAAATATAAGTATTAATACTTATTTTTATATACGTATTTTATTTTTTTTGAGCATTTATTAGATTTTTGCTGATTTCATAAAAAGTGAAGATATTAATTATCTAATACGGAAATTTGACAATTTTGTTGGATAAAATAATACTGATAATGTAAAAACTTAAACCTTGACTCTATAACTCAACACATAAAGTACTTGATAGATTGAATAATAACTAGACCATTGAGAGGTGCCAAGACTCTATATTTAGTGAGATAAATTAAATTAATTAGACTTTGTTGACAGTTTAAATGTCTCGCAGTCTCGCTTATTAAAACATATAAGTGAGTAATTCAATAAAAAAACCTCCAACCAAAAAGGTTGAAGGCTTTACATGTAGAGCGAACAGAAAAAATGTCGAACCTTTTGATATTGGAATTAGAGAAATTTGAAGTTTTTAGGATTAATTACATTAACAAAATCTAACTTCTTAGAGCTTTTAACAATTTTAGTGGTCTGGACGGGACTCGAAAGCATTGATATAGGTTATTTTGTTAATTTTAAACGCTCCTGTATTTTCTAACATGCTGTTATTTAGTCTATCTTTTTACCTTTAACCGTCACTTTAAATATCTTTTTAACACTACCAAAATTGTTTGTTGCTTTTAATATATAGGTTTCTGATTTGTCTAAATTTTCCATATACTCACCATTAATCTTTTGTAGCTTTCCAAATTCTTTGTTTGCATCTTGAATATCAGACATTATTTCTCCGAAACTATCAAATAGTTGTATTTTTTGAGCATTATTAATCTGCCAGTAAAAACGAACTTGCTCGCCTCGCTCAATATTTTGTGGTTCAATCTTAAAAAAAACAATTTCCGGTGCTGACTCTAGTTTTGGTTTTGAGTCAACAGTAATTGTAATATACATGTTTTTTCCTGGCTCTCTAGTATATGTCTCCAATGATCGTTTGGCATTTAATCGATATGTAGTTGTTTTCTTTGGTGAGATATTTACAAATCCAGAAGGTTTTACTTTTTGCACATTGGGACGCTCTCCATAAAGACTAACATTGTAGGCATTCTCGGTTTGCCACTCAAGTGTTGTTGAGTCTCCTTTTATGATATTCGTTTTCTTTGCTGTAAAAGAAATAATTCTTGGATGCTTAATCGTTGAGTTCCATGATTTATTAAACAAGAATTCTTGACAATATATTTTACGTTTAATAGCTAACATGCATATATTAATACTTTTACTTGTGAAATCATCGTTTTTCAAGTGTTTTTTAATCGTAAAACTGACCTGATTATTCCCCGTTTTAAGCGGGATCAATGCTGTATTGACATTCCGAGACATTGAGTTCCCACCGCCATCTTGAGGAAATGCATAAATAAAGAACTTTTCCGGGTCTGTTTCTCCAACATAGCTATAGTTAACCGTAACCTTAATCTCGACATCAGAAATGTTATCCACCTCAAAGTTACTGATGCTTATCCCTTTAGCTATTGTCTCTTTGTCTTGTGCTTGACTTTGAAAAGCGAAACAAAAAAATACTATTCTTGCAGTTATTTTTATTTTATTTTTCATGATTATTGTTTTAGGTATAATATCATTCATATAATCAGCACTCTTTTTTCAATTAGATTATTTAAAATATTCATTTCGAAAGTCCAACACTTCTTGCGCTTTATTTTTTATTTCTTCATCTTCGTTCTTTAATAATTCCCTTATATAATTTGTCACACCTTTATTATTAATGAGTGTTAATGCTGATACGGCTTCTAGTTTTACTTCTTGAGAAACTAATTTATTTTCAACAAATGATTTAACATACGGAAAAACATAATATGAACCTGTGTTTCCTAAAACCAATAATTGTTGAATAGTATCTGTCTCAAACTTCATTTTTTCAATAAGGTAATACGTTAATTTATTAGATTGCAAAGTATCAGAGATAATGAAATTATTGGCCATTCCTCCTAATGCTAGTTGCGCTGTTGATGTTATAAAATAATCTTGAGATTCGTTTGTAGTAAATGCTAATGTCTTTAATACTTCTACAGCTCTTTTTGTGGGAAATTCTGTTGTTGCCAAAACTGGTAAAAGCTTAACTAGAATTTCTTCGTTGCTTTTGTTATTATCAATAAGAGTTGCTAAAGCATCTATGGCATGGGTGGTTTCAGTAATTGATAATGCCTGACTTAATATATTAAAAGTATTGGAGTTATAGGATTCATTGGTAAGAATAGAAACCGCTTTTTTGCAATATTCTGGGTGTAAATAAAAAATTCCTCTAAACTTTAAAATTAATGACTCTTCTTCCTTTTTTGTTAAGTTTTTAGCTCTAGACAATTGTTGACTTAATGTTTGCCAATTATCTAACCCCAAAGTCCCTTCGTAAGCCATTCTTCTTATTTTCCCTTTCGGTATTGATTCACTTAATGTTGTGGTTTGACTATAACTTGGAGATTTTACCAACACCCAAAAGGGAACAATATCTTTATTTTGAACTGATTCTTTTGATGTTAAAAAAACAGAGGTTTTAGCACCTAAAATACTTAAGGTGTCTTGGTTGTTAAGAATTATTTGAGCTTCAGAAGTATTTAGTGTTATAATAGTTCCTTTAGCATCTGTTACAATAGTTGTTTCATTATCAATCTTTACTTTTTGATTTTCTTTTTTTGATTTATACTTTATATATTCTACTATTTTTTTACTATATCTATTGCCAGAACTATCAGGGTCTTTAGCTGTGTATTCTGCGATATAAGTCCCCATGGTATTTTCTTCAGTAGTTTGCCAGGTATTCATTTTTTTTACAGGTTGAGCAAATTGCATCCTACTAATAATATCTTTATATATTCCTGTTGCAATTTCAGTTATTCCAGAATCCAATCTAAGGGTTACTACTTTTCCTAAAGAATCTGTTTGAACAAATACTGGCTTGGACAAGTCATTAATCAAAATATCTGAATTAGTAGAAATTCCTCCATTTTTTATAACAAGCGAAGGATTTTGTAATTGATAAGAAAATAACACGCCACTACGGTTGTTTTCAAGAATCGTTTTTTTTATATCGCTATTTATTATTATCTCTAAATGTTGTAAAGATTCACTATTAAAGAATGATTTTTTTGCATTAATAGTATCTGTGCTATACAACTTCTTAATATCACTATATCCAAAGCTCTCGGCATTATATCTATAATTAAATTGTTTAGCAGCATCAATCGCTTTACTTCCTTTGCATCCGTCAAAAAACAAAGATAAAAGAAGTATGCAACTGAAACTAATAAGGGTTCCAAACTTACTCATAGATTTTGTAAAAATCATGCTATTAATTTTTAGTAAATACAGGCTCCTCGTATTTTGCTATATTGGCCAAATTGAACGTTTTTTGACCTTCGGCTATAGTGCCAGAACTTTTATAGCCATTCCATTTAAAAAATTCATGTTCTACAGGACGCCAGCATTTATCAATAACCGGAGTGCAAGCCTCCAAGTATGCATACATCGAACCACTTAATACTTCAAGGTCATACCCAAAATAAAAATTTACTCCAAGTACTATTTGTTCTGAATTTTGGTTCCATATTCCTGTAAAAGCCTGTAAATCCAATTCGCCTTTAATAAACGTTAATTCACCACCAACACCACCACCTAGAAGCTGTAAAAATTCAGCACCTGCTTCTGCATAACCTTGTAAATTAACCATAGGTTTCGCTTGAACTTGTGCTACTGTTCTTAAAATTTTGGCTCCATATTCAAAGCCAACTTCGCCTTTAGCTCCAATAAGCCCGTTAAAATCAATACCAGGTACTATTGGGACTTCAATTTCAAAAGAAACATCAAACGTATTAGCAAATATTCTAGAAAAATCAGCCTTTTGTGCGTACTGCTTATTCATATTAAAAAGTGTTTTTCCCAACGCTTTGATTTGAATTTTTGCAAACATTTTTTTTGTTATATCCGAAGGTGCATAAAACTCACAACTGGCATTAAGTATATCTATGGATTTATCAAAAAGTGAACCTTTGGCTTTTCCAGTTGCTGATACTAAAAATTCTGACTTGCTTTTTTCTGGGTTTTTTGGGTCGAACGGATAAATTTTAGCATAACGTTGTACGGATCCTTGCATACTTGCCTGAAACGTACTTGGTTCACCAAAGCTCCAGTCTTTATTTATTGTTTTGTTAACTTCATATATTTTTTTAAGATTCCCGAACTGTCCAGCCTTAATCTTAAAATTTCTCCATGATCTAGTTATTTTTTGTGCTTTTACTGTATTTGATGTATTACCAAATACATATTTGCTAACGTCTTGCTTTTCTTTAGCGCTGTACATGCTATAGGGCTTTAATGTAATTGTCCTTCCTGTATTTGAAGATGCGCGATTGTCATGCAACGATTTTACGATCTTTACGGGTTTTTCCAAACTCATAAAATTTTTAAGTTCTGCTCCTCTTTTCATAGGCCCGATAGCTTTTGGTGCTGTTGCTACTTTACCATCTAAAAATTCACTTGGTGTAATTGTTTTAGAAGCAATTTTATTATCATTGTTTCTTAATGTATAGCCTTCTGCGTTAAGTTTTTTTTCAATGGCATTCGCTTTATTTACAAATTGTTGAGCAGTAATTGTATTTCCATTTTTTAAAGTGACTTTTTTACTAGGCGAAATAGCTTTCCCATCTTTATCTTCAAGTCTAAAGGGTACAAATTTAATTTTATCCTTTTTAACTTTTTTCCATTTAGGATTATCTACAGTTATTTTAACTGGAGTCATTTTAGATTTTATAACAGCAGATTTTTGGGCTTCATTTTTTAATCTTTTAAAAGGATCTGATTCAAAAATACTTAAAGTACCGATAGTACCAATTAATCCAGTATAAGCATTCGCTTTATTTGCTGTTGTATTGGCATTTATTCGAATATACCCTTCAATCCTAACTTTTCTATACCCACCAGCTTCGGCTGCTTTTATTCCCTGTGGGGAAGCAATGGTAAAATTATCTGTTCGTGTATTGTTGTAATACAACCAAAGCGGTTTATATAAATGCTTATATTTTGAATTGACTGTTTTTAGTACATACCCTTCAATTCCTAAATTTTGATAACCACTAGCTTTAGCAGCTCTTATGCCTTGAGGTGAAGCCGTTGTAAAATAGTCCTTACGTGTTTTGTTATAGTACAAATAAAGGGGAACTGCTTGACCCTCTTCATTAGATGATTGGCTTAAAACGTAACCATCCTTTCTTACAAAGCGATATTTTGCAGCCAATGCAGCGTTCTTGCCTTTTTCAGAAGCTGTCAAAAAATTATCTGTCCGCGTATTACTCCAATAATGATTTATAGGCTTATAGGTGGTTTGAGCGTTAAAATTAGCAGTATAAACTTGTGTGTTTATTTGTGCTTGGATTTGAGCTACATACATGGTTACAAGAATACCTGTTACCCAGACAATCAGTGTTTTGCTAAATTTTAATTTTTGTACAGTTTTCATGATTTTAAATTATTAATTACAAAATGTTTTAAGTGTCACATACAAGATTAAGGATATGCCTTAAAAATGGCATGTACTATTTAGTCAAAGTCTAGCAGTATTTATGAATTGATAAAAGAAGAGCCAGTATTATTGCAAGACAAGAGATGTTTTTTGTGTTAAACTATTTAAAATATGCTATTTAAGAAAATCGCTTGGTGCAAAGCCAAATTCTTCCTTAAAGGCACGACTAAACCAAGAGGGAACGCTAAAACCAACCTCGTATGCCACTTCAGAAACTGTTTAATTCGTGAAACCCGTATTTCAAAAGCCGCAGGCGAATTGAAATACGATGGTTGAACGAACCCCGCATTTTTTTGCGGGGTCTCAAATTTAATACTTCGAGGTTTGCCTCGGGATGCAAAAAATATTTTCCCCTAAATGCCTCGTGGGCTCGCCCCGAGGATTTTTACTGGCAAGATCCCCAGAGCCAAATCTAGTATTTTCTATGTCTTTATGAATTAGTTTGACCACTTTTTGAAGAAATTGTATTTTAGGGTCTTTAGTCGGTTTTTTTTAATACTATTTTAAACCCTTTGCTGTATTAGTGACCCGTTATGTTAAAAAAGGAAAGCCACTTAACTTATTTAGTGGCTTCCCTATCTTCTTTGGTAATTTATAGCGCGTTTGTTATTATAAGATTTTAAAATAACGATGCTACTCTTAATAAAAGTTTTATTAGTCCATGAACCATACATCATTTTTATGAGTCCCATCAAATCCAGCAATGAGCCATATTTTATCATCAGATACAACAGACGTATGAGAAGTTCTTCTAAAGAAATCTGCCGCTGCTATAGCTTGAGACCATGATAATCCGTCTGCACTACTCCATACATCGTCTGCACTATCACTAAAAGGAAATTCTCCACCAATAACCCAGATCTTATTATCAAAAACTACCGAGGTGTGTGCCCCTCTTTTGGAAAAGGCTGCATCTGTTGTAACAGAGGTCCATGTCATGCCATCAGAACTAGACCAAACATCATTTTCTCTATTATTACCTGAACTCCACCCAGCAATTACCCAAATTTTATCGTTAAAGACTACAGATGTGTGACTATTTCTCGCCAAGAAAGGCGCTGAGGTAGTAACCTCTGTCCAGGTTACGCCATCTGGACTGGACCATACATCATTTTTTTTGTTACGATCTTCATCAATCCCGCCAATTACCCAAATTTTATCGTTAAAGACAACAGATGTGTGACCTTCTCTGGCTGAAAAAGCTGCTGAGGTAGTAACCTCTGTCCAGGTTACGCCATCTGGACTGGACCATACATCATTTTTACGGATAGAAATATTAGATTCGACTTGTCTTCCACCAATCACCCAAATTTTATCATTGAAAACTACAGATGTGTGAAAACCCCTAGTTGAGAAAGGTGCTAAGGTTGTTTGTGTCCACAATACACCATCTGGACTGCTCCATACATCATTTTTATAATTGGAAGAAGCTTCACTTCCAGCAATCACCCAGGTTTTATTGTTGAAGACTACAGATGTGTGAAATACTCTTTTCGAGAACCCTGCTGCATCTGTAACCGGTGCAGCAGGAATATTAAGGTTTCTAGTGGTAAAGCTAAAGGTGTTACTGGCACTTGTATTGCCTGCCTGGTCTGTTGCAACAACCCTCCAAAATAGATTCTCTAACAAGGGTAATCTTTCTAGAAGTGTAAAGCTTGTACTATTAATTTTACTCGCTATACTGGTTGTTGGGTTGCTGTTTGCATCCATAAGCAGCTCGTAGGTTATGGTGTCTCCATCGGGATCTACGGCTGCATTCCAAGTAAATGTAGGTTTTACATCTACGCCAATAGCTCCATCTGTTACCGCTATTAAGGTAAAAGCTTCTGGTGCTTGGTTGGGAGCTTCATCGCTACTACTGCTACAGCTTGCTGCTATAAGCATTAAACATAGGGCCGATGCGATTACTAACTGTTTTTTAAGTGTTTTCATGGTTTTTATATTATTTATTCAAAAAGCTCAAAATAAGCTTGTTACAATATTATATCAAAAACCAAAAAGCATCATGTACTATTTAATCAAAGGCTAGCAGTATTTGTGCATTGCATATAAAATTTGTGTTTTTAATGTAATATTGGAAGATTGAATTAAATAAAGCAATAGTGTCCAGTTAAAGACATAAGACCGCTACGCTGTAAGAACCAAGAATCAAGACTTGATTGTAACTGATTGATAAACATTGATTTTTAAATTCATACCATTCTAAAAAAATAAAAATTTTCAGTAATTGCAAAAAGCAACCCCTTTTTTTATAAGCCTTGAAAACCCTGTGTTCACAATGGTTTTCATTAAATGAACTATTTTTAATCGGACAATAGTA
>TARA_R110002049_G_scaffold295909_3_pt1 | contig 25539 bp, 24 predicted proteins | sample TARA_R110002049 | Tara Oceans TARA_R110002049 (sample SAMEA4396941) | marine metagenome | biome: Polar Biome; feature: [SRF] surface water layer (ENVO:00010504); material: water (ENVO:00002006), including particulate matter (ENVO:01000060) such as... | depth 5 m
TAATTCTCGCTGAGTGGGAAAGAACTTAATCAATTTGGTATAAATAGCACTTATGGGCATTAGCGTACTTTTAACGTACAATAACTTTTTGTATTATTTACTATTACCGCATTATGTTTACCAAAAGCTCTTTCAGCCCTGCTTGGTGGCTCAAAAATCCTCACCTGCAAACTGTTGCCGCTAAATTTTTTAGGCGTCATCATAATATTACTACAACCGATGAAACCTTAGAGTTACCCGACGGTGACTTTATTGACTTAGCTTGGACTGAAAAAGTGAACTCGGCATGTACTCGCCCGATTGTTGCGGTTTTACACGGTTTAGAAGGCTCAAAAAATAGCCATTACGCTAAGGGCATGTTATCAGCAATTAAAGCGCAAGGTTGGGTAGGAGTATTGATGCATTTTCGTGGCTGTAGCGGCCGACCTAACCGTATGGCAAAATCTTATCATAGCGGTCAAACCTGTGATGTTGACTATTTTAGCCAACACCTTGCTAGGCATTACCCAGAGGCGAAAAAAGCCATTGTCGGCTTTTCATTAGGTGGTAACGTTTTAACAAAATACTTAGCAGAACAAAAACAAACGACTTATCAAGCAGCTTGTGTTATTTGTGCTCCACTTGACCTATCAAGCTGCTGTGACCGAATTAACCAAGGATTTTCTCGCGTCTATCAAAAATATCTGGTTGATATGCTCAAAGCCAGTACGATAAAAAAAATAGATGCTAAATTGCTGAATAGTGTTGATATAAAAAGTTTACAACATATTCGATCAATTCGAGATTTTGATCAAATGATTACCGCTCCTATCAATGGCTTTGCAGATGCGAATGACTATTATCAACGCTCAAGTGGCAGAGATGTGCTTAAAGACATCGCCGCACCCTGTTTGATCATTCATGCCAGCGATGATCCTTTTTTATGTGATAAAAATACCACGGCTATCACTATGCTACCGCAGCAGATGACCTTTGAAATAAGTGCCCGTGGCGGTCATGTTGGCTTTATTAGCGGTAGTAATCCATTCAAGCCTAAATTTTGGCTTGAACAACGCATTCCAGAGTTTTTCACGAGATACTTATGATTATTGCCTTAGATCAATTACCTACCGAGACCTTAAACGCCATCATCGAGAACTTTGTGCTAAGAGAAGGTACTGAATATGGCAGTGAAGATGTTTCTCTGACTGACAAAATAAGCCAAGTTCATCAGCAACTAAAACAAGGCTCCGCACTATTGGTTTATTCTGAATTACATGAAACGGTGAATATTCTTCCCGCAGCGCAATTTAATGAAGGCAGTGAAGAAATAATAGAATAAAAAAGGCACTGAAGCAGTACCTTTATAAATTCAATAAAAACAAACTTAGCGAACAAATGTCACCGAAAAACTGACCGGTACAACATAGTCAATGCTCGGTAACGAGGCTAACTCTTTTAATTTATTAATACCAGCCACCAGCGAAAAATCCTCCGCTTTGATAAAAAATGGTTGGCTTGTATGCACTAACATTTGTTTTTCAGTCAATTTAATCACATTGACATTAATGCTGACAGCTTGCTGTTGGCCATGAAAGTCTATTTGTCCATCGACGGTTAACTGTTTAACGTCGCCCGTTTTTAAGGCTGCAAGCATAGTATTATCAAGCTGAGCACTAAACGTTGCAGAAGCGTATTTATTGCTTTCAAAGACAAATTGTTTCATGCGCTCATCACGAATGACAATATTAGTGTTAACACTAGCTAAGTCGACATTAATATTAACCTGTGCTTTTTCATCAATATTACCGGCAAGTGTTGAGAAATGATGATTTTCTGCAATCATTGATTTTTTCACTGACATAAAGGTTAACTGCGACTTTTCATTATCGAGTTGCCATGCTGCTAACACAGGTAAACTCGTCATGATACTCGCCAGTAAAGTTATTAAAATTAAAGTTGTTTGGCGCATTGAGCACTCCATTTTTTTGATGTACGCAACTCACAATATCCCATGATACTTCAACAAGCAGTGTCAGGGGAGATATGTCAGTGCCTAAGGTTATTTAATTAAGCGTGTAGCTCTATGTGGTTTAATAATATCATGCCAAGGAATATTTTTGCTCCCTAAAGACAAAAAGTCAGGCTGCATTAACGTTTCACGTTGATTATAGGTTAAGGGATTAAATTCACTATCAATAATACTGCCACCGGCTTGTTCAATAATACAATGGCTTGCACCAGTATCCCATTCACCTGTTGGTCCGACACGTAAGTAACAATCAGCGCCACCTTCGGCAATTAAACAGTTCTTTAACGAGCAACTCCCTAAAGCAACGCGATCATAGCCATAGTCGTCATTTAAATATTGGCCCATTAAGTTAATATCTTGTCGGCGGCTTATTGCAACTTTGATCCGACGTTTACCATCATATTCTGCCACTTGTATCCTATGACTCGCGACATTATCTTCTTTAAAAGCACCTAAGTTATTTTGTCCGTAATAGGTTAGATGGTGATCTGGAGCATGAATAACCCCAATGCTCGGCCAACCATTTTCCACCAAGGCAACATTAACCGCAAAATCACCACTGCCAATAATAAACTCACCGGTACCATCAATCGGGTCTAATAACCAATAGCGCGACCACTTACTACGCTCTGTAAGTGCTAAAGCGCCGACTTCTTCAGAAATAATAGGAATATCTGGCGTGAGAGTTTTCAGTACGTCCATTAAAACATCATTAGCGGCAATATCAGCGCTTGTCACTGGGCTATTATCGGCTTTTATTTCAGCGGTGTAATCACCATTTTTATAGTGGCGACTGACTTCTTGTCCTGCTTTTTTTGCACTTTCCAGTGCCACAGACAATAACATTTCCGGGCTCATTAAATACCTCCCAAGTGATCTTTAACTAATAACAATGCGGCAAGGCTTCGAGCCTCATTAAAGTCTGGTTGCTGTAATAACTGTCGATAATCAGCTAATGACCAAGACACGACCTCTAAAGCTTCAGGTTCGTCACCCTCCAGTTTTTCAGCATAAAGTTGATCCGCTATAAAAATAGTCATTTGTGCATCAAAAAATGCGGGGGCCATCGCAACGGTCTGAATAAACGTTAAGTTTTCAGCGCCATAACCAATTTCTTCTTTCAGCTCTCTATTTGCTGCTTCGGCAGCGCTTTCGCCAGCATCAATCAAACCTTTTGGAAAACCTAACTCATAGCTATGAGTACCGGCACAATATTCTCGCACCAACAGCATGGTATGTTGGTCAAGCATAGGAACGATCATCACAGCCCCTCGACCCGCGCCTGGCATACGCTCGTATTCACGTTCGACACCATTGCTGAAAGTGAGGTCAATTTGTTCTATAGCAAATAAGCGACTTTTCGCTACTTGCTTACGTGCAGTAATTTGCGGTAGTACTTTTTTTGTTGTCATAACGCCCTTTATTGCAGCAACTTAGTAAAAGAATGCATTAAAGTAAAAGCTAAAGTTTAACCATAGCACGATAACCTTGAATACATAGTCAAATCTCTTCGGTATAATCCTATAATAAACGTGTTTCTAGGGAAAAATCTATGCTTGATTGGTCAAAAATCTCAACTGTTTTACTCGATATGGATGGGACTATTCTCGATTTACATTTTGATAATCATTTTTGGTTGCATCATCTACCCCAACGTTACAGTGAACTGCATAGCGTAAATTTAGCTGAAGCTAAAAAATTACTCCTTGAGCATTACCAAAGAGTTAAGGGCACAATAGACTGGTATTGCTTAGATTATTGGGCCGAGCAAACGCAACTATCTATTACTGACTTAAAGCGAGAGGTGCAACATTTAATTCAATTACGCAGTGATGCCCATGACTTTCTTTGTGCACTCAAATCTTCAGGCCGTGACATTGTACTCGTGACGAACGCTCATCCTGCTAGCTTAGCACTCAAAATCGAACGTACTCAATTAGACAAATACTTTGATACGCTTTACTCTACGCATGAGTTTGGTGTTACGAAAGAGTCTCAACTGTTATGGCAACGACTACAAGAAAAGCATGGCTTTATTTTAGAGAATACACTTTTTGTTGATGATAATATCACTATACTCAATTCAGCTAAAAAGTATGGCTTTGAACATTTATTGGCGGTGGCAAACCCTGATAGCCAACAAGACAGTCGTGTGATTAATGAATATCCCGCAATTATCGATTACAGTGAATTTCTAGCAGAAATAAAGGCAACGGCTCAGAACTAACCCGAGCAGGTGAACTCACTTAGCGAAAGAATTCCTAGGAACACGAAAAGTGAGTTGAATATAAATTAACCCCCAGTTCGGGTTAAGCTACTTTACCCAACAATGCTATTTAAACGCCTATCAGCGTTATTTTTACGCCCAATAGCTCGCTATTGGTTTGTAAAAATTCCTTGCTAAGCGCCTAAATTCCATCATTGCGATTTTTTTCATCTTTTACTTAAAAAATATCGTGAATAATTCAGCGAATAACACTATGAATCATAAGTTATAAAGCCCATCAATCCGAACTGAGGTTAAATTAAGCGCTATAGCTTTAAACGATAACGGCCTTTTCTATCAGGCTTACCTAAAAAGCTTAACGCTTCTCTTAATTGCTTAGGAAATTTTTCCCCTGGTGTTAAGTATCCACTACCAGCAAAGCGACCGCCTTGCTTTAGTTGTGCATTATAGCTCAAGCCTAGATCATTATTAGGTGCTATCTCGGCAATCAATTCGCCTTTATCACAACTCAATGCTGCCGAAAGCTTACCAAGTTTAACTTTTTCATCAAATGCCGAAACAGCAGCATCGCGCCATTCAAGCTCACCTTGTAATTCACCACAAATAGGGGAGCCCATCACAAAGCGATCAACATTCAGTGTTAACTGCTCATGGGCAATAATGTCTATCGGCAAATTAAGGCGTGCAACAACAGTATTAGCTGCAAGCGAAAGTTGTGCATCATTAATGGTTATATCAGAGCGTAAACCACTAATGGTTAGCTGACCTTCTGGGCCATTAATCAGTGGATCGCCAAAAGTAACCTCCAATTTAGGATCTAGCATGAGTACCGACATTAATGACAGAGCACTTTGTACTTTGCTAATCACCACATCATCAATCATGACTTGTTTGACACTGGCACGCCAAATGGTACCTTCTACCGCCGCTACCGAAACATTAGCCGGCAATTGAATTTGCGTCATTAACCAACTCGCAGGCATTAAGGCAATAACAAACACGCTATAAAAAGCGAAAAAAATGGCGCTGTAAGCAAACGTTTTTTTCATTAACTCTTTCCTAACTGTAATCGACGAACACGTACCACGCCTTGTTCATCCGCTAAACTCAAATCAATATTTTTCACTCGCAGGCCTTCTCTACTGGCTAATTGCTCTAACCAAGTTAATAACTGGTTAAACGATATTTCATCAATCCAGACCTGTAAATCATCAGCTTGAGGCTGCATGCGAGTAATGATTATATCGTTTTGCCTTGAAGTACGATTAACGATACTCGATAAGCTCGCACCACTACGGCTACCACTGCTTAATTTTGCTTGTTTATAGCGTTTAGTGTTGTCTTCAACCCAAGACAATAAAGCCTGTTGACGTTCAATTTTTAATTTACTACTGGCGATATTTTCATTCAATGGTTGCCAAATTAGGCCATATAAAATAAATATTGAAATAGTCGCAGCCATCACCATCACCAAACGCTGCTCACGGAGGTTTAACTGTTGCCACCAAGTTTTCATGAGCGCCCCTTAGCAGATGTATCGGTGATACTGAACGAGCCAGAAATTTGTTCACCCTGGTTATTTTGTGCCCCTAAATTCACGCTTAAACCCGCTTTTTCAAGTGCTACTTTTAACTTTTCGAAATACTGATAATCTTTAGCAACCGTTTGCATACGTACTTCTTGACGCTTACCGTCAAACTTCAGTGTTTGTGGCTTTATTTCCGGTACGCTTGCTAAGGCAGGCTCAAGCTTGACTAATAATGGTAAAAAGCCTGCAGACTCTTCGCTATCACCAACTTCAGCTAATTTTTGTCGTAGCAGTGAACGAATAGTTGACACCTTAACTCGCTTTGCCTCAGGAAATGCGCTTTTATAGTTAGCGATAATATTTTTTTCAATGGCCGACTGTTGTTGAGATAACTGATAAAGTTCAACGCCTTTAAGGGTAAAGTTAAGCAACAATGCGCAGCAAGCAATACCGGCCACCCATAGCCAACTCATACTGGTTGCTGAACGCTTTTCTTTTACTTGCAACTCACCTTGTAACAAGTTGAATTTACGTGAATGATGATTGGCTAAAATAGCCAACGGCAGCTCTTCAGGTAAGTATTCAACATTTAACTCTGCCGGCACTTGTGACAAAGAAGAATAAGCTAATATAGTATGTGCACCTTCATCGATACCAGTAAATTGATTAGCAACAATAGGCCAAGCATTAGCTTCAAATGCCATAACATGCCATGTACTAAGCCTTAACAACACTTGCTCGCCAAGCATTACAGCATGACAACTTTCTTTATCATTAGGTAGTGCCAACGCATCAGGAATAATAACTTTACAGAAAATACCTGCGTTAGCTAACCATTGCTGCCACTGTACTAATTGTTCACGCTCAAGCGCAGCTAAAAAGCAATTATGGCCCTGTTCATCATGTTTGAGGTCACTAAAGGCAAAAAACAGTTGTTCTACATCTTGTGCTAGTTCTTCTTCCAACATGTATGGTGCTGCTAAACGAATAGCCCGTTGCGATGAACCCGGCACCGTCAAACTTTTGATCGCGACATCACTGGCCGGAACAAATGTAATAACGTCTCTTGATAACGACTTTTCAGCTAACTGCGCTAGCGCTTTTGCATTAGGTAATTCACCACTTGCAATAATTTCTTCTTGTCCGTTAGTTTTAATCAGCCAATGAATTCTATTCTCAGCTTGACTGCCTAAACGGATAAATAACGTTTCACCCATTATTCTCGTCCTATGATGCGACTGATCACACTTATATTATTTTTATTTTCTACTTTCATAATGGTATTCAAAGCGAAATAACTATGATTAAAACTTGCTGTTGTTTTAAGTTTAAAATACTCACTTTTAACCGTAAATTGTTGCTGTTTTTCTGGTGGAATTTTCGCTTTACTTAACTCAGGCAAAGCAAAAAAGTCAGCTACACTACTAAAACCTTCTTCTTCGCGGGCAGACAATGCTTGCACCGCGTCATTTTGACTTATCCCTAACATAGCGACAAGTATTTCAGGTTTATCCACTGCTATAGTGTTGAGGTTAACCTTATTAAGATTACTATTGGGTAACACGCAGGCATAGTCTTTGAGTTTATTGATCACGGCAATAGTGAAATGCTCAATAACTCTTAACTCACCTAAGCTTGCCAAGTAATTATTAGCCGCTAAATACGGAAATTCTTTCGCGGCATAATCACTATCCTCTGCCCCTCCTGAACTTGATATACTGCTATTAGCATCGAGCCAATCGGTTAAAGCATCTGCCATATATTCTGCTTCAAAATTACCAACGCCTTCAATACTTAATGCGATTAGCAGCTCTTCAAAAGCAAGTCGGGCAGAAGATTTAGCGCTAGTATCATTGCCATTACCGCTGGTATTACCGTTATCATCATCGGCACGCAAAGCATTTAAATTAAAGCAACTGTGTAAATCGGTTATCTCACCGGTTATTTGCCCAAAGTCGACAGGAAAAGTGCTTTCTCCTTGCGCCCACATCTGTCCCAAATGTGTAACCTCTTCATTATCTTCAAATGACTGGGCTAAAATTCTTTTCGCAAAGGCTTCAGCGCCCATAGCATACCAATAGGCTTGCTGGTTTGAAGCTAAATTGCTGGTACGTTGCATTTGTAATTGTAAACGCGCGGTCATTTGTGTTGCTAAAATAGCAATTAACGCCACAATTAACATAACGGTAATTAATGCTACCCCTTTAGATGAACGCTTAGTGTTAAGGCGGCTAATCACGATCGACCTCCTTTTCTTGTAAGCCATCACCTGCTACGAGAAATTGACGACGAATAATACCATAATCTGTGGTATCTAATTCAATAGCAATTGCCATAGGCAGCGTATTTTCTTGTAAGGTTTTCTGCCATTTTTTACCATCATAAAATTCAAAATCTAACTTTTCTACTTGCGAAATCAAAGGCCTTACTTTCGGCTCTTCGCCTAAGACGGCATCAACAAAATTAAAGTGCACACGCTCTAGTAACTTGTCGTTCAATTGATAAGCTACTGACTGCATATCACTGCGTGGCAGCAATAAACCGGGGTTAGTCCAGCCGTGGCGAACAAAGGCAATGGCCTGTTCACTACTAGAATAACTGTCATGGTCTGTGTGCAAAAAACCTGTTTGAGGTGCTTCACCATTTAAACGTATGCTGCGACGAGCAATCTGCAACATATCACGTTCAATCATTAAAAAACCACGTTGTAATTCATTGATCCTATCCGTGCGCTCTTTAGTGACGGTATCACTATTTAATACCGTTTCAAAAATACTAAAACTGGCCATGCTAATAACGGCAAATATTGCAATGGCAATTAAGACTTCTAGCAGGGTAAAACCCTGTGTTTTACTGCGAGCAAGATGCAATTTTTGCTGACAAGTATTTGGATTAATACTGAGAGGCGTCATTGATTTTTCTTCGAGACATAAGTCATCAAACTACTTAAGGCTGAGGTTTCTTTCTCATTTAATCGCACTTCCATGACAATAGCACGCATATCTTTGTCGGTAGTTTTTAGCACTTTCTGCTGCCATAACCACTCTTGACCAGCTAGCTCTACCTTACCTTTTTTATTGTCTTTTGGTGGCCATGTGTTATCTAAAGTAACCTCAACAAGTTGATTCGATGCGACCCAATTAGCCACAATTTTACTTTCTAAATAACCTAAATTACGGGCATTAGTGTCAGCCGTACCGAGAATGGCAATACCCGCAATAGAAAAAACCGCCATTGCCAACATCACTTCAAGTAAGGTAAAACCTTTTTGCAACCTTTTCACCAAGCAATTAACGTGAGCTGTCATTGGCTATTGGCCCCTCTATCGTCAATGGCGTGCTATAAATACCAGATACTTTAAAACTGACATTTTCATCATCGTCAAAAGTAAACTCAGCAAAAGAAAACGTTAAGCTAAAAGGCGTTATGTCACCACCCGAGAGCATATACACTTGTGGAATAATTTTCTTCTCTTCATCTTCTTCCTCAAAAAAACTATCAGTATCTTCTTCGGTAATTAATAGCGATGAATCGAATAAAAGTGGCTCTTCGATAGGTAAGTCATCAAGTTGTAAACTAATTTCAACATTATCGGGTAAGGTAAATTCTTCAAACAACGGGTTATCTGCAATTGGTGACCATTGCACACCATCGTAACCTAAAAATTGATAAGTGTTTTCTTTAACAAACAGCCCTAACTCAACATTATTCAATAAGCCATATTCTGCGGCAAGGTCAAAAATGCCCGCAAAGCGGGCACTGTTTTGTTGTAATATTTGCTCTGGTTTACTACTGGAAAAAGTAAATTGCACCGCAGAAATCATCACGCCAACCAAGACAATAACTAACATCACTTCTATTAAGGTAAAACCTTGCTGCGAACAATGTCTTGGTTTGGCTGTACAATCAGTATTAAGTTGCATAATGAACAAATAATCAATCAGTAAAGATTATTGAAAATCGCCTAAGTTCCAGTTCCCAATATCATCATCGGTTCCAGGTTCGCCATCAGGCCCCATAGAAAATATATCCATGCTGCCATGCTCTCCTGGGTTTAATAATTGATACTCGCTGCCCCATGGGTCGTTAGGTAAACGTTTTACATAACCACCCTCAGGAAAACGGCGGGGTGCTGGTTCAATATCGGTTTCAGTCACTAAAGCTTCAAGCCCTTGTTCGGTAGTTGGATATTTGTAATTGTCCATTTTATACATGCTTAAAGAGGTTTCTAAAGCATTAATATCTGAAACCGCCTTTTGCATATTTGCTCGTTCTTGACTGCCCATTAAGTTTGGTACCACCATACTGGCTAAAATTCCTAAAATAACAATAACGACCATCATTTCTAATAAGGTAAAACCACGAACATTTTTCACTGCTTTCATTTCTAACTTCCTATTAACGTATTTAACTGAAGAATTGGCTGTAGAATAGCCATAACGATAAATAATACAATACCAGCCATAACCACCATCAGCGCAGGTTCAAAGGCTTTTAATGAGATATTGACTATCGCTTCAAAATCTCGATCTTGGTTGTCTGCTGCACGACCTAACATATGTTCAAGCTGACCACTTTTTTCACCACTAGCAATCATATGTAACATCATAGGTGGGAACAATTTGGTTTGCTCTAATGACACCCGTAAGCTTGCCCCCTCTCTGACTTTATCAGCTGCTTCTTTGACACTTTGCTTAATATATAAATTATCAAGCACTTCTCCTGAGATTTTCATACTCTCTAAAAGAGGAACGGCACTGGCAGTTAAAATACTCAATGTCCGTGCAAATCTAGCAGTATTAACACTTTTTGCTACCTTACCAATTCCCGGTAGGCTAAGAAAGCGCCGATGATAAGCAAATCTAAAACGCTCTTTTTTCAATAGCTGTGACCAAAGTAACATCAGCGCAGCAAAAATTAACACGATAGCTAAACCATATTCACGTAAAAAATCACTACTCGCGATCAAGAACTGAGTCGTGCCAGGTAAGTTAGCGCCCATATGCTCGAATTGTCCAACAATTTTTGGTACAACCGCGGTCAACAAAATAGTAATAACGCCAGTAGCGACAACTGTCATGATTATCGGATAAACCAAGGCCTGTATAAGCTGTGATCTAAGTTGCTCTCGTTGTTCAGTATAATCGGCGAGCCGATCCAGTACTTTATCAAGATGTCCTGATTTTTCGCCCGCCGCTACCATGGCACGAAATAAGCGATTAAACACTTGTGGGAACTCTGCCATGCTTTCAGCTAAGCCATAACCTTCGGTAACTTTAGTACGCACCGCCATGACCATACTTTTTAAGCTATTTTTATCACACTGCTCACCAACGGCCATTAATGATTCTTCAATTGGCAAACCCGATTCAACTAAGGTAGAAAGTTGTCGGGTAATTAATGCCAACTCTGATGCTGATATTTTCTTACCACCAGAAAATAATGACTTTTTATTTTTTTGTTTGTTTTTTTGTAAGCATGGCCTTACTTCAATCGGCATTAAGCCTTGTTCACGTAATAAATTACGCACATGCCTAGGAGTATCACCTTCGATAACTCCTTTCTTGTTTTTTCCTCGGCTGTCTACCGCCTGATAATCGAATGCTGCCATAATTTACAATTTAATCTTTACCTAGTTTGAGGAACTGCTAGCTTGTTATTATAACGTTCAAAACAGCCTTCTCAACAAAGCTAAGTCGAGCTAAAACTCGATAACCTTAGCTAATTAATCTTCACGGGTTACACGTAATACTTCTTCAATGGTAGTCTCACCGCGCATTACTTTATCAAAGCCATCGCGACGAATGCTCGGCGTTGATTTACGAATGAATTTCTCAATAACTTGCTCACCTTTACCGTTATGGATCAGTTCGCGTACTTTATCATCTACGACAATGAGCTCATGAATACCGGTTCGACCTCGATAACCTTTAAAATTACACTCATCACAGCCCACCGCTCTAAAAATAGGCGCGGTATCATCATCGTTAAGTTGTAACAATTTCCGCTCTTCTGCAGACGTAGGGCAACACTCTCGACAATGTGGGCATAAGGTGCGCACTAAACGCTGTGCCAGTACACCCAATAAACTTGAAGACAATAAAAAAGGTTCGACGCCCATATCTTCCATACGAGTTATAGCACCAGCTGCCGTATTCGTATGCAATGTCGATAGAACTAAATGGCCGGTCAAACTGGCTTGCACGCCAATTTGCGCGGTTTCTAAATCACGGATTTCACCCACCATCACCACATCAGGATCTTGACGTAGTATGGCGCGTAACCCCCGAGCAAAGGTCATATCTACTTTAGTGTTAACTTGTGTTTGACCAATACCTTCAATGGCATACTCAATCGGGTCTTCAACGGTCAATATATTACGCTCTGTGCTATCAATTTGACTTAAGCCAGCATACAAAGTGGTACTTTTACCTGAGCCTGTAGGTCCGGTGACCAGTATAATGCCATGCGGCTTTTCAATTAACTCAGAAAAACGTGCTCGGTTACCATCCGTCATGCCTAAATCTTTTAAGTCTAAACGCGTTGAGTTTTTATCAAGTAAGCGTAAAACGACTCGCTCACCATGACCAGTTGGCATAGTTGAAACACGTACATCAACAGCTCGGCCGGCTATTCTCAGAGAAATACGACCATCTTGAGGAATGCGTTTTTCAGCAATATCAAGTTTGGCCATAACCTTAATGCGTGAAACCAACAACGAAGCTAATTTACGATTAGGCTTGAGCACCTCTCGTAAAACACCATCAACTCGAAAGCGAATTTGTAGTGCTTGCTCAAAGGTTTCGATGTGAATATCGGAAGCATTTTCTTTAATCGCTTCACTCAACATGGCATTGATTAACTTAATAATCGGTGCATCATCTTCGTTTTCTAATAAATCTTCTGTTTCGGTCATTTCATCGGCAAGGGAGTATAAATCTACTTCGTTGCCGATATCTTCCATCATTTGTTGCGCTTCTGAAGAGTCACGTTGATAGGTAATAGTCAGTAACTGTTCAAACTCTTCGGGACTTTTTACACTAAGGGTGAAAGGGGTTTTCAATACTCGACGCACTTCCAATAAAATATTGGCGTTTAGGCTGTCGATACACACTAAACGTAATGCACCATTATCATTTTCTACCAACACGCTATGACGCTTAGCAAAACCAAAAGGAAGGCGAAAGCGAATTCCGTTATCAGTTAAAATATCGCTTTCAGCTAACATTAATGACTCATCATCTATGATAGCTGTTTCACTTGCAGCAACAAACGCTTGTGTTTGTGGGTCAATATCACTCATGGCTATTCGTTTTCATCCGAAGATTTGCTTTCATCACGTTTTTGCATGTATTCATCAAATGATGGCGGTAATGACAATTCGTCATTCCATTTTGGTAAAATAGGTAGTTTTTCTTCTGACATTAACTCTAGGCCAACTGCTTTCTTTTCAATTTCTAGTGCACGAATATAATTGTATTTTTCTTTACTGATATCATTCATCAGCTTGCCGTCACGGACAATAGTCGGTCGTAAAAACACCATCAAGTTACGCTTACGTTTAGTATTACTGGTAGATTTGAATAGATGCCCAATAAAAGGAATATCACCAAGTAAAGGTACTTTTTGCACACTTTCTTGTACGTCTTCATCAATCAAACCACCTAAAATAACCGTCGCGCCATCATCAGCCATCACGGTGGTTTTAATTTCACGTTTATTAATAGAGATATCAACACCGGTGGCGCCGCTTACTGAAGAAACTTCTTGCTCGATAGTTAACTGCACACCGCTGCCTTCATTGATTTGCGGTGTTACTTTTAACTTAATACCAATTTCTTGACGTTCAACCGTTTGGAATGGATTACTATTATTGGTTCCTGTTGCAGAACCCGTGATAATAGGCACTTCTTGACCGACAATAAAGTAAGCTTCTTCATTGTCCAACGTGGTAATACTTGGTGTAGAGAGTAAGTTGGAATTAGTATCAGAACTTACGGCTTGAATGATTGCCCCCCAATCGTTCTTCACAATACCAAACAATGTTCCACTCACTGAGCCTAAAACTTGAGCAGCCAAGCTATAATCGCCTTCAGTATCATTCTTTCTGTAGCCTGCTGTAATTAGTTCCCCTGTATCTGCAGCCCTAACTTCCGGTACCCACTCACCTTGTGTTGATTTAGCCGCTTCAGCTGCTGCTGCAATCGAACTTATTGGAGTAACACCATTGGTAAATTGCGACATAGCTCCTGACTCGTGATACCACTGTACACCTAAGTTAACACCGTCACCTTCAAATACTTCTACAATAATCGCTTCAATAAGTACTTGGGCACGGCGGATATCCAGCTGGCGAATCACCGCTTCAAGTGAGCGCAGCATATCAGGTTGGGCCGTAATAACTAAGGTATTGGTGTCCTCATGAGCATCAATACTGACATTACGGCTTTGGTTTTTTCTCGACGAGGTAGTAGCAGCACCGGCAGAGTCAGCTTCAATAGATTCACTAACACCTTGTAGTACTTTTACCATGTCTTCTGATTTTGCATATTTCAGATGATAAACACGGGTATTACCGTTAGTTTCTAACTCACTATCTAATCGTGAAACTAAGCGAGCAACACGTTCGCGAGCTTTTACTTCGCCACTAACAATAACGCTATTAGTACGTTCGTCAGCAACAATTTTAGGGATAAGAAACGTTGGCGTACCTGAAGCTTTACCTTGGCTAGATTTATTCATCGCTTCAATAATACGGACCATTTCGCCCGCAGAAGCATATTGCAGGCTAATAATTTGTACATCTTGATCGCCTGCTTTATCAACACGCTCAATAATTTGTACCAAGCGATTTACCACCGCAGCAGTACCCGTTAGCATAATAACGTTAGCCGGATCATAGTTAACTACATTACCGCCGCCAGCTTGATCTGATAATTGACGTAACAACGGGGTTAGTTCACGTACGGTGACATTTTTAACCTCTACAACACGGGTAACCATTTCATCACCGGCACCAGGATTTTCGTTTCCTACCACGGGAATTGAAGAGGTTTTGGCATCTTTATTACGAATGATCTTGACGACATTATTTTCCATTTCAACAGCGGAAAAACCGTAAACTTCTAAGACATTAAGAAAGAATTGATAATATTGCTTTTCAGTCAGTAGATCATAACTGCGGACATTAACTTTGCCACGTACGTTGGGATCGACGATCATGGTCTTTTTTAAATTTTTACCGACGATGTTAATAAATTCTGCAATTTCTGTGCCTTTGAAATTGGGTGAGTATTCGGCGGCATTAATATTGGTAGAGAGTAAAACACTATTAAGTAAAACTGCTGTAACAACCCCGGTAAGGCTACGCTTATACCAAGGTGCGCTTAATAATTTGCGCATGTATTCTTCCTTTTATTCTAATTATCTATACTGAAAAGTATTTCTGTCATGTCACCATTACGATCAAGTAACAATGAAACATCGCGTTGTTCTTTTAAAGATTTTAGCGCTTGAGCTGCTTCTATTGGTGCGGTTAAATCAAAACCATTCATTTGTATTGCAACATCACCGGTCTTAAGACCTGCGTTTTGGAAAAAAGTTGGATCTTTTCCTGGCATTATTCGATAACCGGAAATTTTGCCATTCTCTCGCTTTGGAGAAATTTTTAAATAGTCGGTAATTTTACCTGGGTCGCGATTCAATTCTTGTTGCAGTGACTTGGTTGCTTTGGTTAACGCTTTATTATTTCGTTGATCAACAATGTTTGGTGACGATAATTTGTCACGAGATACTTTGCTTGGTTGTGGTTGAGATCTTTGGCTATTTGTTATTACTGGCTTTACATTTTTATCGAAAACCAAGCCTTCAAACATTAAGGTTTCTAAACGCCCTGATACTTTTAACAACACACGATCGTTATAAACATCCTCTAACACCGCCCGAGTACCTTTAATGTTTTCACCGATACTGTAGGTCTCTTGTTTACCTGAACTCTCAATAATAGCTCCAGCAGTTGCCTTGTCGTTACTGGCAACAACACCAGTTAAGGTTAGCTTTAAACGCGTTTCAGGAGCATCCTCAATAACAAGCTCTGCGACTTTTTCGACTTTATTTTGCGAAAAAACACCAAAAAGATTAAGTGATTTAACGGCTTGCACGCTAACTTGCTTTTGCGGTGTCATTGAAGCCGAGGATGAAGTTGACAGTTCCACACCAGCATTATAACTAGATTCAGATAGCCCTAACCAAGTTAATTGGGCAAATAAATAGGCAATATAGCTCAGTAACAATAAAATAATTACCTGAGTAATTTTTCGTTGAGGAAGCTTAGGTAACTGTTCAAGCGTGCTTGATAGATTATTCGATAAGAGCATTTTTTATAATTTTGTTATTATCTGGAAATTTCAATTCTCTTTGATGATACTTGACCTAACGCTCGGCAACAAGACGTCATATTATTTTTTACTAAAAATTAGTTAACAAAATGTAAACTAATGCAATCTGGCTAGCGTAAACATTAGCATTATGTTAACTTTCGCCAATTTAAAAGTGTCGGTATAGAGTATAAGCATCACCATGGCTAAACCAAACGTTAATGATACTAAAATAAATCAATCTACCCGCTTAGACAAATGGCTGTGGGCTGCTCGATTTTATAAAACACGGGCAATTGCAAAACAAATGATCGATGGCGGCAAAGTATTTTATAATGGTCAGCGCAGCAAGTCTGGTAAAGCAGTTGCTATAGGTGACCGCATAACCATTAGGCAAGGTTTTGAAGAAAAACAAGTCACGGTTATCGCCTTAGCTGATAGGCGTAGAGATGCCACTTTTGCGCAAACGCTTTATCAAGAAACTCAAGCAAGCATTGAAACTCGTGAAAAAAACAGCTTAGCTCGTCAACAGGGTATTTTATTAAGCCCCGCCAGTGACAGCAAACCCGATAAGAAACAACGCCGACAAATTCGGCATTTAAAAGAAAGGATATAAATAGTGACAATGCAAACTGATATCTTAAATCGATACTTATTTGATAACTTACATGCGAGAGGTGAATTGGTTAACTTAAGCCAAACCTTTCAGGAAATTGTTGCTCCGCACAACTATCCTTCAGGCGTAAAAAACTTATTAGGTGAGTTAGTTGCTGCAACTTGTTTACTGACTGCGACATTAAAGTTTGAAGGGGAGATTGCCGTTCAACTACAAGGTGATGGTCCTATAGGTTACATGGCTGTTAATGGTAATAACTTGCAAGAAATGCGTGGCATTGCGCGTATGACCAGTGAAACTAACGCGACGGTACTGAAAGATTTGATTGGTAAAGGCAATATGGTTATTACCATTCGCCCAAAAAATGGTGAACCTTATCAAGGTGTTGTTGCTCTTGAAGAAGAAACTTTAGCTCAATGTTTAGCACATTACTTTGAAGTTTCAGAGCAAATTCCAACAAAAATCTGGCTGTTTACTGACGAAAGTACATCACAAATAGCAGGAACATTAATTCAGTTATTACCGGATGCCGGTGATAAGGCACAACAACAAGCAGATTTTGAACATTTATGCCAATTAACAAATACCATTAAATCAGATGAAATATTCTCTGTTGACAGCCAAGAATTACTATACAGATTATATCATCAAGAAGAGGTTAGACTATTTGAGCCACAAGCTATTAGCTATAAATGCAGCTGTTCAGAGGAAAAATGTTTAAATGCAATTTCTCAAATTGAACCGAGCGAACTTGACAATATTATCGTCGAACAAGGTAGTGTGTCGATGACTTGTGACTATTGCCTGACCACCTATCAATTTATGCGGCCTCAACTCGAACAATTTATCAACGATAACAAACATTAAATTTATATCTGCTTTTGGTTTGTGGTCACTATCACAAGCCTCCTCTCTCTTTAATTTTGCAACCTTTCATTAAACACCAAAAATAGCTACTCATTTTTCAATTTATTAACAAAAAATTAATTTAATAACACAAAAGTGATTTTTTGACGATAAATTGAGCTTAAAAAATTAAACTGCTTATCTTGTCAACACTATTTTCCACTTTTACCGTTGAACATAATATTTAAGCAAAGCTATGCTGACAAGTTATTTACATTATCTTTACATGTGCTATGTTTAAGCGTCGCATTTTTGCGTTTCTCGTATTATAAGATCAGTAAAACCGTTGATAAAAACAGTTTTACTTAATAAAAAGCAATAATTAGCACAACTATCTGTGCATTTAGGGAGGTTCTTTGTGAATAACAAAGTAACAATTGCTGTTTCTACAGCACTATTATCAATGGCGACTATGCAGGCATCAGCCAGCACAGTGCCAACGCAATACTCGGCAGACTCATTAAAGTCAGTCGCACCAATATCAATCAACAAAGGTGGCACATACAACCAAACACAAGCTAAGAAATTTCGTGTTGAAAAAGGTTTAGCTGATGGTACTTACACTTATATTGTTCGCCTTAAAGACCAACCAATTGCTACCTATGACGGCTCTGTTACTGGTTTTAGTGCAACGAATCCTCAAATAGCAAAAAAATCTCTTTTCACGTCATTAGCATACAGTAATAAAAGCTCGCAAGAAATTAGAAAAGAATTACGCCTTGACTTAAAGGCACCAGAAGCTGTGGCATACAGCAACTATCTAGAAAGTAAGCAACAAGCTTTCGTAAATAAAGCCTCAAGTAAATTAGGTAATAACTTAACAATTACTTATAAATATAAAAACGCCTTTAATGGTATGGCAGTTCGTTTAACACAACAAGAAGCTAAAGCATTATCTGCTCTTGCTGATGTAGCCTACGTTGAGCGTGAAAAAATAGAACATATTGAAACCGATACTGGACCAATTCATATTGGTGCTCCTTCAGTCTGGGACGGCGAAGGACAAAGTGCGATTAATATGGGTGAAGGCGTTATTATCGGTGTAGTGGATACTGGTATTAACTCTGATCATCGTTCTTTTGCTGATGTCGGCGACGATGGCTACGATCATACTAACCCATGGGGCGCTGGCGTTTACGTTGGAGACTGTGCTGGTGATTACGCTTCCATGTGTAATGACAAACTAATTGGTGTGCGTTCATATGCTGCTATTACAAATGATTATGCTGATGCAGCAGTTTTTGGCGATACGCCTCCTGCAGCAAATGGAGAAGATTATAATGGCCATGGCTCACACACTGCGAGCACCTCAGGCGGTAACATTCTAAAAGATGTACCGCTGTTAGACCCTGAAATTGGTGAGTTGGAAGGTGATGGTGTTAATACAACTGGATTTGAATTTGAACAAATTTCAGGTGTTGCTCCACATGCAAACATCGTTGCTTATCAAATTTGTAGCCCTGGTGATAACGGCGATAAATACGCAGGTTGTGCTGGCGCAGCAATTATTGCAGCGCTTGAAGATGCTGTTACTGATGGTGTTGATGTCATCAACTATTCAATCAGTGGTGGCGGCGATCCATGGTCTAGCTCTTCTGAAATAGCCTTCTTATCCGCACAAGAAGCGGGAATATTCTCTTCAGTTTCTGCAGGTAATGATGGTCCTGACGCATTCACTACATCAAAAAGTGCTCCTTGGTATACCGTTGTAGGTGCATCAACACATGGTCGTGAAGTAGCATTTGAAAAAGAAATTGGTACATTCACTGGAGGCGACAGCGAATTAGCAGCGATTGAAGGTAACAGTGCTTCTGGCGGCATTACGGCCAAGATAGTATGGGCTGGTGACTACACTAACGCAAATGATCCTGAAGGCGATCCTGCACAGTGTTTACAAGCATTCCCAGAAGGAACTTTTGACGGTGAAATTGTTGTTTGTGATCGTGGAGCTATAGCTCGCACACAAAAAGCAGTCAATGCTGCTGCCGGTGGTGCTGGTGGTTATGTACTTGGTAATATCGATGGTGGTTCTAATACAATTGGTAATGACGTTTATATTGTACCTGGTATTCATATCAACAATGAAGACGCCAATGCCTTACGTGGATGGTTAGCATCTGGTGAAGGACACACAGCGACTATTACTGCTGCTGAAGGTGAGCTTAAAATAGGTCAAGCTGACGATATGGCAGACTTCTCATCACGAGGTCCTAATGGCTCAGTTGCCGATATAATGACACCATCAGTTACCGCTCCTGGTGTTTCTATTTATGCTGCATATTCAGATCAACAATTTGGTCATGATGTAAATGCCCCAGCCCCTACTGATTTTACCTTTTTACAAGGTACATCAATGTCTGCTCCACATGTTGCTGGCGCTGGTGCTGTATTAAAGTCTGCCCATCCAACATGGACACCTGACAACATTCGTTCAGCACTAATGCTAACGGCTGTTACAGATGTTCGTAAAGAAGATGGCGTTACACCTGCTGACGTTTTTGATATGGGTTCTGGTAGTATTCGTGTAAATTTAGCACATAAAACCGGCTTATTAATGAATGAAACTGCGGCTAATTATACAGCAGCAAACCCTGCAGAAGGCGGCGACCCTAAAACACTTAATATTCCTTCAGTTTCTAATGCAAATTGTGTTGGTTTATGTGATTGGACTCGTACTGTAACGGCTACTGCTGCAGGTACTTGGACAATTGAAGGCACTGCTATTTCTGATGGCTTAGTGATCACAACTACACCAGCAACATTTACACTTGCTGCAGGTGAGAGTCAAACGCTAGCAATCAGTGTTGATGCATTACAAGCAGCAAGTGATGTTTGGTCATTTGGTCAAGTTATAATGACTTCTCCAGAACACCCAACAGCAAGAATTCCTGTGAGTGTTAAAGCATCAAATGGTAATATTCCTGATAAAATCACTTTTGAAGCAAACCGTAACCAAGATAGCGCATTAGTTAAAGATGTAATGGCTGTTGAAATCACGGAATTCACAAGTCGTTCATACGGTTTAACCAAAGCAACTCAAGCTGAAGCAACGTTAACAGCTGATAGTGCAAATGGAGCATTTTACGACGATGTTACTGATGGCGTGAATGTTACACTTCATACTGTTCCTGCTGATGCAAAACGCTTTGTAGCTGAAATCCTTGCTTCTGAGTCTCCAGATTTAGATCTACGCGTAGGTTTAGATGCTAACGGTGATGGTATCCCACAAGAAGATGAAGAAGTCGGTGTAAGTGCAACTGGTACAGCACTTGAGAAAGTTGACTTAACATTGCCAGCTGCTGGTAGTTACTGGGTTGCAGTACAAAACTGGGCTGCATCTGAAGAAGGTGCTGCAGATGCTTACACATTAGCTACTGCCGTAGTTGACGGTGAATTAGCTGATAACTTATCTATTGAAGCTGATGCAATGATTGCTTCATTGACTGAATTTGACTTAACCGTTAAATGGTCACTTGATAATGGTATGAAAGGTGACATGTACTACGGTGCGGTTGACCTAGGTACTAATGCTGATAGTGCTGGTAACTTAGGACTTGTCACTGTTGATCTAGTTCGTGGCATGGACGATGTTTCTATTTCAAGCAATGCTAATGCCTATATGGAACGTCAAGACCGCGTAGACTATGAAGTTACTGTACTTCCAAAAACTACACCAGGTGATCGTACCTATACTGTTAATGCAACAATACCTACAGGCATGACACTTGATGAAGAGTCTGTTACTGGTGATGCTATTATTGATGGTAACAATATTACTTGGACTGTTGTACAAGAGTCTCTATTTGGTGCTGCTCCATACTACACTATGACATCCAATGTTAATGATACTACTTGTGGCATGCCAGACTTTGGTCAAGGTGATGGCTACATTAACTTAGCTGATTTAGGTGTAGACATTGGTACAATTGAAGGAAATGACCAAATAGGTACTTATAATATTAGTACCAACTTCCTAGGTAAATCGTTTGAGTCATTTAGTGTCACTGATGACGGTTTTGTTTACTTTAGCGGTGGTGCAGGTAACTCACCATGGGTAAATCAATTATTACCAGATAGTGCTGAAGCTAATGACCTAGTTGCACCAATGTGGAGAGATGGACATATTGTTATAGGCCCTGATAGTGGTGTTTCTGTAGCAAGTAGCTCTGCTTGGGCAATTATCGAATTTGATAACGCTATGCACTGGTTAGGTGTTAACGGCTCAGCTGTTAATGGGATTGCTCCTGGTGATATCTCTGACAGTATGGATTTTGAAGTTGTAATCGAGAGAGCTACTGGTAACTTCATGTTCGGTTACAACGACGTAACTCATGATTGGGGGTCTGATTTAGGCGCTACAGTTGGCTATGAAAACTCAACTGGTGACAGTGGTTTAACAACTATTTATGCTAAGTCAGTCTGGAGTGGTGGTGCAGAGGGTTCAATTGGTACAGTTGAGTCAATAGAATCGGGTCTAGTTATGTGTTACACACTAACAGCACCTGTTGTTGCACCAACAGTATTTAATTTCTCTGCTGAAATATCAGATAGTTTTGCTGGTGGCCCAACAACAGTTGTGCTTACACATAGCACAGATGACATGAACACTACTGAAGTGGTTAATAACACAAGTGTAGTGATTCAAGTTGAAGGTGCGCCTACAGCAATAATTACAGGTAGTACATCAGTTATTGAAAAATCGAATGCTCAATTAAGCGCTTCTAATTCATCAGATCCTAATGGCGATGTTCTAAGTTACACTTGGGTACAGTTAGCTGGTACGCCAGTAACCTTCAGTGCAAACTCCGAGACAATTAGTTTTGAAGCTCCAAAAGTAGTAAAAGATGAAACAATCTCTTTCCAATTAACAGTAAATGATGGTAATGGCAACTCAGATACAGCAGTTGCATCAGTATCAGTTGTTAACGAGAAAGAAAGTGGTTCATTCGGTTGGTTAATGTTACTACTAACCCCATTACTATTTATCCGTCGTAAATAAATATAATTTAATAGGGTAGATTGTTAATTCAAAACCTATAAAAGTAAAAGCCATCAACGCCACGTTGATGGCTTTTTTATACTTCAACTATTGATTTTTATTAAACTCTTGCAATATTAATTCATATTCCTTTTTAAGATCTTAATTGATTAAGTCTATATCCTGTATGTTTTTACGGTTCAAGTCATCACGCTAACGCTTTTGTTATCAGCTAGATAAGTAATACCAAGCGTTTCAGTTTACTTTTAATTACTCACACTAACTCGACACCACCTGTCGAGGTAGATGGTTACAATTTTAATTAACTCGCTCTTTAATCTGAGCAAAACTAAAAAGGAATATTCACCATGAAACACAGTACAAAACACGTCCTCACAATTGTCACCTCGGGCTTAATGTCAATCTACTTAGTGATTAATAGACTATTTATCGGCGAGGGGGACCCCTTCTTATATTAAGCTTGGGAATTGGAATGGCCGCAGCATTTATTGCTTTAATAACTAAACGTACAGAAGGTAAAATTAACAATACTGCAATGTTACTTGGTGGTCTACCATCGTTTGCATTCGTATGTTTTCCTATTTGGACAATGTTTCAAGGAGCGTTTAAGCCAGAAGGTTTAATTTCACTAATTATTGGTGTGATCGGTGTATTAATTATTAGCAAAGTTGCATCAGCTGGTGAAGGGGGAGATAACATTACAGAGGAAACATCTACAGAAGCCAATAAGTAATGGATACGCTTATTTATTTGGGCTTATTTGTTGCCCTCGTTCTCGCCTTAATTAAAGCCGTTGATAATCCTATAACAGCTATTGCGTCTGCATTTTTACTTTTATTTCTCATTAAGTGTGTGGGATAAGTTATGTTTACATTGTTAATGGGGTTCATCGTTTATGTGATCGTAGCATTTGCTGTCGGCGCATTATTGAAATTACCACCTAAAGCCACATTATTTGGGTTTGCTATTGGTCTATGGTGGTTTTTCTTTTAAAAAGTGATTTAAATTAAGAAATATTAATCACTTACTTGTTATGCTGAAGTTGTTATATTTTCTATAGCTGTTCAGCTAATTATATTTTCAACTTTAATGGAGTAGCAAAAAATGGAATTGAAACATTCTTTAATTGCCGTAAGTCTTTTGGCCTTAACTGCATGTGGCGGTGGTGGTTCAAGTGAAACTAAAGCACCTGTAGAAATTCAACCCACACCACCAGCAGCAACCATATCAGGTAAAGTTATTGATGGTTATATCACTGGTGCCACGGTATTTTTGGATTTAAATGGTAATACGGTACTTGATAACAATGAGCCATCTGCCACAACAGGTGATAATGGCGAATATTCATTAGATTTAGATGCGGCGCAATATGATTGTCAGTCTTATGTACCGTTAGTCGTTGATGTCCCTGTAGGTTCAACTGATAGTGATACTGGTGAAGTAACCGAAGCTTATCAATTAGTGTTTCCACCGTTAATGGGAAGTGCTATTGATACGGGTGATATCACCGATATAACACCATTAACAACGGTTATTTGGGAGTCAATTAAATCGGAATTTCTATTAAAAGATGAAGATTTAGATAACCCTAATCTTGCCTGTGATGCTATTCGTGATAATCATGATAAAGTAGATGAATTAGCTCGTCATATCGAGCAAACATTAGCTGATATCGTAACTCACTATAATATTAGCCAAGATGCTATCTTTGCGGATTACATAGCTAATGGTGACAGTACGACACATGAGCTTGCGGTATTAATCGTTAAAGGCTTGAAAAAAGGATTTGCTGAGTCAAGCGAGCTTAAGCAAAACCATCCAAATAGCTTTGTTGATGTTAAGTACCTAAAAACATCTGATGGTTGGGTACGTAAAGAGTACATCTATACGGCTAGCGGTAACGACAACAGTAATGGCTGGTCGTCACACGCCAAAGTTGAATCGACTACGCATAGTGTCAGTGATGACTTAAACGTAATTGGTGATCAAATTGGTTTTTATAATCGTAAAGGATCAGCTAAAAATGTTGGTGACGATAAAATTGAATTAGCTACTTCCGAAGAAACCTGTAATACCCGTGAATATTTAAATTACTTTGAAGCTGTCAGTACTAATGTGGTTCATGAACGTGAAATGACCAATATTACTTCGACGTGTGTAGGTGAAGATAACCAAAAATTTGTCTTTAATATGCAGTGGGATGATAAGGATAAACGCCTTGGCACTATCGGGCAATATATCATTCGTTTTGATACAGCAGCCGAGCAGTTCATGATGTTTAGCGACATTGAACGTTTTCATCAAAATAAAAATCAATTAGATTTTGCCGCTATCAACGCTGAAATTGATGGTTTAAATTATCACTATGACGATGATATTAGTGATACTACTGCTTTATACGAAATATTTAGCTTTATTATCTTAACCAAGATGGTTGAAGAAAATGGCTTACGTGTTGAGTATAAGAAATCAATGGCTGGTTTGGATGGCTGGAACTTGGAAACCAAGAGTTTTAAATCTGATGGCACCTATAGCAAAGAGTGTAAAGCTTGGGATGCTGATGATTGGACTGGTTGTTAATCTGTAAACAGAAACTAAAAAGCTAACCTGTTATGGGTTAGCTTTATCATTTTTTTTAACGGCTTTTATTTTTTACCGTTGCCAAGACGTTGAAGAATATCTTCATTCATAGCCATACTCCTTTGAATTTATCGTAAATACATTAGCACTGAAATAATAGAACATCGAACTTGTACCAAGTGGATTAATTAACTGATCAAATTAATCCATTCCCTTGAGCAAAGTTTTTTGACACGTTCACGACATGCGACAAAATTACTCCAAGCATCTGAGCATGAATTGACAATATCGTCATA
>TARA_R110002049_G_scaffold18326_2_pt1 | contig 25530 bp, 24 predicted proteins | sample TARA_R110002049 | Tara Oceans TARA_R110002049 (sample SAMEA4396941) | marine metagenome | biome: Polar Biome; feature: [SRF] surface water layer (ENVO:00010504); material: water (ENVO:00002006), including particulate matter (ENVO:01000060) such as... | depth 5 m
GGGAGATCACGGACCGGTAGCGATAAGAAATCTTAAATACAAGCTTTACGAAGATAACAAGGTATCCCTATTGGATATCCATATGACCGAATACGAAAGTAATTCTGACTCAATTACCAGCTTCGACACCCTTACTGTGGTTAGGGATATAAAGGCAGATAGTATTTCTGCCAAAATGGTCACAGGTGATAGGGTGAAAAGAATATTGAAGTATGATGGTCAATTGGATATTCCAAATTCAGGGACCTATCTCTTTGATGTTGGGGTAAACAATGGAGGGGCCCTTTTGGTAATAGGCCAGGATACGGTTGTTGATTTAAATGGAGATTATAGTTTGGAAAGCCCGGGGATAGGGGAAGTGGAATTGGAAAAAGGTAAACTGCCTTTCACTTTTATTTATAATAAACACAATCCCTGGAATTCTGGATTTAGAATAGAAGTGGAAGGTCCAGAAATACAAAAGATGTCCTTGAATGCCAAGAATTCTTTAGGTTCTTCCAATAGAGGACCGGCAGAGAATATATTGATTCAGGTTGGGGACGAGCCTACAATGCAGCGTGGATTTATGATGCATAAAGGTGAAAAAAGGACACATTGCATTGCGGTGGGTACCCCGGAAAATATAAACTTCTCCTATGATTTAAGTAGGGAGTCCATTTTACATGTATGGCAAGGTGATTTTCTGGATGTTACCCAAATGTGGCATTCTCGTGGAAATAACCAATTGGCCGTACCAAAAGGATTTTTACTGGCATTTCATGGAGATCCGGATTTTATGGTTTTGGAAAATAAGGATATGGTTTGGCCAGATAGCATTCCTTCAAATATAAAATACAAGCAAATTGGGTATGAGATTGGGGACAACGGTATTCCAGTATTTTTACATCAAATTGAAGGATCGGCTATTAGCAATACATTTAAACCCTCTGAAAATGGTCGTGGACTAACACGTACTATTGCCATTAAGGGCGAGGAGGATATCTGGCATAAATTGGCTGAAGGGGAATCTATTCATTTACTTGAGGATGGTACTTACATTGTAAATGACGAAAGCTATTTTATAGATTTTTCAGGAAATAAGGATTTGGTTCCTCTGGTCCGCCATTCGAATGGAAAGGATGAATTACTTCTAAAAATACCCGCAGGTAGCGAAAGTATTAATTACAATATTATTTGGTAACCCAAAATAACCAATTATGCAGATTTTAAGACAGGCAGTTTCTTTTGTATTACTAATAGGAGCGGTGCAATTTACTTTTGGTCAGGACAGTTCGGACATGGCCAAAAAGGAATCGGAATATTATAAAATAGTAGATGTACCCATCCCAAAGGACATCGTTTTGGAAGTAGGTGGTTTGGCCTTTACCGATAATGATAAATTAGGAGTATCTACCAGAAGGGGGGAGGTATGGCTAATAGATAAACCATATAGCTTAAATCCACAGTATAAGAGATATGCCAATGGGTTGCATGAGGCTTTGGGCCTGGCATATAAGGACAATGGATTTTATCTTTCCCAAAGGGGAGAACTTACCAGATTGGATGATAGGAACGGAGACGGAAAGGCAGATAGTTATAAGACGGTTTACTCCTGGCCATTGTCTGGAAATTACCATGATTATTCTTATGGACCTTTAATTTTACCCAATGGGGACATGCTGGTTACCTTAAATTTATCCTGGATTGGTCATGGAGCTAGTTTGGTTAAATGGAGGGGATGGATGTTAAAAATAACTCCTGACGGTGAGATGACTCCTATAGCTACAGGCTTAAGATCTCCAGCGGGTTTCCAAGTCAGTCCTGAAGGCGAATATTTCTACACCGAAAACCAAGGGGATTGGGTAGGTTCTGGAAGGATGACCCATTTGGAAGTTGGTGATTTTGCAGGTAATCCTGAAGGTCTAAGATGGACAGGTGATCCGCTGTCGCCCTTAAAATTAAAACAGGAGGATATTGAGGAACAATCAGGTTTAAGTCTTTATGAATATGCCAAAAAAGTTCCAGCACTAAAGGCTCCTGCTATTTGGTTTCCCCATACCATACAGGGAATTTCAACATCGGACATTTTATATGATAACACCAAGGGAAAATTTGGTCCTTTTGAAGGTCAAATGTTCATAGGTGATCAAGGGCATAGCAAGATTATGCGTGTGTATATGGAAAAAGTTAATGGGGTGTATCAAGGTGCCTCCTTTTTATTTCGTGAGGGATTTTCCTCTGGTATATTACGAATGATTTGGGGAAGTGATACCAGTATGTTCGTTGGTATGACCAGTAGGGGATGGTCTTCGACCGGAAAAGCACCATATGGTTTACAAAGATTGGTTTGGACAGGGAAAGTGCCCTTTGAAATTAGAACAATGAAAGCATTGGATGACGGATTTCAATTGGAATTCACTCAACCTGTGAATAAAACGCTGGCCAATGATTTAGCTAATTATGAAATGAAAAGTTTTACCTACCAATATCACAATACCTACGGTAGCCCCATTGTGGAAGAAGAGCCGGTAATGGTTCACAAAGCAGAGGTTTCGGCAGATGGATTATCTGTTAAATTAACATTACATGGTATGAGATTGGGCTTTATCCACGAGATAAAAATTCCAGAGCTTACCTCCGATTCAGGAAAGAAACTACTGCATGACACGGGTTATTATACGCTTAACGAAGTTCCTGGGGGGGTATTAAAGTCTCCACAGATGACAGGTATGGTTAAATCGGGTAAAAATATTGTTCAACCCAAAAGAATTATAAAAATGCCTGGTGATTGGAAAAATAAGTCCGATCAAAAATTGATGATCGGTACCAAACCGGGACTGAAATATGATGTTGAGGAAGTGCTTATTAAAAGAGGGGCTAAAGTAGAGCTCACCTTTAATAATAACGATGATATGATGCACAACCTGGTAATTACCAAGAAAGGTAAGGAATCGGTAGATAAGGTGGGTCAGATGGCCTTGATGTTAGGATTGGACGGACCGGACTATAATTATGTTCCGGATACGGACTTAGTGTTGTACCATACAGCTATTATGCAGCCTGAAACGGCAGAAACAATTTATGTGAAGATGCCAGAGGAGCCTGGTGAATATTGGATAGTATGTACCTTTCCAGGTCATTCGTCGATAATGCGGGCAAAGCTGATCGTGCAGTAAGTTGTTCAAGTGGATTGAAAGATAATTTTACATTTTTCTTGGCTTTCTTAACAAGGAGTGCCAGTTAAGCCTTTAGTTAACCTTTGTCAAACATGAAAATATCCTTTAATCTTTTTGTGTTTTTTACTGAGGAATGGGAGCTCTTGTCAATATGTGAAAACTCTTTTTTGTTAGGAAGATAATTCGTAGATTTATTTAGATGGACTAACTAAATTTATAGCATATTGAAAACAACTTCTTTGGTATTATTTTTCTTAATAGTGTTTACTGGATACAATTATTCTCAGGGAGAAAACATTTTAAATAGTAATGTTAACATAGAGTCCACCCAATATAGGGAAAAGATATTTGTTCACTTGGACAAATCGTATTACAATGCCGGAGAAGATATTTGGTTTAAAGTATATCTTTTAAACGCTTCAACCCACATACCGGAAGTTATACCTAATGTTGTTTATGTAGACATTATTGGACCTCAAAATGATGTAATAGGGTTCCATATAATCAAAATAGAAAATGGGGTAGGGACAGGTGATTTCGAATTACCTTCGACCCTTGTTGGAGGGGAATATATGCTTAGGGCATATACCAACTACATGCGCAACTTTGATGAAGCCTATTTTTTTAGGAAGCAGATTTATATAAGTCCTTTAAACTTTATAAAAGACAATTCTACTACTACATCTTTGAACACCAATAATAAAGTTGAAGGGCAATTGGTTTTTGAGGGGCAAAGGCCCGACCTGCAATTTTTCCCTGAAGGTGGGCAAATGGTGAACGATTATTTTAACCGCGTGGGGTTTAAGATCATTGGGGTTGATGGTAACAGTATTGACATTTCCGGTGTAATAGTAGATGATGCGGGTACGGAAATCACAGTATTTACGTCTACTAATTTTGGGATGGGCATCTTTGATATTAAGCCTATCCAAGGGAAAGAATATACGGCCAATATTATTCATAATGGTAAGAAGTACTCCTATCCCTTACCCAAAGGAGTAGAAAGCGGAATCTTGTTACGTGTACAGGAATTACGGGATTATTATCAGATAAATATTCAAACATCAATTCCTTTAGGCCTTAACGGATATAGCCTAACAGCAGCCCAACGAAATGGTGAAATATTTAATGGCAAAATTAACCAGGATAAAGCTGTAGCAGTATTTAAGATAGACAAAAAGCTCTTGGCTACAGGTATTGCCCAGTTTACTCTTTTTAATGACAAGAGCATAGCGCTTTGCGAACGATTGGTATTCTATGATGATGGAAGTCCATCTTCTATAATAGATATTATTCCAACCGCCCCGACTTACGCACCTAAGGACAATATTGAGCTTGATATTGAAATGAATTCGGCAGAGGGCGTGAAGCCAAATTTAGGAGCAAATATGTCTATTTCGGTCACCAATTTAGCTGCTTCTACACCTAGGGAGCATCAATCGGATATACGCACTTATTTATTGCTTAATTCAGAAATAAAAGGGAAAATAGAGCAACCTGGATATTATTTTTATTCCGATGACCCTAAAAGAAAACAACATTTGGATCTATTAATGATGACTCAGGGATGGCGGCAATTTATTTTAAACGAGGAGCCTAATACCGCTGGTAGCAATCTTAAATTTATAAAAGAAATTGGTATAACTGTAGAAGGTGGAGTGCGGAAATTCCACAATACGGAAAAGCCTGATGTGGCTACAGTAAAGTTAACCTTTCAAGATAGTGATGTTATGGGTAGGTTAAGTGTAAAATCGAATGAAGATGGACACTTTAAATTTTTGGGGCTCAATATTAATGAAGATAATAAATTGGCATTTGAAATGATTGATTATGAGCGGCCAATGAAGGAATTTGCCATTCAGTTGGATTCCTTAAAACCTGCTCCCGTTACTGCAACAAATATGCTGGCCAATAGTATGGCAAGCGATGGCTATAATCAATTTATGGACAACCCTACGGACAGAAAGCGTTTTGATGCCATGTTTGAAAATGAAATGATGAAGTTGATACAATTGGATGAAGTATTGATTGTAACCGAAGGGAAGTCTAAAAAGAAAGAAATGGATATAAAGAGAAGTACTCGTTCTATTTATAGCAGTGTTTCCAATACTTTAGATTTTTCCCAAATTAGAAATATGCCCTATCCTGATATTTTGGCAGCATTGCGAGCTAGGGTTCCCGGGGTTGATGTATACGGGGGAAATATAACAATTCGCGGTATTAATTCTATGTCGTCGGAAAGAGGTTCAACACCCCTTTTCCTTTTGAATGGAGTACCTGTAAATCAGGAAGCCATAGAAAACGTTCCTGTTTGGGAGGTAGATTTCATAGATGTTTTAAAGGGGGCAAGGGCCTCGATATTTGGTTCGGAAGGTGGCAATGGTGTTATTGCAGTTTACACCTTGACCGGTAAGGAGCTGCAAAGTAAGGATAATATTGTTGGTAAGAATGTATTTAAGCACCAGGGATTTTACCAATCTCGAAAGTTTTACGAACCGGTTTATGGAAATGATAACTCAGATGCGAATAGGAAGAAGTTTAGTTCAACCCTACATTGGGACCCTATGGTGAAAATGGATAAGTCAGGAAAGGTTAAGGTAATATTTCCTGCGGGAAATAAATCTTCCACCTATAAAGCGGTGTTGCAGGGAATCACTAATGATGGAATGCCTATAGCTGCCGAAACCATTTTTGATGTAGAATAAGTATAATTCGTATAAGTTAATTTTATATATGGGCGTAAAGGAGGAAAAACTAAATACCCTTTCACATGCCTTTGGAATATTATTTGGCCTAATAGGTTTTGTAGTGTTATTGCAAAATAGCCGACAGCTAACTTCCTATGCTACTTTTTCAATTATTGTTTACAGTGTTACTTTTGTATTGTTGTTTACGGCATCAACATTATATCATCATGTTATGGTGCCAAATTTGAAAAACAAATTAAGGATATTGGATCACATCAGCATTTATTTTCTAATTGCTGGAACCTACACCCCCGTGGCCTTAATTATGTTGGAAAAAGGAAATGGCTGGTTACTTTTTTATGCGGTGTGGGGAATAGCTTTTGCGGGTACGGTTATGAAGTTGTTTTATACAGGGAAATATGAGTTTATATCAGTATTGCTATATTTAATAATGGGCTGGTTGATCGTACTGGATTTTGGCAATTTACTTTCCCAAACCACGTTTTTTGGACTGCTTACCCTATTTTTAGGAGGTGCTTTTTATTCTTTGGGTATTGTCTTTTACGCCTTTGAGAAAATTCCATACAATCACTTTATTTGGCATCTTTTTGTTTTGGCAGGCGCCATTAGTCATTGGCTTTTTATTTTTTTTGAAGTGGTTTAAGGCTTAATAATGTCCTCATACCCATTATAGAAATCTTCAATGATGGCCATATTGTCTTTTAAAAATTCCATGGTCTCCCGCCAAGTGTTTTTGTTGTGGATCGAAACATTCTCCAAACCCACCGAAATTCTTGAAATTTCCTTTCCATTTTCAAGTATAACCGTATCTTCAAATAGGGCTTTTGGCAGGTATTCTTCCAATAAAATCGACCTAAGTGAAATCAATTTTTCCCATACTTCAAGTCGTTTTTCCAAATCTTGACTTTCAATATCCATAGAAACCATGGCACTTTTTAAATCAAAATGAAATTTAAAAGCGCAATCCTTTATTCCGGTGTTATAAAGAATCCATTTTCTGGGAAAGGATTTACCGAAGGAAATCCAGAAATCCTGGCGTAACTTTTTTGCTTCTTCCTTACTAAACATTTATAGGTGTTGGTGAGGGTTTAATTTTTGTAACGGCTACTAATTTAAAATAATTGACCTGTTGCACCAATTTTTCTTATAGAGAGGAACTCGCTTTAGCTTTATAACATATAGGCAATTGAAATTCCCAATATTATGACCACCAATTTACGCAGGTTAAATTTATGGGCTTCCGAACTTTCAAACAGAATAACAGTCGAAATATGAAGGAAGACACCAATTACCAAGGCATTCAACAGAACTGAATAATTGTGGATAAATTCATAATTGGCCGCAATATAGGTGCCTATGGGGGTCATAAGTGCAAAAAGCACTATAAAAAAGATGGCGGACTGTAACTTGATTTTAGAGTTGAGTAAAAATATGCTGAGAATAATGGCGATAGGAATTTTATGGATTAATATTCCATATAAAATAGTGCTGTGATTTTCTATTGGCAATCCTTCAAGAAGTGAATGTATACATAGGCTAATAAATAGCATCCAAGGGAAATCCGATTTTTCAGGGTCTAAATGAACATGTCCATGCTCCGCCCCTTTGGAAAAAAATTCAAGAAAAATTTGGAGCAGAATTCCCAACATAATAAATACGCCGACCTTTTTGGGCTCTGCACTGCCATATGCTTCAGGGAACAATTCAAATACTGTAAGTGCTAGTAAAAAAGCACCACTGAAAGCCAGAAGTAACTTAAAGACTTCCTTGTTTTTTGGTTTGGTGTAGTATACAAATATAAAACTTAGCAATACGCCAAGAAAGGGTAATATATATTTCATTTTGGATTAATTCTGGTATTATACAAAATTACCATATTGGCTAATAAGGGCTAAAATTAACGTATTTTTGCGGTAATCTTAAAGGTAGATATGAACAATAATTTTAAAATGGTGGCCAAGACCATGTTCGGTTTTGAGGAAATTTTGGCCAAGGAATTACGTAACCTTGGTGCTAGCAATGTTGAAGAAGGGATTAGGAGTGTGTTTTTTGAGGGGGATACAGGGTTTATGTACAAGGCAAATCTTTGTTTGCGTACAGCAATTAAAATTGTTAAACCCATTCATTCGTTTCGCGTTCGGGATGAGAACGATCTTTACAAAAAAATCTATGCCATGGATTGGTTCGACTATTTATCAACCTCCACAACATTTGCCATAGACGCAACAGTAAATAGTGAAAATTTTACCCATTCCCTATATGTATCCCAAAAAACCAAAGATGCCATTGTGGATAAATTTAGGGATACGGATGGAAAAAGGCCGGATGTAGATATTAAATTTCCAGATGTTAGGATCAATATCCATATTCAAAATGATCAATGTAATGTTGCCTTGGACTCTTCAGGAAGGTCCTTGCACCAAAGAGGGTATAGGACTGCTACCAATATTGCACCCATTAATGAAGTTTTGGCAGCTGGACTATTGTTATTAAGTGGATGGGATGGACAATGTGATTTTTTGGACCCCATGTGCGGTAGTGGAACCATGCTGACAGAAGCGGCCATGATTGCATGTAATATTCCGGCCAATATTAATAGGAAGGAATTTGCTTTTGAGAAATGGCACGATTTTGATGCCGATCTTTTTGAAAAAATTATAGACAGTAGTCTAAAAAGGACAAGGGAGTTTAATTATAAAATTATTGGATATGATAAGGCGCCCTCTGCGGTTAGGAAAGCTCAGGACAATGTGGTAAACGCCAATTTATCCGATTATATCACGGTAGAAAGGAAAAACTTTTTTGATACAGAGAAATTTACCGAAGCGCATTTGCATATGGTCTTTAATCCTCCTTATGGCGAGCGATTGGATATTGAAATGGAGGATTTTTATACGGATATTGGAAATACTTTGAAGCGGAATTATCCGGGTACCGATGCTTGGTTTATAACTTCCAACTTGGAAGCTTTAAAATTTGTGGGATTACGTCCGTCCAGAAAAATAAAGGTATATAACAGTCATTTGGAATCGCGCTTGGTAAAATATGTGATGTATGAAGGAAGTAAGAAGGCCAAGTTTAATAAAGACGAATAACCTATAATTTAAACCTATTGCAATCTTGAAACCAAAATATAAAGTACTTATCTATAATTTTCTAGGCTTCGCAATATTATTTGTGGTGGGCAGATTGTTACTTGGAATGTTCTTACGCCTAGACACAATTGTCCTGGCCGTTATTGCGGCCATAGCCGCAAGTTTAATAGCGCCCAAATTTGGGCTTGTCAAGTCCAACAAAGGCGACAAAATAATGATGAAATGGATTTTTGTTAAAGGGTTTCGGGAATTTTAGTTTAATTCTGTACCGGTTTGTTTTCTAGCCGCTTTTCTTCTTTTTCCTTTATTTTCTTGGCTTTTTTATAGAGCGGTAAAAAATAGGTCAGGGAATAATTGTAACCAACTCCAAAATTGCTGCCATCGGTAACTTTATTGAACCCTGGAATCCATAAACTTCTAAAATTTTCAGGGTCTTTATTGCTGACCAAAAAACCAATACGCACACTTGCTCCCAAATAAATATTGGCAAAAAGCTCTGCTTTTAGTCCTACTACGGCTTCTAGCCAACTAGCACTTAACCCGCTAAATTCTTGAGAAACATCCGAACCAAAAGGGAAATCGTTTACGGCATTGGGATCCGGATTGATATGGTACTCTGGATCGTTCCAATATCTGTTGGTGTCATAAATTTGATAATTATTTAGGGTCTGGCTAAAAGTGCTGTAAGCATAACGGCCGCCTACGTGTATAGTATTGTTCATACCGTACCAATTTCCATAGGTGTTATAATCCACCCCAAGTTTTAGGTAACTTCCGGAGGTAGTGAAATTGTAGAGGTCCTCCTGTTTGGTGTTTTTTTCATTGCCCAGCTCTGCGGCCACATAAAGTTTATTCGCAATTCTATAATCCCCCACTATTTCAAGTCCAGTATAATCCTCATTCAAAAATGAAATCAATAAGCGGCTAAGATCTATCCCGACTCTAATTCCGTAGGGATCTGTGTGTACCACCGTGTCTTTGGGCTGCAGGTCAATTGGCTTGCTTTGTGAGTATCCGAATACAAAGGCAAAAAATATAAAACTACTAATGAAATATTTTAACATGGGCCGCTGTTGAGTTTTCTACCAATGGGGTTACAATTTCTATATCCTTTATCCAGTTGTCGGGTTCCAATGTTAAATCGCCACTTAAATTTTCAAAATTGGCAATATAGCCGCAGGCCCTTGAAACAAATTTATCCTTTCTTGTATAGTTAAAGTATAAGGTATCCAAATCTCCCACTTCTACGGCATCTACTTCGGAAGAGTTATTAATAAAATAAAAGCCTGTAATATCTTCGGTTACTTTTAATGGAATGGCAATAGAATCCAGATCAGTCCTGTCCGAAACAGTGGTTACGGTGGTGTTCTGACCAACCCCAACAATCCTGAATTTAGTTACCTTTTTTAAAACTGTGGGGTTGTCCACATCATAAAATCTTATTACAAGTAATGGGGTGTCCCCGTCCACACAGATATCATCTTTTTCACAAGCTCCAAAACTAACAAAGGCAATTATGAAAAGTATTGGAATATAGACCTTCTTCATGTTCAGTTGGATTATTTAATCCGTTTTTTCAAAAGTACAACATTTTCAACATGATGGGTTTGTGGAAACATATCCACTGGTTGAACCTTCATTATTTCATAATCCTCTTTCATTAATTCCAAGTCCCTAGCTTGTGTGGCACTGTTGCAGCTAACATATACCACCTTATCGGGGGCTATGGTTAAAATTTGCTGCACAACGGCCGCATGCATGCCATCTCTCGGCGGGTCTGTTATTATAAGGTCGGGCTTACCGTGTTGCTTAATAAAACTGGGATTAAAAACGTTCTTCATATCCCCTACAAAGAATTCTACATTGTCCATTTTGTTTCTTTCAGCATTTGCTTTTGCATCGGCAATGGCTTCCGGAACTGCCTCTATTCCGATTACTTTTTTAGCTTTTTTGGCCACAAATTGGGCAATGGTACCTGTACCTGTATAAAGGTCATAGACCAATTCATTCCCGGTAAGTCCTGCAAAATCACGGGTCACCTTGTATAGTTCATAGGCTTGGTCCGAGTTGGTCTGATAAAATGATTTGGCATTTATTTTGAACTGAAGCCCTTCCATTTCCTCAAATATATGATCGCGACCAGCATAGCATAAAATTTCTTGGTCATATATGGTGTCATTTTGTTTTTGATTGATGACGTATAACAAGGAAGTTATCTCTGGAAAGGTTGATTTTAAATGATTCATCAGCAATTCCCGTTTTTCCAATTGGTCCTCATAAAATTGGACCATTACCATAATTTCGCCTGTTGAGGAAGTACGTATCATGACCGTACGGAGCATGCCCCACTGATTTCTTGGGTTGAAGAAGGTAAGATCATTCTTGATGGCAAAATCCTTTATTTCCAATCTAATGGCATTGGAGGGGTCTTCCTGTAAGTGACATTTTTTAATGTCCAATATCTTATCCCACATACCAGGAATATGAAACCCCAAAGCGTTTTTATCCTGGATTTCCTTACCTGAATTTATTTCCTCCAACGTCAACCACCTACTGTCAGAAAAGGAAAATTCCATCTTGTTCCTATAGAAATACTGTTTTTCCGACCCCAGGATGGTATTGGTTTTGGGTAATTCCAAATGCCCAATTCTCCGAAGATTATTTTCTATCTCTTTTTGTTTATAGAAAAGCTGGTGATCATAGCCCATATCCTGCCACTTGCACCCACCGCAAACACCAAAATGCTCACAAACGGGAGTGGTCCTTTTGTCCGAAAATGTATGGAAATTAATCGCGACCCCTTCAAAATAGGCTTTCCTTTTTTTGGTGGTCTCAACATCCACAACATCACCTGGTACGGTATTGGTCAAGAAAATTACCCTACCATCTGGTGCTTTTCCAATAGTTTTTCCTTTGGCCCCAGCATCCACCACTTCTACATTTTCAAAAACTTGTCTTGTATTCTTTCTGCGCATGGCGCAAAAATAGGAGAATTTTTTAGGATTTGTGGTGCTTTTTAACACAGTCTTGTTTGTATTTATTAGATTCGTTTCGACTTGACGAAAATTTAATGGGAATTTATTATTGTTTCGTCCATAGTAGATAGTGTATCAATTTAAGCCTGTGTGCAATAGTAATTCCTGAGGGATAATTGAATATCACTATTTTTAAATCCTAAAAAAATAGTTAGAATGAAAAAATTACTTTTTTGTCTCCTCGTAATGGGTTTTTTCACGGGACAAGCCCAGCAAGGCAAATTCAGCAAAAGGATAAAGAACAAAAAGCCTAATGTTCTTTTTATAATTGCGGATGACCTAACGGCTACGGCAGTCTCATCTTATGAAAATGAATTGTCACGTACACCTAATATTGATCAATTGGCGGCTGAAGGTACTAGGTATACAAGGACCTATACCCAATATCCAGTCTGTGGTCCATCCAGAGCTTCCTTGATGTTTGGCTATTACCCCAATGCTACCAATACATATGGATATGTAAGCGGTAGGGAAAATGTTGGTCCAACACGAAAATCACTTTCACAACTATTTAAGGATAATGGATACTATACAGCTAGGGTTAGTAAGATTTATCATATGGGAGTACCTATAGATATTGAAACGGGTTCCAACGGACAGGATGATGAGGCTTCGTGGACAGAACGTTTCAATAGCCAGGGACCGGAATGGACTGCGGAAGGGGAGGCCGAATTGGTACAAAATAATCCATACGGGTTGAAGCCCAGAAAAGGCGGAAATGTTATGACCGTCGTAAAGGCGGATGGGGATGATTTGGTACATTCTGATGGGAAAACTGCTGAAAAGGCTGTGGAACTTATTAAACAGCACAAAAACAATTCTTTCTTTTTGGCGGTTGGGCTGGTAAGGCCACATGTGCCATTTGTTGCTCCAAGAAAGTATTTTGAACCTTATCCACATGAGCAAATGGTGTTGCCTCCTAAAGTAGAAAATGATTGGGACGATATTCCCGCCCGTGGTATCAATTATGTCACCAGTGTTAATGGAGAAATGTCCGAAGAACAAGAAAAGAAGGCAGTAGCCGGGTATTATGCATCCGTTGCCTATATGGACGCACAGGTTGGAAGGATCCTAACGACTTTAAAAGAAGAAGGATTGGATGAAAATACCATTGTTGTTTTTACTTCAGATCATGGTTTTCATCTAGGGGAGCACCGTTTTTGGATGAAAGTAAGCCTTCATGAGGAGTCAGTTAGGGTTCCTTTGATTATCAAAGTACCAGGAAAGGCACCAGCGGTCTGTAATTCTTTTTCTGAACTTTTGGATCTATATCCTACGCTTGCAGAATTGGCAGGTTTAAAAGCTTCCGATCAATTACAGGGAAAAAGCCTTGTTGAAACGTTGGATAATCCTAATACCGATGTCAGGGATTATGCTTTTTCCGTAAGTCAGGGGGGCAAGTCATTTCTATTGCGCAACCATAAATGGGCATATATACAGTACGATGAAGATGCAGGAGCGGGAATGGAACTTTTCGATATGGAAAACGATGCCAAACAGTACAATAATTTATCAAACAACCCTAAATATGGGGTAATAGTAGAGGAAATGCAAAAAAAACTTAGGGAGAAATTAAATGAAATTAGAACTAATGATTTGGGTATCCAATATAGTTCCAAGTAGAAAAACGGATTTCACTATAAAAGTTATGATATATGGCCCAGATCCCAAGCTGGAACGCCCTAAAATTTTGATGATAAATAATAAACCGGCATATTTGTACGGTCCTTCGCGTTGGAATATTTATGGCGGTCAACGTACTGTTGGGCATTTTCTTAAAATAAATTTAGACCAATGATTTTTCGAAATATTTTATTGATAATGGCAATGCTGCCGTTTTTACTGATATCCCAAAGTAAGAAGAACGATTTTAAAATCATAACCTATAATATTTGGAACGGATATGATTGGGGGAAGGATCAGGAAAGAAGGGGCAAGGTGCAGGATTGGATGGGAGAACAATCTCCAGATGTTGTTGCCCTTCAGGAATTATGTGACTACTCTTCGGGAATGTTAGCGGAAGATGCCAAGGCCTGGGGTCATAATTATTCTGTTTTATTGAAAACAACTGGCTATTCTGTTGGACTTACCTCTAAATATCCCATAGAGGTTATAGAAAAAATAAGGGAAGGTATGCATCATGGTGCTTTACACTGTAAAACAAACGGCATTGATGTTTTGGTGGTTCACCTCCATCCTGGCAGCATTGCAAGAAGACGTGAAGAGGCGAGTATACTATATGAGAAGCTGGATGGCATCACCAAATCTGCCACTAAATACATAGTATTGGGAGATTTTAATGCCAATTCACCATTTGATGCCGATTTGTACGACCCCAAGGGTCCGTTAATAACTAGATTATTGGAGTCTAATAAAGGAAAAGGATTAAACGGCAATATTGTGAATGGAACATTGGATTATTCGGTAATCTCCAAATTTCTTTCATTCCCTTTATATGACGTTGTTCAGAAATATTCTGTTGGTTTGGCCGAAAGAGGCAGTTTCCCTGGACAGGTTTTGGCCGAAGTGAATAAGGAAAGTCAGGAACAATTGGTTTCTCGTTTAGAGAGAATAGATTACATTTTGGTTTCTCCTGAGTTATCCGTAAAGTGTTTGGATGCCAAAGTCCACAATGGTCCGGAAAATTGGTTTCTGTCCGATCACTACCCCGTGAGTGCCTATTTTGACCTAAAAGATTGAATTCTAGGTGTTCTGATGAGAAAATCAATTCATAAAATATTTTAAGAAGCAGATTACAATGCGTAATTTGCATTCTCTACAAAAGAAGGATGATTTCTCTCCCCAAGAAGGAATTGCTAAAGTTTTATTTAAAGTATTTTAATCATGTCAGTTTTGGAAAAATTAACTTCTAAGGATGCAATTGCGTTGGAAGAAAGATTCGGGGCACATAACTATCATCCCCTGCCCGTAGTTTTAAATAGGGGAGAGGGAGTCTTTGTTTGGGATGTTGAAGGAAAGAAATATTACGATTTTTTATCGGCCTATTCAGCAGTAAATCAAGGACATTGTCATCCTAAAATTATCAATGCAATGATGCGGCAAGCGCAAACACTTACCTTAACTTCTAGGGCATTCTATAATGATATTTTGGGTAAGTTTGAGAAGTTGGCTGCGGAAACCTTTGGCTATGACAAGTTGTTGCCGATGAATACAGGGGCGGAAGCCGTGGAAACTGCACTAAAAATTTGTAGAAAATGGGCTTACGAGAAAAAAGGAGTTCCTGAAAACCAAGCTCAAATAGTAGTTTGTGAAAATAATTTTCACGGACGTACTACCACTATCATCTCATTTTCGAACGATCCAGTAGCCCATAAAAATTACGGACCCTATACCGAAGGTTTTATTAAAATAGAATACGATAATCTGAATGCATTGAAAGATGCTTTGGCTGGAAATAAAAATATTGCAGGATTTCTGGTAGAACCCATTCAGGGGGAGGCAGGAGTTTATGTGCCATCGGATGGTTATCTGGCAAAGGCAAAGGAATTGTGTAAAATGTATAATGTTCTTTTTATTGCTGATGAGGTGCAGACTGGAATAGCTCGTACCGGAAAATTATTGGCAACCTGCGGTAACTGTAATTGTCCGGAAAGGCATTGCAGTGGGACACCAGAGGTGAAACCGGATATATTAATTTTAGGAAAGGCACTTTCCGGTGGTGTGTACCCCATTTCCGGTGTTCTGGCCAATGATGAGATTATGGAAGTTATAACCCCTGGCAGCCATGGAAGTACATTTGGTGGCAATCCAGTGGCTGCGGCTGTTGGTATAGCGGCTCTCGAGGTGGTAAAGGAAGAAAAACTGGCTAAAAATGCCTATGAACTTGGTGAAATTTTCAGGGAGGAACTCAATAAGTTTATTCCGACGTCTAACATTGTAAATGCCGTTAGGGGCAAAGGTTTATTAAATGCCATATTGATAAATGATACAGAAGACAGTTCTACCGCATGGGATATTTGTATGACCTTAAAGGAAAATGGCCTCTTGGCCAAACCAACGCATGGAAACATTATAAGGTTTGCTCCTCCATTGGTAATGAATAAGGAACAACTCCTGGACTGTGTCGGGATTATTATAAAAACCCTTAGGGAGTTTGAAAAATAAATTGCATTAAATATTAACTTAAGAAGCCCGTAATTGTCTGTATGCGGGCTTTTATTTTATTCAGGAGCCAAAAGGGTGAATGGATAAATATGGACATTCCTTAAAATAGTGAATAGCGCGATTATTATAAAAAGTACTATCGGTGTTTTGGGATGATATATGGGGTCCGGTAAGTTTTTTTTGTTCTTTAAAGGGGTGTAATTACGGGCCCAATGATAGGCGATCAATAAAAAAGCTGGTATAAAAAGAATGTTATGCCGCGCAACTCCTAGAATATTTAAGTGTAGTAGATCGTGTATGGCCCTTTGGCTACCGCATCCTGTACAATAATAACCGGTAGCGGTTAAAAACGGACATTTAGGAAAGTAGTTGGAACTACTGGGATTTATAAAAAAATATAGGAGTAGTATTCCAAGGAATACTACTCCTAAAATTATTGCCAGCGGTATCTTTATTTTTTTAGAAATCACTAGCACTCATTAAGCCACCCATTAAGGCAAAGCCAAAAAATGCAATATATAAAAGCCAAAATACACCGGCAATGGCAATTCCAACAATGGCCCATGTCTTGGCGTTTTTAGAAGCTTTTTCTGCCTGTTCAAAATTGCCGAGGGCGTAGGCTTCATTTACTTTCGCTGCATTTACTATACTGACGATGCCTGGGATAAGGCAACAAAATACAGTGCTGATAATGGCTAGTACCAAATAGTTGTTCGGTTTGGGTCTTGATTGATCGTTTTCCATAAAATAAAATAATATAATTGATTGGTTGTAATTACGTTTATTGAAGGTTCTGGAAATAATCTTCCATTCTTTCCCTCATAATTTCTTCGTTCTGTAAGGCGTCCCAGCCAATAATAGAGATAATCCAAATAAAGAAGATGACCACAAGTATATTTAGTACAATACCTATTATCGATAGCGTTTTTCCTAACTTAACATTGTTATAGCCTTCATAAATACTGGGGTCTATGGCATAGAGATTGGTGGCTTTGTTTGCTAGGACAAGGCCTATTATTCCAAATATCAATCCAATAATTCCATAACAGCAACAGGTTACTATTGATATTATCCCGAAAACTAATATTAGTGTTGCGTTAGGTAGTTTTTGTTGTTCCATAATTCTGTTTTAATGTATTAAATGAATCATTTTGTAAATATAGCTTACAATAATAATTCCGGCGTTTAGGTATAAAAGATAAATCTTGATCTTAAAAGAATTTTTAATATTGAACATTAAAGAAGCCCCAATAAACCCTAGCAGAAATATAATGGTATAGATAGCTGGATATATTTTCAAGGCATCCACAAAATTACCTTCCAGCAAATAGGAAATAGACCGTTGAATTCCACAGCCAGGACATTCTATGCCAAAAATCTGCTTGTTCATACAAGGCAGCATATAATTTTCCAGTTCCAACAGAATTGCCATTAGGATTAATTAAAGTGCTAATATAATTCTTTACCGAAAATTACTATTATTTTTGGGCAATGAAAACAAAACGGACTTTTTATTTAGTGCTCATCATAGTAGGAGCGGCAATTGCGGGGTTGGGGGACAACCTAATGGAGGAGGAATATGCATTATGTATTGGAATTGTCCTTTTGATGTTCGGATTGTACAAGACCACACAGCTGTGGAGTAGTGAACAACATAGGGAAGAGGAAGAAGATAAAGAGAATAAATAATGGATTTTAAAGTTGGAGATCAGGTTGAGGCCATTGATGATACTATTCAAGGGGTTGTCGTAAAAATAAATGGTACGCAAATTACGGTTGAAAGTAACGACGGTTTCTTATTGCGATATAGTGCTACCGAATTATTGAAAATTGCCAGCTCCAATGCCATTAAGGTATCTAATTTTGAGGTGGCTAGAATAAAGGCTGAAAAGGAAATACCAAAAAATAGGCACCAAAAGAAATTACGAACGAAGGAGCGAAATGCACCACAGATGGAGGTTGATCTGCATATAGATAAATTAACACCTTCCGCAAAAGGGATGAGCAATTTTGAAATGTTGAACCTACAGTTGGATACCGCCAAACGACAATTGGATTTCGCTATGCGCAAAAAAATACAAAAAGTTGTATTTATCCACGGAGTGGGAGAAGGTATTTTGAAAGAAGAACTATATTTTCTTTTTAAGCGGTACGAAAATGTAAAGTACTATGACGCCGACTATCAGAAATATGGATTGGGGGCCACAGAGGTATACTTTTTTCAGACTACGCCATGATCAATTGGTGGTTACCGTTCCAAAATCATTGATGCTTAAGTCCGTTATTCGCTGATTGTTGGAACTGTTGATCAAGGTAATCCCACTTAGCCTTATGGTGTGTTCGTAAGAAGTGTTTTCTCCATCAATAATTTCTGTAGTGGTTATCAGGACAGAACCACCTTGAGCCTCTATCTCTTCAAGTACCATAGGTTCCGTAACAGGAATAACATCGCAAAAATAGTTTTTGGTAACATTGGCAGAAAAAATACGATAAGTTAGCACCGTGGTGCTGGAAATGGGATATTCAATCTCCCCTTCCGAAGCTGCGTTCTTAAGGGTGCCACTCGCTAAGGTGAGTATTAATGCTTCACTGTCCACAATTTTAAAAAATAGGGTAGTGCCTGTTGTAACCGTGCTACCACAATATTGGATGTCACTATCGTCAAAATTTATAGTTTCTATTTGTAAATCCCCGTCATCGCAAGAAGATAGGGCCAAACATAAAAGGAGAATTAAGAGATTTTTCATGCCTCAAATTTAGTTGAAATATAAGTTATAATCCTAGAGGTTTATGTGCATTTTACAGGAAATTAACTTTATTTCAAGTAATTTTGCCGGACTTTCCTGGGGTTGGGAAAGCTTTTAATTTGAATTATAATTAAATGAAAAAGGTTTATTTGGATAGTGCTGCAACCACACAGCTTAGACCAGAGGTCATCAAAAGTATGCAGGATGCTTTGGCAAGTTCGTATGGTAATCCTTCCTCTTCACACGGCTTTGGTAGAACTGCCAAGACTGCCATTGAAAGAGCACGGAAAACTGTCGCCAAGTACTTAAATGCCCATCCTGCGGAGATAATTTTCACTTCTGGCGGAACCGAGGCGGACAATATGATTCTGAGGTGTAGTGTTAGAGACCTTGGGGTTAAAACCATAATTACTTCCAAAATAGAGCATCACGCAGTTTTGCACACGGCTCAAGCGCTGGCAACCGAATATGACATTGAACTTCAATTTGTAGAATTGAATAGTGTAGGGAATCCGGACTTGACCCATTTAGAATCGCTATTGAAAATGGATGGAAGTAAAAAATTGGTGAGTTTGATGCATGTGAACAATGAAATAGGAAATACTATAGATATTGCGGCCATTGGTAATCTTTGTGAGAAATACGGGGCATTATTTCATTCCGATACAGTACAATCCATAGGTCATTATCCCTGTGACGTACAAAAAACAAAAGCTCATTTTTTAACGGCGGCAGCCCATAAATTCCATGGGCCCAAGGGGGTTGGATTTGCTTATATTAAAAGGAATACGGGCTTAAAACCATTAATTCTAGGCGGATCTCAAGAGCGTGGCTTTAGGGCGGGTACAGAACCTTTTCACAATATTGTGGGTTTGGAAGTAGCAATCATTGCTGCCTATGATAATTTGGAAGAGGAGAGTAATTATGTTACTGAATTAAAACGGTATTTTATAGAAAAAATAGCTACTGTAATTCCTAATGTGGCCTTTAACGGTCTTTCGGGAGATATGGAAAAAAGCACCTATACCTTAGTGAATGTGAGGCTCCCATTTGACCAGGAAAAGTCGCTCATGTTATTGTTTCATTTGGATATAAACGGTATTGCATGTTCCAAAGGCAGCGCTTGCCAGTCTGGTAGTGATATTGGTTCTCATGTACTTGCGGAAATTCTATCCCCTGAGGAATTGGAAAAACCATCTCTCCGATTTTCTTTTTCAAAATATAACACCAAAGAAGAATTGGATTATGTAATAGAGGTGCTAAAAGAATTTAGTTCCCATTAGTTTTTTTTCGGTCTCTAGGCCTTTCCCTGTCGTAAGGAAATTTTCTGGAGGCCAATTTCATCATCAGTTCAATAAGGTCCGTTGTGTTTTTTCCCGATTTCTTATTGATTTGTTTTTCGTATTTCCACAATAATTTACCTGTTGTGCCATCACTAATTTTCACTCCAATTCTACCGTAATTGGCACTGCCCTTGATATAATCCATAATGCTAAACTCTGTGGGGACACCTTTGGATAGGAGTACGTTTAAGTCCAAAGTACCACTTATGATACCGTCAACTCCTAAAATTTCAGACAGTTCCTTTACGCTATAAATATCAATATTTTCATAGGAAATCCCGTTCTGTTTTAAAATGGCATTGGTGTTTTTGATATTCTGGAACTCTACAGAAAATTTCTTTTTCTTTTTTCTTTTTGAAAAATAGGTTTCCAGCGCGTCCTGGACAGCATAGCCCTCCTTCTTTTCAAGGTCTTTTAATTCCTCATTGGATATTTGGTCCTTCAGTTCCAAGTTGGTCAAAAAAGGGATAATGGCCAAATTATCATGATTACGGCTCAATTCATCAAATTTTTCACTCTCATATATGTTTTTTTGAGCTGATGCCCCTAGGCAAATGAGCATGAAAATGATTGCGATATTATTTTTCATCTATTACTATTTTGTTCCTTTTGTAGCTATTCTTTAATTTATTTTTCAAGGTGTATTTTAAAGTGTTCCAGTGTCCATTCAACTTTTACGTTCTGTAAATGGCCCATCACTAAATTTTAAAACCGCATCTCTATCTTTATATTCAAAATACGACCGGTCATAAAATTAGGCACGGCAAATTGTTGTTCATTTGTCAAATCCCGGACCCATGTGTTGGTTATGGAATTTTGATTGTTAAATAAATTAAATATTTCAAAGCCTCCATTTAATTCTTTGAAAAGCCTTAAAAATGTATTCTTTTTATAGGATTTATTGGGCCCTACAAAAATATAGGAAATTCCTAAATCTGCACGTTTATAATCCCTTAATCTATTTTGATAAAGGTAAGGGTCCGAATAGCTGGGTGATCCACCAGGCAAACCTGTATTGTAAACCAAGTTTAAGTACATTTTAATATCCGGAACCTCAGGCATATAATCCTGAAAAAGAATCCCAAAGTTTAGACGCTGGTCTGTGGGTCTTGAAATGTAGCCCTGTTCATCAATGTTCTCCTTTGTTTGTAGGTACCCTAGGCTGAACCAAGATTCCGTTCCGGGCACAAAAGCACCGTTTAGTCTAAATTCTGCTCCATAAGCATAAGCTTTGGCGTTGTTGAGTGCCGCATAGCGCAAACGTACATCTTCCAATGTATAGGGGTTTACATTGGTCAATTTTTTCCAATAAGCCTCCCCGATCAATGTAAATGGCCTTTGCCATAATTTGAAGCTATACTGGTTTCCCAATACCATATGGTAGGATTTCTGAGCCTCTACTTCTGGATGTACAGTGCCATTATTGTCCCTTAGTTCCCTATAAAAAGGAGGTTGTTGGTAGACTCCCCCTGAGAGCCTGAATAACATATCCTTTTGCCAATTTGGTTTAATGGACAATTGCGCCCGGGGGCTAAATATGGTGTGAGCACTGGTTGAAATATTTTTGGCTTTCACGATCCAATAAGTGGCTCTAGCGCCTAGATTATAGTAAAGGTTATGGCCGTTCCATTGTGATTGGTGACTGTATTGCACAAATCCGGATAATTTATTGGTATTTACAGAATTCTTGGCAATAATGCTCTGGAAGGGAAAAAGAGGTGCATCGAAGGCAATTTCAGGTTCATTGCGTGGAAATCCAGAATTGGGTGGGCGTACCATAAACCCTACTGAATCTATGAATTCTGACTCCCTAATTTGATCCCGAATATTTGTATGTTCATATTTTAGTCCCCATGCTAGTACCTTAGCGCCGTTGGAATACATTCCCTTATGTTCCAAATTAAAAATTTTGGCGTCCAAATCATTTCTAGCACGATCATATTGCGTGGCCAACCCGTTGATGGGACCCGGTTCTCCTCGATTATCGTCCCCAATATTTGAATTTAATTCACTGAGCCTGTACTGGGAAATGACATCGGAATATTCTTGTTCCCGATTAAAATACAAAGAGGAAATAAGTTTAAACGTGGTTTTGGCGTTAAGTCGGTATTCCGCTTTAAGGGCATTGAGATTGGTCCTAAATTGGCTTTTTTCACTCCCTGCATAGTACACCGTCAGGGTCTTTATATTGGTCAGGGTTCCAAAGTTCGTCTGTCTGGTGAATGGTGTGTTGCGGTAATTGTTTATGGATAGATTTCCTAGATAACTTAACCTAAACTTAGATGAAAAGATATAGGTGGTATACTGTTGTATATCAAAAAATGACGGATCATAGTTGCTCTTTGTATTGCTACTATTTACCAATAGGCTGTTGTCTCTAGACCTTATACTGGTTATACTTGATAATTTTTTATTTTTGGAAACACCTTCCAAAGTAACTGCAGTGCCTAACAAGGATGCATTTATTTTAAGCCCAAAGGCAATAGGGGTTTTATAGGTGATATCCAGGACCGATGAAAGTTTATCACCATATTTGGCTTGAAAGCCACCTGCAGAAAATTGTAAATTTTCTACCATATCACTGTTTATAAAACTTAGGCCTTCCTGTTGACCGGAGCGAATAAGGAAGGGTCTATATATCTCAATGTCGTTTACATACACCAGGTTTTCATCATAATTGCCACCACGGACCATGTATTGTGTACTAAGCTCATTGTTGGACGAAACGCCGGGCAAAAGTTTCAAAATATTTTCCACCCCAGCATTTGAGCCAGGAATGTTTCGAACAATTTCCGATGAAATAGTGGTAATTCCTTCGGCATACCTGTTACCGGAAGGGGTTACTACAACTTCAGCGATCTGTAGTGCCTCCTGCTGTAAAACGGGATTAAATTCATAATTCTCGTTCGTATTCAGTATTAATTCTTGAATAATCAGCTTTTCACTACCAAGATGGGAAAAAGTTATGGTTGTTTCTTGGTCCGCTACAATCTCCAATATATAAAATCCATTTACATCGGAAAAGGTTCCTTTGTTATCAGAAGTAATATTAACGTTGGGCAAAGGCGTTTGATTTTCGTCAAAAACCACACCAGTTATGGTAGCCGTTTGTGCCTTTAGATAAGAGGTTGTCCCAATTATAAAGACCAGAAAAAATAGTTTAAAAATTCTCAATGTTTCATTTTCTGTAAAAAGTACTGGTGAAGGTACTAGTGTTGCCAACATTATCGGTAACCACGACTTTCAATTCACATTGTTTTTTGTCCAATATTAGATCATCAAAATTATAGGTAATGGTATTTGTTTTAGGCTCGTATTCCAATAGTATCCATTCTCCGTTAAGCGTGGCGTTGTAGGAGTCGATACCACTTAGGTTATCCGATATGCTTAAACTTAAATAATTATAGTTGGTGAGCCATTGTTTGTCTTTAAAATTTTTGGGTCTGATCTGTGGGGCTACCGTATCTTTTGCCAAGGTATAGGTTCCCAAATCCCTAGTTCGTGTCGTAAAGGTAGTTCCCCTTTTGTAGGTAGAAGCGTAGCTTGCCGACCTTTTGTTATCCAATCTTCCGATAAATAACTGCTTCCTTTCACTCTCCGAATATTTTGAAACATCAAAGGTGATGGTAAAATTTCTATGTGCAGGTATCTTACTGTTGTGAATGGTAACGGTATCCTGCCCATTTTTTAAGTCGATATAAAAATTATTGTAAAAGGTATTGGCGGGAAAGTAAACCTTAGCCCCGCCCAAATCAAAATTATTGGGTTTTTTGGCAATAATATAGTTATCCGTTTTCTCCTCTATTTTAGGGATTATAATCTCCTGTTGTTTGCCTTCCACGGGGATAATCAATTTGGTGAGATTGCCGGCCAGATCATTGATGAGAATTTCAACATTATAGGATAATCCTTCACTTACTTCAATTTTTCCATTGTTATAAATTGTTCTGTAAATGCCCAAGAGATTGCTATCGTCTTTGAAACACTTTTGAATTCGTTCCCTAAAGGTGCTATAATGGTCATAATCAATCAAAGTGTTTATATAGCGACTTTCCGGAAATGAGAATTTTTCAAAATCGTAATCGGTATATAACTTTCCGTTCACAAATTGTTTTACGGAAAAAACTCCATTCTGATTTGCGGCAAGGTCTTGGCGGTCAAAAGTATTTATTCCAAAACCTATGCTGCCTATGGCGTTTACTTTGTCGGCAAGAAAAGTACCGTCACTTTGTCTATTGAATTTTAGTTTTATTTTTTCCTGACTTTGGTTAACCTGTGCGTTATCCGAAAGGGGATAGGCATATACGCCCAACAGGGTTGGATCTGTGGCATCCCTGACTTCCAGTCCATATAATAGGGGGTTTGTAGGCATTTCAGAGGCGCTGTTCCTAATTTCAAAATGTAGGTGTGGACCAGCAGAGCCACCAGTATTTCCAGTAAAAGCAATAAGCTCACCTTTTTTAACATTTAGTTCTGAAAAATCTGGAAAAATTTCCACTTCGAAAGATTTTTTTTGGTATTGAACTTTTTTGATGTGGGCTTCAATTTCCGGTGAAAATTTTTGAAGATGGCCGTATACTGAAGTATATCCATTGGGGTGGGCAATGTACATAGCCTTACCATAGCCCCACTCGGAAACTTTTATCCGTGTAATAGTGCCATCGCCAATGGAATAGACCGGTAATCCCTGCCGCTGTTGCGTTTTTATATCAACACCTGAATGAAAATGGTTGGAACGCAATTCACCAAAGGTCCCCGATAATATTATTGGAATGTCCAAAGGAGAGCGGAAATAATCCTTGGGATATGGAGCTTGTCCGTAAAATATTGATGTAAATAAAAAAAATCCTAAGATAAAGCCTTTCATAAAAATTAAATAATTGGTACGAAAGTAATTAATACCATTCTAATTGAAAAAAAGTCTGTGTTATATAATACAAAAGGAGTCATTTTTTTTTCTTAAATTGAGGGTAGGGATTTAACTTTAAGAATAATTGAAAAAAGAATTGCTAAGTATAAAGAGGTGTGTTAACTTTGTGTAAAATGCATTGATATTTGCAAATGGGTGAATTGGTAGATATTGTTGATTCTTTAGAAAATAAAATAAGTAAGTTGTTGCATAAGTTGGAACTTTTGCAAAGCACTAACATAAAATTGGAAGAAGAATTAGTTTCTGTAAAAAATGATCATGAAGCGACAAGGGTTTCGGTGAATGAATGGCAGGAAAGATACAATTCACTAAAAATGGCAAGTTCTATGCTGGGCAGTGATACAAACAAGACCGAAGCTAAGCTTAAAATAAACACATTAATAAGGGAGTTG
>TARA_R110002049_G_scaffold2743_2_pt1 | contig 25522 bp, 24 predicted proteins | sample TARA_R110002049 | Tara Oceans TARA_R110002049 (sample SAMEA4396941) | marine metagenome | biome: Polar Biome; feature: [SRF] surface water layer (ENVO:00010504); material: water (ENVO:00002006), including particulate matter (ENVO:01000060) such as... | depth 5 m
GCGGGAATGACGGAATGTGATCGGACGGAGCGAGATCGAGAAAATGTCGCAATATGAGGTCAATAACCAAGTTCATCATTGCTAACCAAATCCATTATCGATATTCAAATCCGTCATCGTTATCCAAGCACGTCATCCCCGTGAACACGGGGATCCAGCAGAAATAAAAGTTTCATACACGACTCAGCTAATGCTGGATTCCCGCCTATGCGGGAATGACGGGTGTGACTGAGAAAATGGAATGTCATTGGGAATGACGGGGCATGATTGGTGAAGATGGAATATTGTTGGGAATGACAGAATGTGATCGGAGGGATTGATTTCGCCGGGAATAACGGAGTCTGACTGGAGGGATGGAATGTCATTGGGAATGATGGAGCGTAATCGGGAAGATGAAATGTCGCTATATGGTGTCAATAACCAAGTTCATCATCGCTAACCAAATCCATTATCGATATTCAAATCCATCATCGTTACTCAAACGCGTCATCCCCGTGAAAACGGGGATCCAGCAGAAATAAAAGTTTTATACGCGACTCAGCTAACGCTGGATTCCCGCCTGTCTTAGAAATTGCTCCTGCATTTCTAATATTCCCGCCATCCGTGGCGGTTGCACGGGAATGACGGGATGTGGCTGGTGAGATGGAATGTCGTTGGGAATGACGGTATGTGACAAGTAACCTGGTCGTTTGTTAAGTCACTCATGCAATTATCCCTGCGACAAATTCCATCAATAAGCCTGCACTAGCGAAGTCTTATCCCCTCTAGCCAGAGTTGTAATTGTGCTCCCATTGAACTGCCGATACGCCCGGCGAGACGTTGAAAAATATCTTCCTGAAAAGAATAATCCACGATTTGTTCCACACCAACTACTTCACGTGCTACGTAACCGGCGCTACCCAGGCCATCTACCAGGCCGAGTTCCATTGCTTTTTTGCCTGTCCAGAATAAACCGGTAAATAGCGCAGGATCATCGGATAGGCGATCCCCTCTTCCTTCTTTAACCACGTCGATAAATTCCTGGTGAATTTCATTTAACATGGTTTGTACGTGCTGTTTTTCTACCGGGTCTTCAGGCGAGAATGGATCCAGTACCGCCTTGTGTTCGCCCGCGGTTAACAGTCTCCGCTCAATGCCTAGTTTTTCAATTGTGCCTTCAAAACCAAAGCCATCCATGCGCACACCGATTGAACCAACAATGCTGGATTCATTGGCAAAAATCTTATCGGCTGCCACAGCAACATAAACACCCCCAGAAGCACAGATGTCAGATACCACTGCGTATATGGGTTTGGTTGGATACATTTCGCGGAGTCGCGTAATTTCAGAATTGATATAGGCAGACTGAACAGGTGACCCGCCAGGAGAATTGATATTCAGGATCACGGCCGCAGAGTTTTCATTTTCAAAGGCAGCACGTAAACCAGATACAACATTATTTGCACTGGACTCCGCACCATCGGCAATCACTCCAGTCAAATTCACCAGTGCTGTATGACGCTGAGTAGAGATCAGATTGTTTGTATTTTTGGAACCTACAACTGCAACTAAAAATACAACTAAATAAACGACGAAAAATAATTTGAAAAATATCCCCCAGCGTCTGGCACGACGTTGCTCTTTGAGCCCGGCATTGGCCAGTTCAACAATGGCATCGCGCTCCCAATTTGGCTTTGATTCATCCATGTAATTAAGTTACCTCTAGATTAAAATAAAGTTATGTCAAAATCTTTGATTGTTCGAATTGTAGCATGTATGCAGTAATACCCGCTTTTTCTACTCGCCTTTCCTTAACCGTTTACACAGGTTTTTCAACTCATCCGGGAGTGGCGATCGAAATTCCATTGTCTGGCTCAGGCTGGATAAATGAAGCTTCAAATAAGCAGCATGCAGAAACATTCTCTGCAATCCGAGTTTTTGCATGATGCGGTTATATTCAAAATTACCGTAACGTTTATCACCCGCGACAGGATGACCTTCCAATTGTGCATGTACTCTAATCTGGTGGGTACGACCCGTTAAGATGCTGGCCGACATCAAGGTATGTTTTTTGAATCTTTCTTTGGTTGTGAAAACTGTAATTGCAACTTTTCCATCGTCCGCACCAATCATTTTTGAACCAATAGCATTGTTTGCCTGTTTTTCTAATGCATGCTCTACAGTGTGTTTTTTAACCTTCCAGTCGCCCTGGGTTAAAAACACATATTCCTTCTCTGATTCTTTGGCATGCAATGCGGACTGAATATCCAGTAAGGCACGTCTTGATTTGGCCAATACCAGGCAACCGCTGGTGTCCTTATCGATACGATGGGCTAATTCCAGAAATGGCTGATGCTCCCTGCCAGCACGAAAAATCTCAATCACGCCGCGATGGTCACCGCTACCACTGTGGACAGCAATGCCTGCTGGTTTATTGATCACCAGTAAATGTTCGTCTTCATACACTATCTGTTGATCCAGGCGCTCAATGAGTGCTGCTGGTATGTTGCGAGCCGTTTCCCTGGATTGTTCCCCGGAAATAGGTGGTAATCTGACCATATCTCCCAATTTAACCCGATAAACCGGTTTAACACGCCCTTTGTTAACCCTCACTTCGCCACTTCGTAGCGCCCGGTAGATTCTGCTTTTAGGCACTCTGGTAAAATGAGAGAGCAGAAAGTTGTCAATTCTCTGGCCTGCATGTCCCTCATCTACTTCTACTAGTTTTACTTTGCTTACAGTCACTTATATTTAAAACCTGGGGTCATTGCCGGTGATCGAAATGATTGATATAGTTAGTATATTAAGCTGTTTGGGTATTGTACTCATACACTTCTCAAACCTCTCTCGGCGGCACCTGAATGGTACAACGCAAAAGAGCTTACAGTTTAATTACCTTACGTCTGAATGTAATAACACAATCAGAGTTTATATAGATTTTACTACCGTCACGACGGACAAAGTAAATTAATAAAAGAATGTTCATTCTACTTTCGATCTGCAATTTCACAGTGAACTCTCTAAGAGTCGTCACTACGTTGTGCATGGATGGCGGCCTGTTAGGTTACTGTCTGGTTGGACACGTTAAGCGCAATGGGGTTACACCTTACCTGCAATTGGAAGCAGAAGTAGAAAACCGAGACCACTATGAAAAGAATCCTAGTCAATGCTACACAGCAAGAAGAATTGCGTGTTGCGATGGTCGATGGCCAAAAGCTATACGATCTAGATATCGAAGTTCCTTCCCAGGAACAGAAGAAAGCCAATATATACAAAGGCGTTATTACTCGCGTTGAACCGAGTCTTGAAGCGGCCTTTGTAAACTATGGCGTAGAACGCCATGGCTTCCTGCCGTTTAAGGAAATATCCAAATTATATTTCAAAAACAATAATACGCCTGCCGGCGAACGTCCTCCCATTAAAGATCTGATTGAGGAAGGTCAGCAACTGATCGTTCAGGTTGAACGTGAAGAGCGTGGCAATAAAGGCGCTGCACTCACCACCTTTATTAGTCTGGCTGGACGTTATCTGGTGTTAATGCCAAACAATCCCCGCGCCGGTGGAGTCTCTCGCCGTATTGAGGGTGATGACCGCAAGGAAGTTCGCGAAGCGTTAAATCAAGTCAAAATACCTGACGGCATGGGCGCAATTGTACGCACTGCCGGAGTTGGTCGTACCAGTGAAGAACTTGGCTGGGACATTGCCTATCTGGAAAAAGTGTGGACAGCCATAGAAGCTGCTGCTGCAGAGAAACAGGAGCCTTTCCTGATTTACCAGGAAAGTAACGCAATGATTCGCGCCTTGCGTGATCACTTTCGTAATGACATTAATGAAATCATTATTGATGATGCCAAAGTATACAGTGACGCACATCACTTCCTGGAACAGGTCATGCCAAATGATCTTCGCAAACTCAAGTTGTACGAAGACCATGTGCCACTGTTTAACCGATACCAGATTGAAGCCCAGATTGAATCCGCTTTTCAGCGTGAAGTAAATTTACCTTCCGGTGGTGCTATCGTCATTGATCACACCGAAGCATTACTCTCCATCGATATCAACTCTGCACGTGCAACAAAAGGCAGTGATATTGAGCAGACGGCATTGCAGACCAACCTTGAAGCCGCAGACGAAATAGCACGCCAGTTACGTCTACGCGATTTGGGGGGATTAATTGTAGTTGATTTTATTGACATGCTTGCCAACAAAAATCAGCGGGAAGTGGAAAATCGATTACGTGACGCAGTTGAAGTTGACCGTGCACGCATTCAGCTTGGTCGCATCTCGCGTTTTGGACTACTAGAGATGTCGCGCCAGCGACTACGTCCCTCGCTAGGTGAATCCAGCCAGATTGTATGTCCGCGATGTACTGGTCACGGAACCATTCGCACCAGCGAATCACTTGCACTTGCGATTCTACGATTACTCGAAGAAGAAGCAATGAAAGACAAAACCGGTAAAGTAATTGCGCGTGTTCCGGTTGATGTGGGCACATTCCTCCTCAATGAAAAACGTCTGTCATTACAGGAAATAGAACATCGCCATAAGATTGATTTAATTATCGTACCTCAGGCCAATCTGGAAACTCCACACTTCGAAGTCCAGCGTGTACGCACTGACGATAAGGACGTTGAAGGAAAAACAAGCTATGAACTTAGCACCAGTGAAGAAGAAAATATAGAAATTACGACAACGACGCGCAGACCTGTTGATAAACCCGCCGTCTCTACTGTCAGCATGGATGCTCCCGCCCCTGCACCCGTTCAAAGCGAACCACCTAAGACGGAAGTAACACCATCAAAGGGTGTTGTGGGTAAATTATTTGGCTGGTTATTCGAAGATACGACAAAAAAAGAAGAAGAAGAAAAGAAAGCCAAAGAAAAGGAACAAAGCTCTCAACCGCGCCGCGGAAGACAAAATAACAACCGTAACCGCAATAGCAGTAATCGACGCAGAAACCCTAATCAGCGTAATCAAAGCCGAAACAGAAATGAGCGCAACAGTAACCGCGATGAGAAACAGTCGGCCGATGGTAATAAAGGACGATCAGAGAATCGCAATCGAAACAGAAACCGCAACCGTTCTGATTCATCGCGATCAAAAAATCGTAATCAGAATGCTGATCAATCCAGTCAGGAAGACTCTGGCAATGTTGCTCCGAAGGAACCCAAGGCAGCTAAAGCAGAAAATAGTCCTGCCAGTAATTCACCTACCCCTGCAAAAGACGGTAACGCTGAAAATAAAGCCGTTCAAAGTCAGCAGGCTAATAACACTCCTAAACCTGGTGCAGAAACAGCACAGGCAGAAAGAAAACCGGCTAGCAGTGAAAACTGATTAATCAGCTTACGGTTAAGTTATGTTAGAGGTGATGTCGCTTACGCATCACCTTTAATAAATTCCAGCAACATTCTTCAATCATTTCAAATACGCCATCAAACAGATCACTATCCCGATAATACGGATCTGGTACTTCCTCACCTGTTTTTTCCGGATGATAATTGAGGAACAGTTCTATTTTGTCACGATGCGTCAATGGGGCTTTGACCTGCAGAAAGCTTAAATTTGCATTGTCCATCGGCAAAATATAATTGTACTTATTAAAGTCTTCATCCTTGACCTTTCGCGCTCTGGAAGACGCAATGTCATAACCCTTTTCCACCGCTGATGCACATGCTCTGGGGTCTGGCTTTTCGCCTTCATGATAGGCATGAGTTCCGGCTGAATCGACACTGATAAGATCTTCCAGTCCATGTGTGCGAACCAAGTGCCTGAATACCCCTTCTGCTGTCGGTGAACGGCATATGTTTCCCATGCACACAAATAACACCTTGATCTTTTCGTCTTCAGCCACAGTGTCTCCCCTATCCTTGTGGATCTATTCTTGCCGTTGCCAGCGCCCATAAAATTGCTTTTCCGCACCACAATGCCAGATAAAATATAAATACTCGCTTCCAGATTTCCACGGATTCGAAATTCAAATTATCGACTGTGTGTTGTTTAATAACATCAAACGACTGTCCGCCTACAAATATTTCGTAAGCCGGGATCAGTACAAATGAAATTAACAATGCAATAAATAAGAATAAAAATACTCGCCTGATAAATGTCGACATACGATTTAACTTAAAAATTCTATGCGTTGTCCAATATTTTCCTGAGAGGTTAATTTACCATTAGCATAAACTATTGTGCCGTTGACAATTGTCGTATCTATCCTGGATCTAAATTCAAATCCGTCAAATGGTGACCACCCACACTTGTACATGACTTTTTCTGGTGTATCAGTACAGCCCTGATTCATGTCTACCAATATAATATCAGCCCAGTAACCTTCTCTTAAAAAGCCTCTGTCAATAATACCAAATCGTTTTGCTACGCTATGACTGGATGCTTCCACTAACCGTTCTATGGACAGTTTTTTATCCTGAACAAGTTCCAGCAAGCTGGTAAATGCGTATTGGACCAAAGGCAACCCAGCAGCGGTCTTGAAGTAGTCACCTGTCTTTTCAGCCAATGTATGTGGTGCATGGTCTGTTGCGACAACATCGATTCTACCTTCTGCCAATGCTTTAACCAATGCATCTCTGTCCTGCTTGCGTTTAATGGCAGGATTACATTTAATAAATCCTCCACGTTGCGCGTAATCCTCTTCGCTGAAGAACAAGTGGTGTGCACACACCTCGACAGTAATCTGCTTATCTTCGATCGGATCAGTATTAAAAAACTCCAGCTCTTTCGCAGTAGTAAGATGAAGCACCTGCAATTTAGTGTTGTATTTTTTTGCCAGGTTCGTAGCTTTAAGCGAAGATAAATAACATGCTTCTTCTGAGCGGATTTTCGGGTGCATTTCCATCGGAATGTTTTCCCCGTATTCTTCCCTGTATTTATCTTCATTAGCATAAATTGTTGGGCTATCCTCACAGTGAGTGACTACAACCGTCTGAGCATTCGCAAATATTTTCTCTAGCACATCATCTTTATTGACAAGCATGTTGCCCGTAGATGCACCCATGAAAATTTTAATGCCACAGGTAACACCCGGAGTAAGTTTAGCCAGCTCATCTGCGTTGTCATTGGTGGCACCAAGATAAAACGCGTAATTACCTGCGCATTTTCCAGCAGCATACTGAAATTTTTCTTCCAGCCGCTCAAGAGTGACTGTTGGAGGTTTCACATTTGGCATATCAAAGAAGCTGGTGATTCCACCTGCAATGGCGGCTCTGGATTCTGTAGCAAGCCCTCCTTTATGACTTAGTCCGGGCTCGCGAAAATGCACCTGGTCATCAATCATTCCAGGTAAAACCAGCTTGCCTTTGGCATCAACTACCTGATCGGCTGAGCGTGAGTGCAGATTACTGCCTATTTCTGCGATGCGGCCATCTTTTATTAATATGTCTTGCTCGGAAATTACACCTTCATTGACGACTGTGCCGTTGACTATAAGTATGGACAAAATTGCACCTATTTATGGCTAGTATGTAGTGATATGGTCAGGAGTTATCATACTAGAATTAATTCGTATCTGGAGCATTGATAATTTAATCTCTATTGACCACGAAAATCTCTCTCGATACACGTTCACATAGAACTTGTACATTAACACACACTAAAACAATGCATAAGACTTTACAGCTATAAATAGCATTAAGTTTAGCGATATTCATATATCACTGGTGACACGTTTGATCGCTTCAAAGTTTCATTTTACGTCACAAAACCATCATATTTGCTTGTTACCGTGCAGCGTCTCTAATTCATATTAAATAAAAAGGGAAATTACGCTGTGAAATTTAAATTAAGCCTATTCGCTAGTGCATTAGTCTTATCCAGTATGGCTCACGCAAGTTATGAACCATTTAAAATCAATTCATTTGCAACCTTCAGCAATGAAGACGTCGAATTTGATGAGAGCGCTGCCGAGATTGTCGCATTTGATTCAACCAGTCAGAAATTTTTTATTGTCAACGCGCAAAATAATACTATTGATGTATTAGCAATTGATGATGAATATGTGTTTGGAAAAGACGAGTCATGCAATGACGGCAGTCTTGATTTATCTCTTACGAATGTCAGTGGCGGCCCTAACAGTGTGGCAGTTTACAATGGCCTCGTTGCCGTGGCAGTTGAAGATGATCCCAAGCAGAATCCTGGTGAAGTTGCATTTTACAATGCTGCTGACTGCAGTTTCATAAGATCAGTACAAGTTGGTGCACTGCCCGATATGCTCACTTTCACTGAAAATGGAATGAAAGTCATTGTTGCCAATGAAGGTGAACCCAATGATGCATATGATATCGACCCTGAAGGATCAGTTAGCATAATAGATATTAGCGCCGGCCCTTTATTAGCCACCGTTGCGACTGCTGATTTCCGGGCGTTTAATGGAAAAGAGCAACAACTCAGAAAAAGCGGCGTCAGAATTTTTGGTCCAAATGCCAATGCCTCCATGGACCTGGAACCGGAGTACATTACTACCGTGGACGGTCTGGCTTATGTCACATTGCAGGAAAACAATGCACTTGCTGTTGTCGACATTGAACTCGCCAAAGTTATTTCCATTAATTCATTTGGCACCAAGAAATTCAACAAAAGACGTAATGCGCTGGATTACACAAATGAAGATGATGCGATAAACATTGTTCCAGCACCACTGTTTGGTATGTACCAGCCGGATGCAGTCGCCTCATTCACATATTACGGTGACACTTTTATTGTTACTGCCAATGAAGGTGATGCACGTGATTATGATGGGTTCAGCGAAGAAGTAAGGGTAGAAGACCTGTCGCTGGATGCTGATCTGCTTGCAAAATTCCCGGGTTTCGCAGACGAAGATGATTTAGGCCGACCACGCGCGACTAACGTAGATGGTGATATCGACAACGATGGTGACGTAGATAAAGTACACATGTTTGGTGCACGTTCAATCACTCTCTGGAAATTTAATCATCGCGGCAAACTACGCAAAGTAGCAGATACCGGATCTGTTCTTGAACGAGCCATTGCTGACCAGTTTCCGGCATTATTTAATGCCAATAATGATGAAGATGGAATAGACAGCAGAAGTGATGACAAAGGCCCGGAACCAGAAGCGCTGATTGTTGAGTTTATTGGGGGTGTTCCTTATGCATTTGTTGGTCTGGAGCGTGCATCATTAATTGCTATCTTTGATCTAAGCTGGCCAGAAAAACCAAAGCTTGTGCAATTATTTGGTAATCGGGTCAGTGGTGCCAATTCGGCAAAATCACTCAAAGATGATGACGAATTTGTTGTAAGACCTGGCCTGGATCTTGGCCCAGAAAGCCTTGAATATATTCCGGCTCATCAAAGCCCGAATGGCAAGCCATTATTGGCGGTTGCCAACGAAGTCAGTGGTACAACAACTTTGTATACCATTGAGTTACATTATTAATACCAGCTTACATCAGTATCATTTGGTCACCCCGGAATCATCGGGGTGACTTTTTTATCTTGCACAAAGTCTTCGAACCTTCAAGACTTCCTGAATTTCAATTAAATTGAATATTTAATACAAAGATGTCTGCAACTCTTCAAGCGACACTTTAACCTCAGGTAGTGACTGATCTGCGACTGGGTCCTGAAATTTCTCACATGACCAACCCCAGGATTCCTGCTTCTGAATAAACTCATCCGCTTTTGTTTCACAAAAACCTGCTTCAGACTGAGCACTCCATAATATTTGCTCACCTTGACCTTTATCGTATCTGACTTCACAGGGCACGGATTGTTGTTCATTATGATAGGTAATTTTAATCAGTCGCTTTTCACCATGATTATCACAAACATAATTTTCACTTGCGGAAACGTTGAATGCTGCAGCCAGGAAAACGAGCAGCAAAATAGAAGGTATTGATTTCATAATCCAATCACTCCAGATAATGTGAATGAGATCACATTGTTGCTTTATTAAGCACTAGAGGATAGGACCAAATATACCGTTCATACATTGGAAATTACGTTTCAGATAGTTTACACACGCCACCACTAGCAGAAGCAGTCTCAAAACCTGTGTGCTTATCGAATGGAGATAAATCTATTTAGCCTGCACCCGGATTACTTTTAAGTGCCACAAAAAGTTTTATATTCACCAAATTCCCTGGGTGCCGGCTGAGTATATTCATCCCTGCCTGACTGATATTCGTAAGGATTACTTAAGACTTCCAGCAATATTTCAAATTTATTGTAATCTTCATTCGACATTGCCTGCTGGATGGCTTCTTCAACTTTGTGGTTGCGAGGAATATAGACAGGATTCACCCGGTCCATCAAGGAAACTTTCTCTTCTATAGTAAGCGACTCATCTCGGCATCTTGCATGCCAGCGATTTAACCATTCTTCAAACTTCAGTACGTTTGAAAAATGGTTATGAGCAGCCTCATTGTCACCTGCAAGAACTTTGGAAAGATTCCTAAAGAACGATGTGTAATCAACATGGTACTCATGCATGATGGCAAGCAAGTCATTTATCAATTCCAGATCATTTTCCTCTGCATTCCTGATACCCAGTTTTAACCCCATGCCTTGCAACCATTGATTGCTGTACTTTTTGGGAAACTCATTCAAGACATTCGTGGCTAATTCAATGGCGTGATCCTGATTCGGATGAATTAACGCTAATAGGGTTTCAGCCAATCGTGCAAGATTCCACTGACCAATTGACGGTTGATTATGTAATGCATAGCGTCCCTGCCTGTCGATAGAACTGTATACTGCAGACGGATTGTAAGCATCTATGAATGCACAGGGGCCATAATCAATTGTTTCACCGGATATGGCCATATTGTCGGTATTCATAACACCGTGTACAAAGCCTATTAACATCCATTTAGATATCAACGAAGCCTGTGCATCACACACGGCTTCCAGTAAGTTTAAATACGGATTATCCCGCTCTTTTAGATCTGGATAGTGTCGTTCAATTGTGTAGTCCGCGAGTTGGCGTACTTTATCTATTTCTCCACGCGATGCGAAAAACTGAAAAGTACCGATTCGAATATGACTGGCGGCAACCCGCGTGAATACGGCTCCTGGTATCGGTGTCTCCCGCATAATCTGTTCTCCGGTGGTAACAGCAGCTAACGCACGGGTAGTTGGCACACCCAGCGCATGCATTGCTTCACTTAACAGATATTCGCGCAATACAGGCCCCACACCTGCTTTACCATCACCGCCACGCGAGTAAGGCGTACGACCAGACCCCTTTAACTGAATATCAAAACGCTGGCCATTTTTATCCACTACTTCACCTAGCAAGAGAGCACGCCCATCCCCCAGTTGAGGAGAGAACCCACCAAACTGATGGCCTGCATATACTTGAGCCAAAGGTGAGGAACCTTCTGGTATTTCATTACCAGAAAAGATTTTTAGTTGTTCACTCGACGACAAACGATCCACATTCAAGTTGAGTTGAGTGGCGAGCGTATTATTAAACTTGATTAATCTGGGAGCTGGCACAACGGCACTATGGCATGAGCTATAAAACCCTTCCATTTGGCGGGCATAGCTATTATCGAAATTGAATAACATGTATTTGAAGTCTTGTTTAAATTTGAAAGGTTAGCTTATATGATTTTACCGGATATCGAACATTTCCATAACAGGGAAAAATCCGGGAATTCAAAATTTCTTGTAGTATTGATTTTTATAATTATTAACTACCAGTTCGCGATGCATAATTTGTTTGATTTAGAGAAGTTGATTTGTCAGCAACCTGCTCGTTAATAAATCATTCCAAATTTGCGTGTAGTTCGCGCATATAGTCTTCCTTTATCCCTTTCAGTTTGACGACATCCGCTATGACCGATTCGAGAAATACGAGAGTGGACAGCTCGAACACTGTCCCCATCGGCATGCTTGAGGGGGCATCGAAACTCGAAGAATTAAGGTTACCCATGGGCAAGACTATATCGGCAACATTCCCGATAGCGGATTCGCTTTTCATGGTTATGAGAGCAACCGGTGCGCCTAACGCTTTTGCTTTTCTTGCCAAAGGCAGCAAAGATTCAGTACTTCCAGAGCCAGAGACCACGATAAGCAGGTCATCTTTTTTAAGACTAGGGGTGACAGTTTCGCCTACCAGGTATACCTGATAGCCACAATGCATTAATCGCATGACAAAAAACCGAGCGACCAGTCCGGAGCGACCTGCTCCGGTAATGAAGATTTTTTCAGCACTGTCGATAGTTGAAATAACACGCTCGGTAAATTTTTCATCGGTATCTTTGAGTACAGATGATAACTTGCTCAGAATCGCGTCATGATGCATGTGGAGTGTCTATTCTAATTGAATGAGAAAAGTTTAATTTCAGGTTGCCACTCACTCCAATTCAAGCGAGTGAGTGTGCATAAGAAGTATTTTATGCTGCTACTGCAGCTGAATGCGCTTTAAATCTAATCTCTTCGGCAGCTTTGGCAGGATCTGATGCTCCATAAATAGCTGCCCCTGCGACAATAATGTTCGCACCTGCACTTACCACTTGACCAACTGTCTCGGGCTTGATTCCGCCAGCAACTGATATTTCCACGCCCAATCCAAGTCCCACTACCAATCCAAGATCGGCAAATGGTGTCTTACCGACTGCTTGTTGATCCAGGCCGGTATGAACACCAATAATGTGCGCGCCTAGCGATGCAATTTCCTTGGCAAGTTCTTTTTTATTGGTGACATTGATTAAATCTACTTGCGCCTTCTTGCCATAAGCATTAGCGACATCGACTACACCTTTGATGGTACCAGCATCGGCAGCACCTAAAACTGTGCATATATCGGCACCGGCTTTATAAAACGGCTCAGCTTCATAATAACCTGCATCCATGGTCTTCAAATCTGCAAGTATCAGGTTGTTCGGAAAGCGCTCACGTAGCGCAATCAGCATATTAATTCCGTTATGCTTAACGCAAGGTGTTCCAATCTCCAGAATATCTACATGAGCAGCGACCTTTTCAGCCAAGCTCATGGTTACATCAAAGTCTAGAGAGTCTAATGCAACTTGGACCAATACTTTTGTCATAATTAATTTCCTTTTAATTTAGATGAATGTTCAAATGTTCTGGATAGATTTTTTACAACATGTTTCTTATTTATAAAATAAATAAAGGATGATCCAGTCCTTGCGAGTCGAATTCGATCGTAGTTTCCATTTCTGCTCCGTTGCTGAAGAGTTAATAAACAATTTATGATTGCTGTTCGAATGTTAAATATGCTAAACCCTTTTATACATAAATAAAAATCAAAGTATCTTATCTTATACATAAGGTTTAACTTATGTATATCTTCATGAGAAATTATTCATACCCCCATTGTAATTTTTAGTATTTCTAAGGTTTTAAGCAAAACATAACACTTTAATTTTTAACTAAAATATGATAATTAATAATTATTATTAATATAATTATTATAAGTGAATACTTATGAATATTACATTTCGACAACTACAGATATTTCGCTCTGTCGCTAAAAACTTAAGCTTTACTCGAGCAGCTGAAGAACTTTTTCTCACTCAACCTGCAGTTTCCATGCAAATCAAACAATTAGAAAGTGCTATAGGAATTCCTCTGTATGAACAATTGGGCAAGAGCATTTATTTAACACAAGCAGGAGAATTAGTGCTTCGCATGAGCACAGATATTCAAAAACAGCTTTTCGAGACTGAAAAAGAACTAGATGATCTTAAAGGTGAAGACGGTGGTCATTTACAAATTTCTGTAGCAACCACGGTTAATTATTATGCGGCCCGATTACTGTCTAAGTTTTCCCAACAATATCCACGCATACGCATTAGCCTGGATGTCACCAATCGAGCCACACTACTTGCAAAACTAGAAGCGAACGAAACAGATATCGTGCTAATGGGTTGTACACCTGATGACATAGATTTAGTTATCGAACCTTTCATGGATAACCCACTGGTTATTATTGCTCCTCCTGATCATCCACTAGTCGACGAAAAAGATATACCGCTAAGAAAGTTGAAAGACGATACGCTTTTAATGCGTGAAGTCGGTTCCGGCACTCGCATTGCAATGGAGCAATATTTTCTTGAAAAGAAAAATTTTAAACTCATTAGCACTATCGAAATGAATAGTAATGAAGCAATCAAACAAAGCGTGGAAGCAGGTTTAGGATTGGGCATTGTTTCCTTACATACCATCGAACTGGAAATAGAAGTAGGCCGACTTAGTGTACTAGATGTTATAGATTTTCCGATAATACAGCACTGGAATATTGTGCACCGCAAAGGTAAACGATTTTCAACAGCGGCAGAATTATTTAAACAGTTTATCTTAAAGAATGAATGACCACGTACATGGCGAGTTAAGGTGTTGCGGACTCAATTGCCCGCACGGTATCTACGCAAGTGACTGAATCTTCTAACGATTTAGATATTAATAAAGTATCTCTGGGTAGAGACAAGACTGTGTGGCGGTGGTTGGAGTCTGCAGCGAACCATACTCTCTCTCTATAAGCATACTTTCCCTGTTAAACAGCCAATTTACAGGGAAACTCTGTGATTTAACTTCAGTAAAACTACCCTTCTCAGAAATTATAATGAATTTCCAAACACTTAGATCAATGTAGCTCAAATCTGACTTTTCTATAACAGGGAAATATCAGGGAGTTCACTTTTACACACAAAAACTTCTTTGGACTACTCAAATTAACAATTCGCCATGCTCAGGAAAATATTAGGGAATTCAATTTTCTAAAAATGAACTTTAGAGCCTTTAATTACCAATACCGCGTGAATATTCACTAAATCTGTTATAATTCTTAATTGCATACACCACTACATTTGATATTCCTAGCCACCAAGTATTCCGATACAGAACAGCCGCTGATTAACTACCTATGAAAATCAAGACTAAAATATATAAGATCATTAGTAAAAATAGTTGGATACGATTTTTACTTGGAGAGAAGTCGTATTCAAGGAAACACGCTAAGTACATCAGATACATTCTATCGAAAAACTTAACAGTACGATCCGGACCTTTTGCAGGAATGCTCTACCCTTATGCTGAAAGTGTAGGTAGTAGTTTTAGTCCAAAAATCTTGGGGTCATATGAGAAAGAAATAAGTGACTTGATAGAACAACTTTGCACTGAAGATTACACTGAAGTAGTCGATATTGGCTGCGCCGAGGGTTATTACGTTGTTGGGTTAGCCATGAGACTGGAAAAAGTAAAAGTATTTGGATTTGATACTAATAGTAGAGCTATTGAACTATGCAAAGAAATGGCCAAGATAAACAACGTCGAAAAAAGAATTGTTTTAGGGGAATTTTGTGATCAAACCACTTTAAAATCCCTCCCTTTGAAGAGAGCACTCATTGTGTGCGATTGTGAAGGATATGAAAAAGAACTCTTCACAGATAATATTGCCTCTGCTTTAATCAATCATGATCTATTGATTGAAGTTCATGACTTAATTGATCCAACTATATCTTCACATCTTAGGAGTGTTTTTAAAAACACTCACACAATAGATGTATATAGCTCTATTTCCAATTCAGAAAAAGCACTTACATACTCGTATAATGAACTTAATGGATTGCCTTTAAGTGTTAAAGAAAAAGTATTGTCAGAGGGGCGTAGAGCTATCATGGAATGGTTTTATTTGAAGCCAAAGAAGGTGGCTTGTTAACAAAGCACTACAGGAAGCTTTCTGTGTATATTACCCTATTCTCTACGATTTAATGAACATATAACTGTTCAATTAGATTAAAGGATAAATATCCCAATCAATTAATGTTCAACTTATAGTTAAATAAGCGCGCAACAATGAAATTTCAATAAGTAAATGGTAAATATAATTGGCTAGACCATGCTGCTCATAGAAATTACACGGATAAATCTGAGTTTCAACTAAATCCCTATCTAGTTAAACCAGTCTTCCCATCGAAAAAACTGAATATTGGTGCAGTTAAATCATATCTAAGGTAACAACGAATCAATGTCCAACTACATTGATGATACTTAAATAACATATCTAATATTAAGCGTCTTGCTGCTTTAACTTCTTTAGCTCTATAATGCTTTTTTATCTGATAAATAGTTGGGTAAAGCGTTTTACGTGGATCAACATCAGTACTATATATTTTGCACTTTTTCCAGCATTTCGCGTAATCATAGTGATCACTTAATTTGCTAGCATACTCATGCTTCTCATCAACATATGATAAATAACGCGTATGAAAGCATTCAATTTTTATTGATTTATCGATAAAAACCGTAGCAATTTTCGGTTTGGAGGAATATAGATACTTATTTGAATAAAACCATAATGTAAATTCAAATTTATTTATTTTTTGTTTGCCTAACTTAAATTTAGAATTTCCTTTTCTATTTAATACATTATTAATGGCTCTTCCTAGGGCAAAAGGACCCGTTGGACATAATGCATTTTTGCCAAAGTAACTGGTTCTTACGTTCTCCACTATGATCTCAATTGCCATTTTCAAAAATGGATGCCTTGGTTTCGAGCATATAAATGAATTTAGTACCGCACCGTTCAGGTTACTTGCACCATGACGTTCTTTAACTGAGGTGAATTGAGTATCAACATCAAGCAATTTATCTAATTCATTGCAAAGTATGATTTTAATATCGGCATAAACCCCACCATGAATATATAAGACACAGTATCGCCATAAGTCAGCTTTATATGCACCTGGTAATATGGCATCATATGCGTTTAAGATGTCATTAGAAAAATTATGCTCAATAAAATTCCTACGATCATTCACATCAAAAAAATAATACTCCCATGTTGGATTTTTACTGACCCATGTATCTACAGCATCATACATATCTGATGAAACCTGGTTTACTTCCCAAGTTTGGAATATTTTTTTAGGGATATATTCAAAACGCTTACTACTAGAGTCCTCTCTCTTCCTTAGGGGAAGATAACTAGGTAAGGACTTTTGATTAGACATAATTTGTTTATTCATTACGCGCGAACGAAGAAATATTAAAAACCATATCGGTAAGATAATCCATTATCATTTGGTAATGCTCATAAAATAATTTAACGCCGTAATGTATTTAGAATTATTTACAAGTTAATTGGCTTTATAACAAACCACTCTCTGTGCTTACGATTATCGAAATAACTCGATTCATAATTAGATAAATACTTTTCCATAACAGGCTTTTGTACTAGCAACCGACGATTTCTATCGCCTTCAAGCCATTCTTTAGCATTTATTATTTGAGTTTGCAGAGGTGTTGATAATCCAAAATCTTTGAATGGTCTAGCTGTGTGAAGCAACATACCTTCACGCCATTGAAGAATACCCACCTCATAATTTACACCAATTTTTATATCAATATTATTCATAAAGTATCTTGCTGAATATCTTTGATTTAAACTTGGATATGCCCACAAACCATAATTAAACCAAGCGCCAAGTAATATTATAATTAGTGCAGTCGAACCATGAATGTATTGCTTGCTCGCATACCAAAGAACGACTCCAAAAACGCCGAGACATAGCATTGCAATCCAAAAATGCATAGGTAACATGTATTTGTCTAATAAAGAATTTTCTATATACATACTACTCACTGAGAAAATGACTATTCCTAGGGACACAACAATAACTAATAAGCGTGCTGCTTGTTTAAAGGTTTTTTTCCCAAGAACTATTTCAACTACAGGAGCCATCAGCAATGCAAAAGCTGGCAGCGCAGGGAGAATGTAAACACCTCTTTTCCCTGGGCTAATAGAAAAGAATAAAACAACTAACGCTATCCATATAAATAAGCTAAATGAAAGACTATTTTTATCTTTAAATTTTAAATATAAGTTTTTAATAGCCCAAGGCAGTACTAATATTGCTGGGAACCAAAGCGTAAATAGGCTTACGATTAAATAATAAAATGGTCTTTGATGATGCCAAGAATCCACATAACGATGCATTGTTTGCCTAATCATAATATCGTTGATATAGGCGCTTACTTCATGGTTTTGATTAACAAAAAGCTCATATAGCAAAAGCATTACCCATGACAATATTGGAATCATGAGCATCAATACAGATATAGACCATTGTTTTGGTGTGATTACATTGTCTGCTCTATCTGCCCACTTTCGCATTCTTGTATAGGCATATGGGAATAATAGTAAAATAGGTAAAAAACCAACTCCCTTAGTAATCACTCCTATCCCCATCGACAAAAATGCCAAGTACAACCATCGATGCTCATCATTCAAATATAAAGTTCTTATTAACCCGTATAGCGCAAATGTCGTGAACAAAGTCAGCGTCATATCTATCTCAGCAGCCTTTGCTTGCAGCATGAACTGATAACTTCCCAACAAGATAAATACGGAAATTATGGCTGTATTATGCGACCAACATCTTCTAGTAATGTCATAGGTAATAATTAAAACACCCATCGCTGAAAATAACGACGGTAGTAGAAAAGTTATATTGATTGATCCGAATAATGAATATAAAGCAGCAATCAGCCACATAAAAACTGGTGGCTTATCTGAGTAGATCTCTATTCCTCTATAGGGAATAATCCAGTTCCCCGTATCCACCATATTTTTTGCCATTAGGACATATCTAGGTTCGTCAGGTATCCAGGGATCACGCAATCCAATACCGGCACTGATAGCTATCAAAGCCAACACTAATACAGTAGTGATATGTAGCCAGTTAATGTTTTTCTGATTTGGAATATAGTTAATCATCTTTCTATTTAATAAATATCCTTTTAATCATTAGAAAGATGCGATTTATTCGAGTGTATGAAATACAAGTTTCGACTATATATAAATATACCTAGAGCCTGTCCTACTATAAATACAGGGTCTTGCCGATAGATGGCATAACTAAGCAATGTAATCCCACCGCCAATACTGAAATACCAAAACGATATAGGGATAGTGCTAGCTTTTTGTTTCTCAGAAGCAATCCATTGCATAATAAATCGCATAGAAAATAGCATTTGACCGACAAGTCCGATAGCGATCCAAATCCACTCTATCGAAATCATTTTATATCTTCATATAGATCTTTTGTTATTAGACGTGATCGTAACCAATAGACACCTAAAAGATCCCATACCCCAGCACTCAGTCTATCTAGCGTTCCATACTTAGATTGACCACATGTACGAGGCCTATGATCAATGCTTACAAAGTCACATTCACCTCCACTCATTTTGTAAAGAGCAGGTAAAAAACGATGCATGTGATTAAATAAAGGCAATTGTAAGAAATAATCACGATTAAACAGGCGTAGCGCACAGCCAGAATCGATACAGTTGTCTTTTAAAATTCCTTGACGTATATAATTTGCAACGCGAGAAGTGTATATTTTAATTGGACTATCAAAGCGTTTGGTTCTACATCCCGCAATTAATATATTATTATTGCCTTTATAGCTAGATTCAAAGAGAGTGAGCAGTCTGATAATATCTGATGAGTTATTCTGCAAATCACCATCCATAGTGACCACCCACTCAAATGACGCATTTTTTACTCCCATACATAACGCAGTACTTTGCCCATTGTTACTACTAGAATTGAGTAACTGGCAATCAAAGGTGACCTCATTTGCAGCTTTATGAACATAATTCGTTGTATCATCTGTACTACCATCATCAACAATGACAGCTTCGTAAATATCTTCCTTTCTTTTGGTTTTATCTAGTTCATGCAATAAATCAAAGATATTTTTACTTTCATTAAATACAGGAATGACTATAGATAAATTCATCTTATTCGCTCTAGTGAAATAAATAATGACAGATGACTACATTAAACATAGTCATGCAAGACTTGAAACAATTTTATTAGAGCAGACTTAATATTAGCTTAAGATTCTGTGGGAAACGACAAGAATAAAATGCAAGATTAGAAAAAATGGACAAGGCTTATATTGAGAGAATTATCTCTTTCTTGGAGTTCGTAGGAATGTATAAAATAGATATATGAATCTAAAGCATGATTTACTTTTAGTATGATTTCTGAATCAATTTTATTTTCATCTCCTTGGCGAGAGTATTCCGAAGTGACTTCTAGATAATCGTTTAGTGATTGATTTAATTCTAGGCTAAACGCTGGTTTTTCATCTTTATGATACTCCAAAGCTGCATCAAAAGAGAGAGACTTGAAAAAACTGTTGTTAACAATTCCAAATTGAATACCTTCATAGAAATCTTGAATTTGATTACTATTCACGTTGATAATAGTACTTGCATACAAGGCAAAATCATGAATGTTGATACTTGCTAAATCAAGCTCGAATTTTACTTCGGTTTCTAAATCACTTTCTGATACATTTTCATAGAAATAACTTGGAAATTCGCCACTTATAACAGGGTTTACAAAAAATAGATCTTTCGTTTTCGTTAATTCAAATTCAAGGTTGAAATGCGAGAACAGAGGTAGATTTATATTTATAGTTGATTCGTATTGAAATTCTTCTGTTTTAAAATCGTTACTAAGTTGGAAAAATTGATAGTCAGTATCACTGCCAGCATAACTATCCGAATATGCTGATAAAAACATACATGCAAAAACAAATTTTAAATGTTCACACACTGATTTTCATAATAGTTGGAAGGATATCGTTCTCCACCTATCTTATGTCGCTTTAAAACTGTTTCAAGAATATTCAAAAAGTTATGTATATCTTGAGTTGTATGTAATGACGTTCCATTTGTCCTCAGCATCGCTTGTTTTTTAGGCACTGCAGGATAGACCACTGGACTAACGTACACATTATATAGTAATAATTCATGACATATCTCCATAGCGACACTTTCATCTCCTATGAATATTGGAAGAATGGGTGATGTAGGGGCATGATATAAAACACCTAAGTCCTGATAACCATTGGCCAGATTAATCGTATTTTCCCAAAGATTTCTTTTTAATAAAGGTTCTGATTTCATAATGTTAAGCGCTTCAATTGCGCTTGCACATGAGCCTGGATCAAGTGCGGCAGTAAAAACAAATGATCGGGCATTATATTTCAAATACCGAATAACTTCATAATCCCCAACTGCGAACCCACCTATACCTCCAATAGATTTACTAAATGTACCTACTAAAATGTCGCAGCTTGAAGGATGTTTTAAAAACTCTATTGTCCCTAAACCATACTTCCCTAGTACACCAACACCATGAGCGTCGTCTATCACTAGACCTGCATTATACTTAAGGCATAAGTCTTCTAACTCTGCAACATCTGAAACATCTCCTTCCATGCTGAATACACCATCGACATAAACGACACATTTATGACTGTCATATTTATTCAGCATTCTTTCAAGGTGATTCAAGTCTTTATGCTTGAATCTCACCACAGTCCCTTCACCCATATTGCAACCATCATATATGCTGGCGTGATTGAGTTTATCCACTAGGATAATGTCATCCTTAGAAGCTATCGATCCTGCAACACCTAAATTTGCTTGATATCCAGTTGAAAATACAATTGCCGCCTCTATATCAAAATAATCTGCCAGTGATACTTCAAGCGTGTTATGCAACATGTTTGAGCCATTTAATAACCGCGAACCAGAACATCCCGTACCGTGAATAGAAATAGCATTGATCGCAGCTGTTTTTGTCTTTTCATGTGTAGCTAAGCCCAAGTAATCATTTGAACTCATGACTAAAACTGGCTTCTGGGAATTTAAATGGTATGTCCCATGATGAGAAGTCAGTGTTTGAAAAAATGGATTCTTACCAGACTTATCTAAAGCATCAACTTCGATTTGTTCATAGCATTTGTTAAAAATAGCCGGCTTCTTAAGTAATTTCGTGGATTGATCGGTATTTATAGGCATGACGTACTATCCATGATAATTTATTATGTGAGCATCATTTCTTAACAGTTATGATGAGCGGTCAATAGCCTATTTTGACCATGCAAACTTAAAATAAGCTTAATTTATTAAGCTATCATTAAGTTTCATCGGTTATGTTAGGTTAATGGGTAGAAAATATATGACAATTGGGCATGAAATTATTAGTAGTTGAAGACTCCGAACGCTTACAAATGGCACTCGAAGAAGGATTTAAACGATCAGGGTTCACTGTGGATATCGCATCTGATGGTGAAGAGGCACTAGGTTTCTTGGCACTCATTGAGTATGATGTAGTTGTCCTAGATATCATGTTACCAAAGCTTAATGGATTAGATGTCTTAAAGCATATACGACTTAAAAGTTATGACGTAAGAGTACTATTATTATCCGCAAAAGACGAAATTCAAGATCGAGTTAAAGGCTTAGAACTTGGCGCAGACGACTATTTGATCAAGCCATTTGCATTTGAAGAATTAGTTGCACGAATAAAAACTTTAATAAGAAGAAGTCATAATATCAACCAAACTGTTTTGACGGTTGGTAAAATACAAATTGACACGTTTATGCAAAGCGTCGAATGCCAAGGCAAGAAGATTGAGTTAACACCAACTGAATATAAAATGCTTCATCACCTTGTCGCGAATTCAGGGAAAGTACTCAACAAGGCTCAGTTAGAAAATGTTATTTATAACGCAAACGACGACACTATAAGTAATATTATTGAAGTACTAATTAGCAATATTCGAAAAAAATTAAGAGCCGTATCAGTTGATTGTCCGATTAAGACAAAGCGTGGTTTCGGCTATTTTGTCGATAGACAATGAAATCTAAAATGAGATCAATTCAGACAAAACTAATCATTACGATAGTAAGTATTGCCATTATAATATTAATTGCAGCTGGTATTGTTTTAGATAGATTATTTACCAAGCAATTATTAAGCGAGTTTGATAAGAATTTATTACAAAAGACAATGACGTTAGTCACGTTAACCACTCAAAATAAAATCGGGGACGTAGAATTTGATTTTGCAGATGAATTCATGCCTGAATTTGAAAGAAAAAGTTCACCTGAATACTTTCAGTTACTTTTAGCAAGTGGGCAACTAATTGAACGGTCTAGATCATTAAAAGGTGAGGACCTACCCTATAATGATATTCATAATTCTAAACCATACTTCTCAGAAATAACTTTAAAGGATGGACGACAAGGTCGTATGATAGAGGTAAATTTTATTCCTCATCGCAAAGATTCTGAGAATAAAAATGATAACTACCTCACTCAAACAGCGTCCAACAGCAGCAAAGCTAAATTTATTGTCGCCAAGGGAAGAGAAGAGTTAGATCAATTATTAGTTTTAATGCGCTCAATCATTATCAGCACTATATTTTTAATTATTATCACGTTGACCGCAGCAATATGGATTGTTGTAAAAAATGAGTTAGCAGTACTGAATAAACTAGCATCAAAAATGAAAAATATAGATGCCAATAGACTCAATCAGCGAATTGATAGCTTCACTAACATTAAAGAAGTATCTCCTATCGTTGAACAATTCAATAAAATGTTAGGCAGAATTGATGAATCATTTCAAAGAGAAAGAAGGTTCTCCGGTAATGTTGCCCATGAACTAAGAACACCTGTTAGTGAACTAAAGTCTATTGCTGAAGTTGGCCAAGAGTGGCCAAGTGATAAAAATATGATACAAAAATTTTTTGGGTCATTAGTGGAGCTAGCTGATGACATGGAAACTACTATCGAGAACTTAATGGTACTTGCTCGCTGTGATAACAATCATATTGAGATAATGAATTCAAGAGTACTCCTAAGAGAGCTTGTTGAATCTATACTAAGCACGCATAAAAGCGCATTAAAGAACAATAACGTTAATGTAATGAATAATGTTTGGGCAGAACTTGCAACGAGCACTGATAGAGAAAAGATAAAGCTGATCATTAATAATCTAATATCCAATGCAATTGTATACAGTCCTAAAGGTTCAACTATCATAATAGACAGCCATTATGAAGAAAATAATATTGCAATAAGCTTCACCAATCCAACTGATAACCTAGAAACGGCAGACTTAAAATTAATGTTCGATCGTTTTTGGCGAAAATCTAGTGCTAGAACTAATCACAATGCACATGCAGGCTTAGGACTATCACTGGTTAAAAGCTTATGCACCGTATTAAAAGCAAAAGTCACTGCTTACTTTGAAAATGAAGGTAAACTAACCATCAAAATTGAAGGACTACGATTGGCAGCATAATAACAAACTCAAATACATCAAGTTCTGAGTTCTTAAGCCTATCTTAATATCTCGTCATTATTGTAAGTGCATATTTAGTAAACAAGAATTAACAACATGAATATGCATAGCAAAAGAATGATAGTTAAAGATTGCGATGACGATATTACTTTTCACCCAAGAAAGAAAAAACCTCGTATTCCAGAGCACATTAAAGAGTTCGAAAGAACTTCTATCAAAAGAAATTCAGCATATATTAAGAATAGAAAAGTAAACTTTAAGAAATTATAATTATTCTATTCTTTCCATGACGATACCTAGTTTTACCAAGTCAAAATTATGTCTTATAATTATCACAATTTTGAGCATACCTTATATGGCATTCATCATAACTAATGCCGACATGATTGATCACAGGTCTAACAACCCATTAAAAGTGATCAAATTCACAACAGCAACAATATTTATAGAACAAAACTCAGTAGATGGGGATACTGAAGTTGTTATGCAAGTTAAAGGTGGTGACATAGGTTTAAGAAATTTCACATTGAAGTCACCTAGCAATAACATTTTATACACATTCAATTCTCCATCAAACAACAAAAACCTAGGTGGCAGAGAAATTCTAATTGAATCACCGGAACCCAAAGACCTCAATTTAATTTTCAAGGCATACCCAGAAGGCGAATATATTTTTTCTGGAGAAGATCACATTGGGCAGAAGTATTACAGCTCTATTACGCTAGTTCATAATATCCCTGATCCAGCAATTATTATTTCACCTAAAAGTAATTCAACAATTAAGAGATCTGGTCTTATCGTGGAATGGAATGTTAACAGTCCCATGCAATACTTCATCGTCGAGCTAAAGAATGCGGAAACAGAAATGAATTTGGAAGTAGTTATTTCAGGTACTAAGAATCAGTTTATAGCTCCAGAATCATGGCTAGAACCAAATTCAGAATATCAAGTCAGTATATTTTCAGTAGATCAATATGGTAATAGGACAGCAACAGAAACAAATTTTTACACGATGGCTGAGTAGTGTAATTTTGAGATCACTATGTACTCTCGCAAAGTAAGATTATACAAAGATGTCGAGCGAAGAGTATTGATGAAACATTATCATCCATGCCCTGATGATAGAGGTGGCCCTTCCTGGTTATCCTTTATTGCAAATATGAAAGACAGTTCATAGAGTATTAATTTATTTTGTTGTGAATCCATCACACTGAAAACACATTGGGTGTTGGTGGTGATGAATGTCTCGAACCGAAAACTTATAGGTCTTTCTGTTAATAAAGGCTCAGTCGATGGTCCTACTCTTTGCGAAATGTTCAACCAGGTTATTGCCAATAAGTACATGCCGCACTATATAAGTACTGACTATGATCTTCTTTTTCAATTTCATCGATGGAAAGCCAACCTTAGAATCCTGGA
>TARA_R110002049_G_C9177740_1_pt1 | contig 25518 bp, 19 predicted proteins | sample TARA_R110002049 | Tara Oceans TARA_R110002049 (sample SAMEA4396941) | marine metagenome | biome: Polar Biome; feature: [SRF] surface water layer (ENVO:00010504); material: water (ENVO:00002006), including particulate matter (ENVO:01000060) such as... | depth 5 m
GGTCATAATCGCCGCCCATATGGCCGGTATTTCAGACCTTCCCTAGAACGTAAGAAATAGTCTTGTAACAAACGCTGAATGCCTGGGATCGACAGCAAATTACAATATTACGAAGCCCAGCCAGATAATGAGTTACCAGCAAATACCTTCAAGCCCAGACGCACTTGAAGTCTGCATAAAGCCAACCAGATCGATAACGTACTTATCTTTATTGGGATCATTAACCAAAGCGGCGAACTGCGGATCACCGTTGCCTAACACCAATACTTCGGAGTCGGCTATAAGTTGCTGCAAGTCGGTATGCAACAATGAGGAAACATGGGGGATTTTTGATTCTATGTATTCTTTATTGGCGCCAAATACACGAGCATATTCAACATTCTCGTCATATATGCGTAACTCGTAGCCTTTGCCAATCAACTTTTCAGCCAACTCTACCAGCGGACTCTCACGCAGGTCATCAGTACCTGCTTTGAAACTAAGCCCCAGCAGACCAATACGCCGCTTACCCTGGCTTGCTATCAAGTCGAAGGCGCGCTCTATCTGCTTGCTATTGCTGTCCATGATACCGGCGAGCATCGGATGTGGAACATCCAGTTGGCCAGCACGATAAGTCAAAGCGCGCACATCCTTAGGTAGACACGACCCGCCGAACGCAAAACCGGGCTTCATGTAGTACGCGGAAATATTCAGTTTGTGATCCTGACAGACGATATTCATTACTTCTCGTCCGTCCACACCGCAGGCCTTGGCGATAGAGCCAATCTCATTGGCAAAGGTCACTTTGGCCGCATGCCAGACGTTGCAGGTATATTTGATCATTTCCGCTACCGCAATAGTTCTGCGGAAGATAGGGGCGTCCAGCTCCTGGTACAGCGCTTCAAGCTCATCACCGGATGCTGTATCCAACTCACCAATCACCGTCATCGCCGGAAAATCGTAGTCCTTGATCGCCGTGCTCTCGCGCAGAAATTCCGGGTTAACCGCCACCCCAAAATCGACCCCCGCCTTCTTACCCGAGGTCTCTTCCAAAGCAGGGATTACAACGTTGGTGACGGTACCAGGCAAGACAGTACTGCGGATAACGACGGTATGGCGCTGTGACTTGTCGCGCAGAACCTGTCCTATCTCGCGACAAACTGCATCCATGTAGACCAGGTCCAGATCACCGTTTCGCTTACTCGGTGTCCCGACGCATACCATCGACAAAGTAGAGTTGAGTACTGCTTCCTGCACGTCGGTACTACCGCGCAAAAGACCCGCCTGAACACCCGCCTGCAACAATTCGCCCAGGCCGGGTTCTACAATCGGAGATTTACCTTGATTGATCAGATCGATCTTGGTCTGTGATACATCAACGCCGATAACGTTATGACCACGAGAAGAGAGACAGCCGGCGCAAACAGCACCGACATAACCCAAACCAAATATGCTGATTTGCATAGTAGTGCACTCCATAGCTCAAAAAGACGATACAAGTCGGTACTTGCCGCCCCCCAACTTCCGTGTTGGTTTTATTATGCAAACAGGGGTCTAAAGTGTTTTTAACGAGCCTGGGTGTTTGGCTCTTTCGTTGCGAAAAACAATGCCTTCAAATATTTCTTTATGCAAGCCAAATCACAGAAACAAGCATTGTTTTTATCTATGACTCGTTAAAACCGCTACAGCAATTTGGCGTCATAATTAAAGCGCTCGCTAAGTTTCTGAATTAATTAAAGTAAAAAATAGAACCAGCCTGAGATCCAGCCACCAAGAAAGTATGACCACGCGCACCTTATGAACCAAAAAAAAGCCCCGACCCATAGCGTCGGAGCTTTTTGTGACCATCGAGTCCGCAATGGTCAGGCTAACTACAAAATATGTTGGTCAACTAAGAGCCAATAAGGTCCCTTAATACGTAATGCAGGATGCCTCCCGCCTTGAAGTAATCAATCTCATTACCCGTATCAATGCGACACAGCACCTCGAAATTGACCTTATCTCCCTTGCTGGTGGTCGCGACTACCTTGAGCGTCTGGCCCGGTTTCAGATTGTCATCGATGCCTTCAATGTCGATCAGCTCGTGACCATCCAGCCCCAGGTTAGCCACACTCTGCCCATCCTTGAACTGCAACGGCAGCACGCCCATGCCAACCAGGTTAGAGCGGTGAATACGCTCAAAGCTTTCTGCCAGTACAGCCTTGACGCCCAGCAGGTTGGTACCCTTGGCGGCCCAGTCGCGGCTGGAGCCAGTGCCGTACTCCTTACCCGCCAGCACGACCAGTGGCGTGCCATCCTGCTGATACCGCATGGCCGCATCGTAGATCGACATCCGCTCGCCGCTCGGCACATGTATGGTCTCACCACCTTCTTCGCCGCCCAGCATGCGATTACGAATACGGATATTGGCAAAGGTGCCGCGCATCATTACTTCATGATTACCGCGCCGGGAGCCATACGAGTTGAAGTCCTCTGGCTTCACGCCAAGGCTTTGCAGGTATTCACCCGCCGGGGAGCTGGCTTTGATGTTGCCTGCTGGCGAGATATGGTCAGTGGTAATGGAATCACCAAACACCGCCAGCACGCGCGCCTGATCGACGTTAACCAATGGCTTTAATGGCTGGTCAATCTCATCAAAGTACGGTGGATTCTTCACGTAGGTGGAATCATCCTGCCAGGCGTAGGTTTTACCTTCGCTGATCTTGATGGACTGCCAATGTTCGTCGCCGCTAAACACATCGGCGTAGCGCGAGCGGAACATGCCATCTTCAACCAGTGCCACTGCCTCGGCGATCTCAGCGTTGCTTGGCCAGATATCCTTGAGAAACACCGGCTTATTGTCGGCATCCAGCCCCAGCGGCTCCTCGGTCAGATTCAGCCGTGTGTTACCGGCCAGTGCATAGGCTACAACCAGCGGCGGCGATGCCAACCAGTTGGCTTTCACCTGGGGATGCACGCGACCTTCAAAGTTGCGATTGCCCGAGAGCACGGCGGAAACCACCAGGTCGTTCTCGCTTACGGCGTGGGCGATCTCATCCGGTAATGGTCCCGAGTTACCAATACAGGTGGTGCAGCCATAACCCACCAGGTTAAAGCCAAGCTGATCCAGGTAATCAGTCAGCCCCGCTTTATCCAGGTAGTCGGTCACTACTTTGGAGCCAGGCGCCAATGATGACTTGACCCAAGGCTTGCGCATCAAGCCGCGCTCAATCGCCTTTTTGGCGACTAGACCGGCAGCCATCATGACACTGGGATTGGAGGTATTAGTACAAGAGGTAATCGCCGCGATCACCACTGCGCCGTGGCTCATCACGTACTCTTTGCCATCCACCACAATGGTGGCCTCGGCGTTTTGCGCGCCAACGGCGGTACCGCCGCCGCCTTCACCTTCCAGACGCGCTTGTTCCTGGTCTGCCGGGGCTACCTGCAGCGCCAGCAGATCGTCAAAGGCGCTGGGAATATCCGGCAAAGCGACCCTATCCTGCGGCCGCTTGGGCCCGGCCAGACTGGCAACCACTTCGCCCATGTCGAGGTGCAGGCTATCAGTAAAGGCAGGCTCATCGCCCGCGTCACGCCATAAGCCCTGCGCCTTGCTGTAAGCCTCGACACGTGCGATCACCTCATCAGGGCGACCGCTCAGGCGCATGTAATTGAGTGTCTCTTCGTCAATCGGGAAGAAGCCGCAGGTCGCACCATACTCCGGTGCCATGTTGGCAATGGTGGCACGGTCAGCCAATGGCAAATCAGCCAAGCCATCACCATAAAATTCAACAAATTTACCGACCACACCTTTCTTGCGCAGCATCTGCGTGACCGTCAGAACCAGATCGGTCGCCGTCATACCCTCGGGTAATTTACCCGTCAACTTGAAGCCGATAACTTCAGGGATCAACATTGAAACTGGCTGGCCCAGCATGGCTGCCTCCGCCTCAATACCGCCGACGCCCCAACCCAGCACACCCAAACCATTAACCATGGTGGTGTGTGAGTCGGTACCAACCAGGGTGTCAGGGTAAGCCCATAGCTTTCCGTCAACCTCTGCCGCCCAAACACTCTGCGCCAGATACTCAAGGTTAACCTGGTGGCAAATACCGGTGCCCGGCGGCACCACACGGAAATTATCAAAAGCCGTTTGGCCCCAGCGCAGAAAGGCGTAGCGCTCGCCATTACGCTGCATCTCAATCTCGACGTTCTCGTGGAAAGCATCATCGGTGGCAAAGTTATCAACCATCACCGAGTGATCAATCACCAAATCAACCGGTGAAAGTGGGTTGATTTGCTGCGGGTCGCCGCCAGCCTTGGCCACAGCGTCACGCATGGCAGCCAGATCGACCACGGCTGGCACCCCGGTAAAGTCCTGCATCAGAACGCGCGCTGGACGATATTGAATTTCGCGGTCAGAATGCCGAGCCTTGAGCCAATCCGCCATCGCCTGAATGTCGTCGCGGGTTACCGTTTCACCATCTTCATTACGCAGCAGATTTTCCAGCAATACCTTGAGTGATTTGGGAAGCTTATCGATCCCCTTCAATTGGTCTGCCGCTTTGCCAAGTGAATGAAAGTGGTATGTCTTGCCGCCGACATCCAGTGTGGAGTGCGTCTTCAAGCTATTGACTACAGACATTAAGATTTTCTCCTATCGGCCGATTAACTAGCCATCGGCACTTGATTGACCATACTTCTCTGAAAGCTTAGTTACACTTTTAGCTATCGCAGTACCGAATTGCAGCTATCGTTAAGGGCACAGGGCCATTATTAGAACTAATTACGTTGTAAAGCGGTTTTCACCGTACTGATGAATATCGAAGCCTGCAACCGGCGATCAAACACCACCACGTGCAAGCTGTTAACAGAGCATAGACAACAAAATGGGTGAATTACTCCCACCCAGAGCATCCAAGGACGCTTACATGCGTAACAACCAACCTGTCACCCAGCGAGAGCGCACCTTCCCTGAAGAGCAGCGCCTGATCTCCACCACCAATCTCAAAGGCATCATCACCTACTGTAATGATGCTTTCGTCAACATCAGCGGCTTCGAGCGCGAAGAGCTGATCGGCAGCCCGCACAACCTGGTACGGCACCCGGACACCCCAGCTGCGGTCTTCGGCCATATGTGGGGAGACCTGAAAAAAGGTCAGGCCTGGATGGGGATCGTGAAGAATCGTTGCAAGAACGGCGATTACTATTGGGTTAATGCCTTCGTTACGCCTATTTATGAGCACGGCGACATTCAGGGCTTTGAATCAGTGCGGGTCAAGACAACCGCAGGCCAGGTGCAACGTGCGGAGGCACTCTACAAACGCCTGAACGCAGGAAAAAAAGCGGTTCCTGCCGATTGGTCAGGAATAATGTTGCATGTCATCCCCAGCGCCCTGATGCTGGCCATCGGCGCCGGGGCAGGTGCAGCGCTCGGTATGCCAGGGGCTGCCTTGGGGCTGGTGCTTGGCTTGCCCGCTGGCCTTGGCCTCAAAGCTCTGCTGGACCAGCGCCTCAATCGCATTGTCGGCGCAGCAAGCAGCAGTATCACTGACCCTCTGCTCGCCCAAATGTATACGCCTTTCCAAGGCGCGCTCGGCCAGATCGAAATGGCCATTCACAGCCAGCAAGCTCGGCTGCAAACCTGCCTGACCCGGCTTGCCGACAGTGCCGAACAGTTGACGCGACAGGCAGGCGAATCCAGCAAGCTGGCAGCGCAAAGCAGTGAAGGCCTCTCGCAACAACGCAATGAGACAGATCTGGTCGCCGCAGCCATCAACCAGATGGCCGCTGCCACCCAGGAAGTGTCGGGCAATGTACAAAGCACGGCCAGCGCAACACGCGAAGCCATTGACCTGGTAATGCATGGCAAGACCGTTGCCGGCAGTGCACGGCAAGCGATTGAAAGCCTCTCAGCCTCCGTTAACGCCGCGTCTACTGTAGCCGACAAGCTTGCCTCTGACGCACGCGAAATAGGCACTGTCGTCGACGTAATTAAAGGCATCGCCGAACAGACCAACCTGCTGGCCCTGAACGCAGCGATTGAAGCGGCCCGAGCAGGCGAACAAGGCCGTGGGTTTGCCGTGGTCGCCGATGAAGTACGCGCACTGGCCAGCCGCACAGCGCAATCCACCGAGCAGATTCACTCGCTGATCGCCAACCTGCAACAGGCAGCCCAGGGCACCGTCGAAAGTATGCGCGCAGGCAACGAGCAAGCCGATCGCGGCGTTGCGCAGGTCATCGAAGCTGACGATGCACTGGAAGGCATCCGCCTGGCGGTCGAGCGCATCAATGATATGGCCGGTCAAATCGCCAGCGCTGCAGAGGAACAAAGCAGTGTCGCAGAGGAGATCAACCGCAACGTCACCAATATCGCAAGCCTGGCTGACACCACCTCAAATGAAGCGCTGCGCAGCGCAGACCTCAGCAGCGAACTGGCCGCCACCGCGCAGCAGCAGGTTAACCTGGTTGAACGCTTTAATCGACGATAAAGCCAAACTGGCGCGCAATCCCGCGCCGGTAGTAATGACCAGCCGAAAGAAGAGCAGGCTCTACTGCTTTTCGTCAGATATAGAACGCTGATTGCCAGACAGACCGCCCCCGGTCCTCAGTTTAATAGGTAGCCGGATTAAACAGGCGACAGCACCAGACCAAGGATATTCCCCCGCCCCCATGCAGCAATGATAAACTCGCAAACTTTGCACCTGTATCAAGGACATCGTTATGTGCGGAATTGTTGGCGCTATTGCTCATCGAGACATTACCCCCATCCTGCTTGAAGGTCTGCGCCGTCTGGAGTATCGAGGCTACGATTCCGCCGGTGTCGCGGTGCTTAGCGACAGCCAGCAGCTGCAGCGCGTACGCGCAGTGGGCAAGGTAATCGAGCTGGAAAAGGCGCTCGCCGCCACCCCAGCCGCAGGTCACATGGGTATCGCTCACACCCGCTGGGCCACCCACGGCAAACCCGCCGAGCATAACGCCCACCCGCACCTGTCCGCCGGACTGGCTGTGGTACATAACGGCATTATCGAAAATCACTCGCCACTGCGCAAAAAGCTGATCGAGCTAGGCTATGTATTCACCTCAGAAACGGATACCGAGGTAGTAGCCCACCTGCTAGCCCATCACTACCGCCAAAGCCAGGACATGCTGACCGCCTTCCGCGCCACCCTGGATGAAATCCACGGCGCCTATGCACTGGCCGTCATCCATGAAGCCGAACCCAATACCCTGTATTGCTCGCGCATGGGCAGCCCTCTGGTTATTGGTGAAGGCAGCGGCGAGCGGTATCTGGCATCCGATCCGCTCGCCCTGCTGCAGGTCACAGACCGCTTCCGCTATCTGGAAGAAGGCGACTACGCCCGTATCAGCCTGGACCAGTGCGACGTGTGGGACCGCAACAAACAATTGGTCGAGCGGCCCATCACGCGTTACGAGCATGCCGCACATAGCCTGGATAAGGGCGAATACCGTCACTTCATGCTCAAGGAAATCTTCGAGCAGCCGCAAGCCATCCGCGATACGCTGGCTGGCACCCTGGGCGATGACCATGTGCTGACCGCCATACTCGGGCCCGATGCTGAAACCCGTCTGAACGATATCGCCAACATTCATATTGTGGCCTGCGGCACCAGCTACCACGCAGGGCTAGTCGCACGCTACTGGATCGAGGCGCAGGCGGGCATTCCCTGCCAGGTCGAGGTCGCCAGCGAATACCGCTATCGCACGGTAGTGGTGCCCGCCAACACCCTGCTGATCACCATTTCGCAGTCCGGTGAGACCGCCGATACCCTGGCAGCCTTGCGCTATGCCAAAGACCAGGGCTACCTCGCTACCCTCGCCATCTGCAACGTAGCAGGCAGCTCACTGGTGCGCGAAGCCGACTGGCGGCTGCTGACGCACGCAGGGCCGGAAATCGGCGTCGCCTCCACCAAAGCCTTCACTACCCAACTGGTCGCCCTGCTCTGGCTAACCACCGCCTTGGCCCAGGCACGCGGCAAACAGGAATTTGTCGCCCGCAATGTCAATGCCCTGCGCGATCTACCCGCCATGGTGGAGCAAGTACTGACACTGGAACCCGCTATCACCGCATTGGCCCAGCGCTTTGCCAATAAGCATCACGCCCTCTTCCTTGGCCGTGGCACCCATTACCCCATCGCGATGGAAGGTGCGCTCAAGCTGAAAGAAATTTCCTATATTCACGCTGAAGCCTATGCCGCTGGCGAGCTCAAGCACGGGCCACTGGCTCTGGTTGATGACGATATGCCAGTCGTCAGCGTCGCGCCCAGTGACAGCCTGCTGGAGAAACTCAAGTCCAACCTGGAAGAAGTACGGGCACGCGGCGGTCAGCTGATCAATTTCGCCTGCGAAACCATAGAGCCGACCTCAGACGATACGGTCCAAACCATCAGCCTGCCCTGGGTCGAAGAATGCGTATCGCCGATACTCTATACTTTGCCACTGCAGCTCCTCAGCTACCATGTGGCTCTGGTGAAGGGCACGGACGTCGACAAACCACGCAACCTGGCCAAGTCGGTAACGGTTGAGTAACGCTAGCGCCCAGCAGCAGGCACTGACGCAAGCCAGACAGACAGAGGCGGAGAACTGATGGATACCAATAAAACCATTCTGGTAACCGGCGGCGCCGGCTATATCGGCTCACACACCTGCATCAAGCTGCTGGACGCGGGCTACGCCGTCGTGGTGCTGGACAACTTCAGCAATAGCTCCCCAGAAGCGCTGCGCAGGGTCGAAGACATTACCGGCAAAACCACTACCCTGGTTCAGGGTGACATCAACGACCTGCCACTACTCAACCAGCTGTTCAGTGATCATGCCATCGATGCGGTCATTCACTTTGCCGGGTTAAAAGCGGTCGGCGAGTCGGTCGCCGAGCCGCTGCGCTACTACCACAACAACGTGACCGGCACCCTGACGCTATGCCGCTCCATGCAGGCAGCAGGTATCAACAAGCTGGTGTTCAGCTCGTCTGCTACGGTATACGGCGATCCTGCGTCCTTACCTATTCGTGAAGACTTTCCGACCAGCGCGACCAACCCTTATGGCCGCTCTAAACTGATTATTGAAGAGATTCTGCGCGACCTGCACCACAGCGCGCCAAACTGGGACATCGCCCTACTGCGTTACTTCAACCCGGTGGGCGCTCACCCCAGCGGACGCATTGGTGAAGACCCGGCAGACATTCCAAATAACCTGCTGCCCTATATTGCCCAGGTAGCGGTGGGTCGGCGTGAGTATCTGAGTGTGTTTGGTGGTGACTACGACACTATCGACGGCACCGGTGTACGCGACTATATCCATGTTATGGACCTGGCAGACGGCCACGTTCGCGCCCTCGAATGGCTGGAGCGTAAGCAGGGTATCCAGGCCTTCAACTTGGGGACCGGAACGGGCTACTCGGTTCTGCAAATGCTCAAAGCCTTTGAGCAAGCCTGCGGCAAGGAGCTGCCCTACAAACTGGTAGAAAGACGTGCCGGAGACGTAGCAAGTTGTTATGCCGACCCGGCAATGGCCGCAGAGGTACTGGGCTGGTCAGCCGAACTCGGTCTTGAAGCCATGTGTGCCGACGCCTGGCGCTGGCAGCAGCAGAACCCCGATGGCTACCGTTAAACGCGCCTGAAAGCCGAAAGCGCGCGCCAGCAAACGCAAAAAGGCCACGACATGTCGTGGCCTTTTGTTTGCTCAATGCAGAGCGCTATCATCTTAACTGTTGGCAAAATGCTCCAGCGCTGGGCCAGCCAACCGATAACCAACCCATTCATCCTGCGGCTTTGCGCCAATGGATTGATAAAAGTTGATCGCGGGCTCATTCCAATCAAGCACACTCCACTCAAAACGCCCACATCCCCTGGCCACCGCGATGTTTGCCAAGTGCTTTAACAGCGCCTTGCCCGCTCCCACACCTCTGTACTCAGGAGAAACGTATAAATCTTCAAGGTAGAGGCCGTGCTTACCAAGCCATGTTGAGTAATTGAAAAAGTAAACGGCAAAACCGATAGGCTGGTTATCGCTGCTACAAATCACAGCATGCGTCGTTGAGCCTTGAGCAAACAGTGATTCCTTTATATCGGCCTCAGTCGCAATGACTTCGTGCTCTGCTTTTTCATAACGAGCAAGCTCTTTAACAAAGCGTAGAATCAACGCTGAATCGTCAATCGTTGCTTCTCTAATATCAATATCTGACACCTGATACCCCAATTGACAGTGACTACGACGTTCAGCGATTAACCCTGGCGCTGCTCATACAGCAAATCGACAATGCCATTAGCCGGCTGATACCCCTGCACAGTGCTGAGCAGGAGTTGACGCACCTCGTCGTAGGCATCGGCATGAACCGCCTTGTCCATCGCGTCCAATACAGCAAGCAGCTCACTCCAGGCGACAAAATCCTCATTAGCACGATGGATTTTGGGATGCACAGTCGCGGACGGGTTATCCCCCAACAGCAGTTCCTCGTAGAGCTTTTCGCCCGGCCGCAGCCCCGTATAGGTCATGGCAATATCGCCGTTGGGATTGACCTCGTCACGTATGCTCATACCTGACAACATCACCATCTTGCGGGCCAGTTCAACAATAGCCACCGGCTCACCCATATCCAGCACAAAGACGTCGCCGCCCTGCCCCAAGGAGCCTGCCTGCACCACCAGCTGGGCGGCCTCGGGAATGGTCATGAAGTAGCGCGTGATATCAGGATGGGTAATGGTAATCGGCCCACCGCGCGCAATCTGCGAACGAAACAGCGGAATCACCGAACCCGATGAGCCCAGTACATTACCAAAGCGCACCATGGTAAAACGCGTGCGATTAACCGAGCGCACACTGCTCTCGTCGCCCCACAAATTCGGCGCCTGTTCAGCGCTCAATGCCTGCAAGACCATCTCCGCCAGGCGCTTGGTTGCACCCATCACGTTGGTCGGTCGAACCGCTTTGTCAGTCGAGATCAATACACAATTCTGTACCTGGCAGCGGATGGCGGCCTGCGCCACTTTGAGCGTGCCAAATACATTATTCATAATGCCTTCAGCTACGTTGTGCTCAACCATCGGCACGTGCTTGTAAGCTGCCGCGTGATACACCGTGTTAACACCCCAGGCAGACATGGTGTCTTCCAGCCGCACAGCATTGCGCACCGACCCCAGAATCGGCACCAACAGCACATCCAGCTCATTGGCGCGAATCCAGCCCTGCAACTCGCTATGAATGGCGTACAGACCATATTCGTTATGTTCAAACAAAATCAGCTTGCGGGGTGAGGCGTTGATAATCTGCCGGCACAGCTCACTACCGATAGAGCCACCCGCACCTGTCACCATCACCACCTGGTCACGAATACAGAACTCCAGCAGCTCGTCCGCGGGTGCGACGGGATCACGGCCCAGCAGATCGGCCACGTCGATTTCCTGCAGGTCGTCTACCTTCACCTTACCACTCGCAATGTCCATAATGCCGGGGATACTGCGCACGTGTAGCGGGAAGGGTGCCAACCGGTCCAGGATTTTCTGCCGCGTCGAGCGCGAGGCCGAGGGCACCGCCAACAGAATCTGCTGCACGCCCGTCTCCGCCATCATGCGCCCCACCTGATTGGACGAGTAAACCGTCAGGCCCGCAATCATCCGCCCTTCCAGGCTTGGATCATCATCAACAAAGGCCCGGGGTTTGAGCGTACGCCCAACACGCAAAGACGCCAGCAACTGATTGCCCGCGTCCCCGGCACCAAAGATGGCCACGGGCATACCCGTATCGTGTTCCCGGTTGGTAGCCTTGGCGCCTAAGCCGCCGCCAATAAGCCAGTCACCCATAAAGTACTCGCGCGCAGCAAGACGCAGCCCGCCAATAAACAGCAAGCTTAACGACCAGTAAGAAAACATCGCCGCACGCGGAAAGAGCACTTGCCAGCCGTTATCGCGGCCAATCAGCACAGCCACAGCCAGTGCGGCAAAAGCCAGGGTCACAGCCTTGAAAATATCGATCAGCGCCTGGTTGCCAAAATGGCGCATCACCGCCCGATACATCCCCGTCTTGATATAGATAGGCAATGCCAGTAACGGTGCCAACACAAACAACCACAGCTGCTCAGTCGAGGGGAATAGCCAATCATCTTCTCCGCCAAGGCGCAGGAATAGCGATAACCAGAGAGCGCTCCAAATGAGGATGATATCCACGGTAATTTGAAGAATGCGCTTTTGCGCATAACTCAAACCAATCAAGCGCTCCTTGAACATTTAACTCTCCACCAGGCGAAAAATAGCTTGGCATTATAAAGAATAGAACAGGGCGCAGGGGCGCTATCTGCTTGCGCCCTGAAAAGTCTTTGATGCCCGTCTCAAACGGCGTTACTGAGCAGAGATCTGCGCAACCAACTCGTCCGTTTTCTCCTGCATCAGGGCCGCGTCGGCACGGCTTTCCACATTCAGGCGGATAACCGGCTCGGTATTGGAGGCACGCAGGTTAAAGCGCCACTGGGCAAACGCGACACTCAAGCCATCCACATGTTCTATGCTCAAGGCCTTCTCTGCATACAGCGACTCGATACGCGCCAACACCGCTGGGGCATCCGTCACCGTCAAATTGATCTCACCTGATGAAGGATAGGCGGCAATGCGCTCGCGCACCAACTCAGACAGGGATTTGCCCTTGCGGCAGACCAACTCGGCCACCAGCAGCCAGGGAATCATGCCACTGTCACAATAGGCAAAATCGCGGAAGTAATGGTGCGCGCTCATTTCGCCACCATAGGCCGCATCTTCTTTGCGCATGCGCTCCTTGATGAACGCGTGCCCGGCCTTGGTCTGCACGGCAACACCACCGTACTGCTCAACCAGATCAATAGTGTTCCACACCAGGCGAGGGTCATGCACAACGCGCGCGCCAGCCTCTTTCTGCATAAAGGCTTCGGCCAACAGGCCAACAATGTAATACCCCTCAATGAACTCGCCGTGCTCGTCAAACAGAAAGCAGCGATCAAAGTCGCCATCCCAGGCGATACCCATGTCAGCGCCATGCTGCTTCACCGCGTCGCCGGTTAGCGCACGATTTTCCAACAACATCGGGTTGGGAATGCCATTCGGGAAGCTACTGTCCGGCTCATGGCAGATCTTGATCAACTCTACCGGCATACCCGCTTGCTTGATCGCCTTCTCCAGCGCATCGACCGCCGGACCGGCAGCGCCATTACCGGCATTCACCACCAATCGCAGCGGCGTAAACAGCGCAGGCTCGATGTAGCCCATCAAGTGCTCAATGTAGGCATCGCGCAGATCCAGCCGCTCGTACTTACCGCGTTTGTCAGCGGCAACGCTAGGGTCTGCCCCATCAACCAAGGTAAACGACATGGACTCCGCCAGCGCACGAATATCCGCCAACCCGGTATCCGCCGAGATAGGCCTGGAGCCTTCACGCACCAACTTAAAACCGTTGTAATCAATCGGGTTATGCGAGGCCGTCACCTCAATGCCGCCATCCACACCCAGATGGAAAGTCGCGAAATAAACCTCCTCGGTGCCCACCATGCCGAGATCCAGCACATCAACGCCCTCATCGCGCAGCCCGTTAGCCAAAGCAGCTTTAAGGCCTGCCGTGCTCTCACGTATATCGCCACCCAACACAATGCTTTTGGGTTTACGCCACTGCGCAAAAGCACGTGCTATGCGGTACGCGATATTTTCATCCAGCTGAGTGCCCAACTGACCGCGAATGTCATAAGCCTTGAAACAGGTAATTTCGGACATGAGTTTTCCCTGAAAGAGTTAGCCAAGCCGACCCTGCCAGCTTGGCTATAGCGATAAAACGGGTAGCACGCAAAAAGGCAGCAGGCTGCTAAATGTGCGGCCTACAAGGCGTGACCTAACCCATGATACGAGCCAGCAGCCCGGTGGTAGAGGAATCGGCATTATTGATTTCCGCGCCATCGCCGCGGATATAAGCGAGCGTATCCATGGCGATTTTTTTGCCCATTTCCACGCCCCATTGATCAAAGGGGTTGATATCCCAGATAACCGACTGCACAAACACCTTGTGTTCATAGAGCGCAATCAGAGCGCCAAGGCTGTAAGGCGTCAACTCGTCCAACAACAAGGTCGAGCTGGGCTGATTACCACGATAGCGTTGGTTCAGCGGCAACTGCTCTGCGCCCTCAACGGCCGCATCGCCCAACGCCAACAAACGCGACTGCGCAAGACAGTTGGCCAAGGCCAGTTCATGCTGCGCCACCAGCTGGGTTGCAGACGCGTGGTGCTGCTCCTCCAGATAACGCTTGGCCGGCACAATAAAATCACAGGTCACCGCCTCAGTGCCCTGGTGCAGCAACTGATAAAACGCGTGTTGCGCGTTAGGCCCCACGTTGCCCCATACAATCGGACAGGTCGAGTAATCGACCGTCTCTCCGGCCAGGTTCACGCTCTTGCCGTTAGATTCCATCTCCAGCTGCTCAAAGTAATCAGGCAGCGCCTGCAAGCGACCGTCGTACGGCAAGATCGCATGCGCGTTAATAGCCATCACGTTGGTATTCCACACCCCAATCATGCCCAACAAAACAGGCAGGTTGTCAGCAAAAGGCGCTTGCTGAAAGTGCTGATCCATCGCGTGCGCTCCGGCCAGGAGTTCACGGAACGCCTGCATACCAATCGCCAACGCGACCGGCAAACCAATCGCCGACCAGAGCGAGTAGCGTCCGCCCACCCAGTCCCAAAGTTGCATCTGATTAGGCGGCGCAATGCCCCACTCGGTCATCTTGTTGGCCGCAGCGGAAACGCCGAGAAAGTGACAACCGAGCAAACCGGGACGCTCCCCCATCTCCAGCTCAAGCCAATGCCGCGCGGTCGCCGCATTACTCAAGGTATCGATGGTGGAAAACGACTTGGAAGAGATAATAAACAGCGTGGAATGCGCACTAAGGCCGCCCAGCAACTGCGATAGCTGACTACCATCCATCGTGGAGGCAAAATGCACATGCAGCGGTGATTTGCCAGGCAAACACCAATCGGTCAATGCCTCGGAAACCATCAGCGGGCCAAGGTCCGAGCCGCCAACGCCAATGTTTACCACGTCGGTGATGACCTCACCGGTCACGCCGCGCCACTGGCCCGAGCGTACCTGCTGCACCACTTGCTCCATACGTGCCAGTTGCGCGTGGACCAACGCCGCCACATCTTCGCCATTGACCGAACACTCAGCCCCGGCTGGCAAACGCAGCGCCCAGTGCATGGCCGCACGCTGCTCACTCTGGTTAACCACCGCGCCAGAAAACAGTGACTGAATACGCTCTTGCAGCTTTTGCTCATGGGCCAGATCGAGCAAACAATCCAGCGTCTTCTGCCCCAAACGCTGCTTGGAGAAATCGAACAAAATGGGACCAAACTCGCGGTGCAGCTGAGCAAACCGCTGCGGATCATCAGCAAAGAGACCGGCAAGATGTTTATCGCGCATGGTATCGCCGTGGGCCATCAGTGCCTGCCAGGCCTCACTATTGCGTCTGGACTCGTGCATTGCTCAGCGCCTCCCTATGCCAAGGTAATCAAACCCACTTTGCTTCATGAAGTCCGGGTCCCATACGTTACGGCCGTCCAGCAGCAACGGGTGCGCCATACTCATCTTCAGGCGGAACAAATCCGGGCTCCAGTAAGCCTTCCACTCGGTCACCAACATCAAGGCGTCAGCGCCGGCAGCCGCCTCGTAGGGATCGTCGTGCAATACCAGATCATCACGCTCACCAGCCCACTCACGCAGCACGCCCAAGGCCCGGGGATCATGCACATGCACCTCAACGCCTTGCGCCCAAAGCGCCTCCATCAGTTTCAGCGCGGGTGAGTTATCAATACGGGAGGTTTCCGGCTTGAACGACACCCCCCAAATGGCCACACGTCGACCACGCAGGTTAGTACCGTAGTGCTGCCATAGTTTGCGAAACAGCACTTCTTTCTGCCGCTCGTTAATGCGCAGCACCTCGTCCAGCAACTGCGGCTGCATACCACTGCCCTGCAGGGTAGTCGCCAGGCTCATCACGTCACGCGAGAAGCTCAGCCCACCAAAGCCACAACCGGGGTACAAATAAGCGTCGCCGATGCGCTTGTCGGCACCCATGCCCTGACGCACCCGCTCAATATCAACCTGTAGCGTATCGGCCAGATTCGCCATGTCATTCATATAACTCAAACGCGTCGCCAGCATGCCGGTAATGGCCAGCTTGGAAAACTCGGCTTCGCGTGAACTCATCACCATGACGGCATCACGGCGGCGATTAAACGGACGTAACAGCTCAGCCACCAGGTTCTGCGCCCACAAATGCTCAGACCCGAGCAACCAACTATCTGCGCGCATAAAACTCTGCAACGCGTTACCTTCGATCAACAAATCCGGCAAGCTAACCACAGCACAGTCGGTATCCGATAGCTCGGCCCGTGCGCCAAGCGCCTGCTGCAAACTATCGCTGGTACCCACCGCAAAAGTCGACTGATTCACCACCAACCAGGGCTGTACACGATCAGTCGGCAGCGCCGTCACCACGGCATGCGCCAACTCAAGCGCATCCGGGCTCAACGCCAACCAGACGACCGTGCTCGCCTGATGCGGCGGTGTTTGCATGGTGCAGAGCAATAAACGACCTGACTCGGCCTGCTCCGCCATCATCTCCGCCAGACCAGGCTCACGAAACGGGCACGCGCCCTGCGCCAACTGCATGGCCACATTGCCCTCAGGCACGTGTAGCTGCACGTTATTGCCGGATGACGCTAACGCCGTCGCTGCCACCAGCGCGCAAAGAGTATCGCCATAAACATCCAGGTGCATGACTAGCTCCCTATGTCCTGCTCAGGATTGATAACGCGTCAATAACGCCTTGAAATCACCACCCAGTTGCGGGTGATTCAGGCCATAGGCCAAGGTCGCCTCCAGGTAACCCAGCTTGCTGCCGCAATCGTAAGAGCGGCCACGAACGCGATAAGCCTCAACGCCGCTGCCGCTCATCAAGGTTGCAATCGCATCGGTCAACTGAATTTCACCGCCAGCACCGGGCTTGGTTTTAGCCAGCAGGTCAAAGATTTCAAACGGCAAAACATAACGCCCGACGATCGCGAGGTTAGAGGGCGCATCGGAACGCGCAGGCTTTTCTACCACGTTGCTCATCAGCGCATGCTTGCCCTGACGCAATTCAGTGCCGTTTAAATCCACCACCCCATATTGGTGCACGCGATCATAAGGAACAGGCTCAACCATAATCTGCGCCTGACCGCTCTGCGCGTAACGCGAGGTCATCAGATTAAGGTCGCTCATATCACCCGACTGCTCCACCAGCACATCCGGCAACAACACAGCAAAAGGCGCATCACCCACCACGGGCCGCGCGCAATACACCGCGTGACCCAACCCCAGCGCCTTGCCCTGGCGCACCGCAGTCACCTTGAGCGAAGGCGGCGCTATATCGTGCAGGATTTGCAGCAGCTCATCCTTGCCGCGCCGCTCTAACTCGGCCTCTAGCTCGTAGTTCACATCAAAGTGATCTTCAATCGCCTTCTTACTGGAATGAGTAACCAGCACAATCTCATTGATGCCGGCAGCTAGCGCCTCCTCCACCACATACTGAATCACCGGCTTGTCTACCACAGTGACCATTTCCTTGGGGATCGCCTTGCTGGCGGGCAGAAAACGCGTACCGAGACCCGCAACGGGTAAAACAGCTTTGGTAACTTTCACAGTAACTCCTGAATATCAACGTCCTGTTTCTAAGACGGGGCTCTGAACAAAAGAGTTCAAGACTCGTGCCATCGCTCTACTGAAATAGTGAGCTGCACTATCTACCTAACCGCATTGTACCAGTCGCCCACATGCCTATTGATCGCTACATGGCAAAAGAAGGGGGCCTCGGCGTTTGCGTCACGCTGTGTTTTACGTCTCGAACCAATTGCGGGATTTCGTGCACCAGATAATCCCAGAAACGGTCATCGGCAACGGTGCCAGCGACCAGTTTGGTCGGCAGGAACCGCTGCATTTCGGCGCGGAAATCTTTTTTTGTCTGCTTATCCTGCGTGAGCGACGCTGCACGCCCCTCAGCCTTGTCGAGAAAAACGCCAGGCTCACATTGGTGATCTTTCAGCTTTGCAGGAATTAGTTCCAACGCGGGTTTGACGCCCTGCTGTTTAAGCCAAAGCAGGTCCCACAGATCGCGATTCTTGATACGACCGCGCCGCAGCGCGAAGGCCAACACCTTATCGGCATAAATCTCTTCCAGCGCCTGCGCGTTCAGAATCAGCCCCTGCGTCCCCATATCTACACCATAAGGGTTCAGTAATACTTTAGGTTGGCTCATGTAGCTGGGAATGGCACACACATCAATGTTGATTCGCTGGGCAGGCAGATCTCTGGCCCCGGGGCGGGTTTGCACTTTGAGCTTCCAGGTATCGACGTTACCGGCCTCCTTGCGGGGCTCGCTCACCTCCACGCTCAGACCGTATTTGGTTTCCAGCCTGTCGGTCAACACTGGCTTGAGCTGCGCCAGGTCAGCTCGCGCAAAATGGGCTCCTGCCGTAAAGTCCAGGTCTTCACTCAAGCGATTTGAACCATAACAAGCACGCAAGCAGGTACCTCCTATAAAACAGAGCTTCTCCAGCATGCCACTATCACTCAGCGCCCGCATAATGTCGTGATGCAACAACTCCTTCTCTACCACGACACGGAGCGAGGCCAGCTCAGCCTGATGTCGTAAAGCCTGGTCTACCAACTGATCAAACAAGCTCATCAACAACACTCCAATCAACCAGCTCCAAACTTCTTTTGGCAGCCTTCATATCCCGCATCGCTTGCGCTGGGCAAGCTCGCCACATACCGCACAACTGGTCATACGCCAACTGATTGCCGATGGTCGCTGCCTTCTGTCGCGTATGAATAAACTCGATGGTACCCCAACGTCCACAGTCAATCTCGCTACTGCGACCAGACGACATTAGGGTTATCCAGTTTTGTGGGATCTGCGAAATGATGCCGCAATCGCTCAACGCTGTTTCCAGGCTGATGTAATTGAATTCATGCGCCCGTAAACGCGCCGCAGCATGAAACAACAGCCTGCCAGTATCAGGCCGGACAGGCGCGTATAAATACAGACCGCGACAAATCCGCTGCAAACGCCCGCCCTTGGCGGCGCGGCTAAGCAACGCTCTATAAGCAGCGTCGCTCATAGCAGGCAACAACGCACGCATATCGGCGGGGGTAAACAGATACCGTTCGGCAGACGCCAAAGCGTCCAGGCCTCTATAGAGACGCGCCAAGGGCTGAATTGGGATAGCGACGCTGGGCATAGGCTAACTCAACAGAAAGTGACAGTAAGTGTAACTTAGTGTGGAGTTTTTGCCAGCTAAGGAGACTCGAGAGAATCAGCGATGATGAGTTGCATCTCAATCATCACCTTCACAGCACCACGTTAGACCGCTCTTACGCTCATTTACCTGCCTCGGCCAGCACCTCGCTGATCGCGGCACAGGTGTGTGCTATTTCAGCCTCTGTCAGTGTGGGGTGAACCAAAAACATCAGGCTGGTTTCACCCAACTCACGCGCAACGGGCAACCGCTCAGCCGGCCGCCAGCCCGTATCATCAAACGCCTTTTCCAGATAAACCTCAGAGCAAGACCCTTGGAAGCAAGGCACGCCCGCGTCCGCAATAGCCGCGACAATGCGATCACGCGACCAACCTTCCGCCAACTGATCAGGGCACACCTGTACGTAGCACTTGTAATGCGCATGCACCACATCAGCGGGTAACTCGGGTACCCGAACTGCAGCGTGCTGGCGGCAAACTTCCCAAATACGCTCTGCGTTCTGAGTGCGCGCGGCAGTCCAAGCGGCCATGCGTTTAAGCTGTATGCGGCCAATAACGGCCTGCAGCTCAGTCATACGCCAGTTAGTACCAAAACTCTCATGCACCCACCTAAAACCAGGCGGATGCTGGCGCTCATAGACTGCTTCCCAGCTTTTACCATGATCCTTGTATGACCACATGCGCTGCGACAACTCGCGGTCGTTGGTGGTCACCATGCCGCCCTCACCACCCGTGGTCATGATCTTGTCCTGACAGAACGACCATGCTCCCACGTGGCCGATAGAACCAACGGCGCGCCCCTTGTAACGAGCACCGTGAGCCTGGGCGCAGTCTTCAATCACGAACAAGCCACGCTCTTTGGCCAACGCCATGATCGGGTCCATATCGCAAGACCAGCCGGCCAAATGCACACAAATAATCGCTTTAGTCTTGTCAGTCAAAACCGCGCGAATAGTATCAACTGTCACATTTTGATTATCACGATCTACGTCGGCAAAAACCGGTATCGCACCCGCCGTTACGATGCTGGAAGCCGACGCCAAAAAAGTACGCGCGGTAACGACAACTTCATCACCCTCGCCAACACCCAAACACTTAAGCGCTAGATCAAGCGCCTGCGTGCCGTTAGACAAAGCAACCGCATATTCGGAATCTGCCCATACGGCAAACTCCTTCTCAAACTCGCGCCCTTCCTGACCGGTCCAGTAATTGACCTTGTTAGAAAGCAGCACATTATGCACAGCAGTGGCCTCTTCCTCAGTGAAGGAAGGCCAAGGAGAGAAAGGGGTATTAAGCATAAGAAACCTTTAAAGAAAAATTCGGCTGCGATGGATTCAGAGTAAATTAATAACTGAGTAAGACTTTAAGAATCTGTTCAGTTTTTTACTAACGGCTTCGCCGGGTTACCTACTACCGTAACACCTGGCGGCACATCTTTAGTTACAACCGCTCCCATGCCAATCACTGCGCCCTTTCCAATAACTAGCGGTTTAGCTGGCGTACCTTGCTTGATAATCGCACCTGTGCCGATGTATGCATGGTCGTGGATATGAATATTGCCGTTGCAACGAACACCTGGCGCAAAAGTCACGTAATCTCCAATGACACAATCGTGAGCAACATAACTAGAAATATTTGCATGGAATTGCTTCCCAATTCGAATATTCGAAGTGAGCTGTGTGAAATGGCAAAGAATGGCACCTTCGTCTATTTCAACGGAGTCCAACACCACTGCGTTATTTGCCGTAATCGATAGAATACCCACCTCATCCAATTCACACTTCGCAACCAGCTTTTCTCTTATAACACTATTAGCAATAGTCAGAACCACGAATTTATTTATAGAATCGCATGAAAGAAAATCGGAATAAGTCAAAATCGGATAACCATTTAATATATCCGAGTTGGCGCCATCATCTACAAAGACGAAGCGAACGTCAGAGAACACAGAGTGATATTGAGCTTTTGCAAGAGGCATGATCTCGCGTCCAAAGCCGCTAGCCCCATAAATTCCAATAATCGTATCACTCATTTTCATGCTCCGAATTGCTTCCATAAAACCTTGTCATGGTGGCTTCTCCCTCGGCGCTGATACCATCGCGCACCAGAACCTTTTTAACCGTAAGAAACAGAATTTTAATATCAAGCCAGATAGAACGATTATCGACGTACCAAACATCTAGCTCAAACTTCTTTTCCCAACCCACTGTATTGCGGCCATTCACCTGCGCCCACCCCGTGATACCCGGCCGTACTTCATGCCTGCGGTATTGGGTTACCGAGTAGAGCCGGAGATACTCCATCAATAAGGGGCGCGGACCGACTAAACTCATATCACCTTTGAGTACATTCCACAGACCTGGCAGTTCATCCAGGCTAGAAGAGCGCAGAAACTGACCAAATGATGTAAGACGCTCCGAATCAGGCAATGGATTACCCACAGCATCAAGGGCGTCTTTCATGGTGCGGAATTTCAGCATCTCAAAAGGCCTGCCATCAAGACCTGGCCGGATCTGCCGAAACAGGACCGGCGCGCCCATTTTTCGGCTAATTTGCAAAGCTAGACAGAGTATTACAGGGGAAAGAACTATCAGGCCCGAAGCGGACAAGATGACGTCAAAGGCGCGTTTTATCATTTAATCCCCATTTCGCTAAGCATAAAAGCGTTCACCTTGTGCACATCGTACCTCTCAACGGCTATCTCTCTTGAACGCTTGCCCATACTCACTGCCAGACCGGAATCGAGAATAAAGCGCTCCATCGCCTCTACCAATGCGTCAACGGATTTCACAGGTATAAGAAAACCATTGTCACCATCAATAACCGTTTCCCTGCAACCAGGCGCGTCTGTGGTAATAATGGGGCGGCCCATGGCCATAGCTTCAAGTACCGTGCGCGGAGTGCCCTCTCTATAAGAAGGCAATACATAAACACTGCAGTTTTCAATGGCTGGCCGCACATCTTCAAGCTTGCCTAGAAAATCGATGACCCCAGAAGTTACCCAGCTTTCGAGTTCCATTTGCCGAATTGCATCAGGATTTTCATCGATCCAGCCCACTAACCTGAAAATGGCAGTGGGGTGGCGTTGCTTGAGTTGCGAGGCCGCTTCTGCGTACTCCCTGACGCCCTTGTCACCCAGCAATCTGGCAATAAGCAAAAACTGAGGGTCTGCTGGCAAGCCGGCAACAACAAATTGATCTACCGATATGCCAGAACCGTTAACCACGCAGGAGGGGACTGACTTAGGTAAGATAGCCAAGGAGCGGAAAAGTAGCTCATCATCAGGATTCTGGAAAAACACCTTGTGTGCGCCACTGAGTGCCGCGCCATATAACTTCTGCACCAGCCACCGGACTTTGCTGCGCCCTTCTTCTTCACCCTGAAAGGTATAACCAAGCCCCGTGATAAGAGCAAAGCGATGTGCGACCCCGGCAAACCTGCCAGCCAGCAAGCCATAGACAATGGGTTTAATAGTGTACGCCAGCATCCGTGTAGGCTTAATTTTTCGGATTAAGCCATACATGCCTAAGGCAGCTTTAAGGTCAGCGAGAGGATTCATCCCCGTCCGAGAAAGCTCAATCTCATGGGGGGTAGCCCCCCTGGCTGTCAACTGTCTTGCAACCGGATGGCCGACAGCTAAAGAAGGTGCCGCAACATGCACGGCGAAACCTTTTTCCACCAAAGAGTCTATCAAAGCACCGCGAAATGTAATGAGGGATGCAGGGTAACTAGCAATGATCAATATCGAATTCATAGTTTAACCGGAGGTTGACTAACCTGATTAAAAGCCGAGCCATCAGGTACATCATTAGGTTTTTTCTTTCCAATAACGGAGATTAAAAGAAAGATCAGCATAGGTGCAAACATCCACTTCTGACGAAGCGCGATCCCTAAGTTCGCAGTCACCATGGCCAGAATAATCCACGCTATCAGAACATAGGCCCACATAAACACCCTATTTCCAAACGTTCGCACGCGACTCTTAAACAAAGCCCAACCGCCAACCACGAACAAATATAGAAGAATGGCATTATCTAGCGCTGCAGCGATTGAAAAAATCGAATTAACTTCCAAAAATGTCGGGCGAAACATATAGGTAAACAGCTGCACCGGCAAGCTCATCGACGAAATATCGACCGCTCCCCCACCCTCCATATTAGAAGTTTGGCGCTTGTCGATATATTCATTAAGATCGCCCACACTTACGGTGTCACCTACCCCTGCATATTGAAGGGCGAAAGGCACCAATATCGATGCAACTCCTACAGCACATAAACCGTAAACCAATCTTTTGATAGTGGAAACATTAGAATCAAAAATAATAGCAAGAGCAAGACCCATGACCATTATACCTGCCACATGGGGCCGAACCATCAGCATGACGACAATTGCCCCGCCTATCAGCAATCCCCTCCTACCAAGGTCCAAGGCCGCCCAGAGGGCTAGACCTGTAGCCATAAAAGAAAGAGAGTCCTTGCCAATCGCCGATGACCAAAAACTTAATGATGGTAAGAATACGATCAGTGTCGCCAACTTGACTACATAGGGTTTGGCGTCTCTTGTTGCCGCTTTAAGGGAGCCGTCGATAGCGAGCAATCCCAGCGCACCAAAAATATTAAAAATAAGGAAAGTGCCTAATAAAGAAACATCGAAACCACGTACGAGAAGGGCTGTAAAGTAATCTACTCCCGCAGTGCCAAAATCCCATTCAACCCGACCATTGGATGCTTTCATAAAATAGGCAATGGCATCGCCACCAAAACGCAATGTAAACCATAGATAAAACAAGCAGAATACCGAATGCCAACTATACAGAACCAAGCTGCGAAGAAAACTCACATGAAAACGTTTTGCCAAGATGCTCATTATTAAAGCGCCGGTTAGGAACACGATAAAAGCAATAAGAACGTGCCATGCAGTAGAAACAATTTCCATAAAAGCTCGCTATAGATGGATTTACTGATTACAGACAAGGGCCAGGCAATGACTAGACATTATGTAAGATACAATTTCTATTAAAACGTTGCCACCTCACTACAATAAAAATCAACGCCGAGAATAAACTTGTGAATACCCACGTATAATGATATTCATAAACCCAGAAACAGTCAGATTTGAAAATAGAAATCCAAAACTAACCCCTCGCTAAGCCAAAGCTATGTTAACAGCTATTAAGGTCGATGCACCCATCTTGACACAAACCTTCAAAGTGCTGCTGCGCTTGCGACATTGCAAACCTACGGCCAAACGCGTTCGTGTCGTGCAGCCAAGTAATGCTAACATCGTCCTCACCTACCGTTAACAGCTCCTCAACTCTTTGCGCCAACGCCTCCTGAGGTCCGGGAGAGAAAATAATGCATGCCCGCCAAACAAAGGAGACTGCGTGACCCGCATGAGCCTCAAACATTGCCATAGCATCCCCACTACGGTGGGGGCTTGGATACATAAAAGATATTCATTACTCCTATTCATGCGGGATCACCACGCGATCCCAACAGAACAAACGCCTTGCGTAGCTCGGCTGGCTTGTCCACCGGGTAAGTTCTTTATATTTTATTTCAAATAACGACCTACCTTGACGAAATCTTAGTTAAGGGCGAACTTGAGCCAATACCAGCCGTTCTCACAAAATTATGATGATCTTTAATTGCATCAAAGCGTCGAACAGGTCCGATGATAATATGCTCAGATGTGAATCCGCTTCTACTGCGAATTATTTCACTATCCCGTATAGAGGCAATAAGAATTTTCATAACGAAACCGTTCAGAATCACGAGGATGTTTCTAACAGTATAGCCAACCTCCTCGAGTGCAGGACTCTTACCATCGGCCTAACATACAACTTGCTTAGGTATCAAAAAGACAGATAGCACCATTCTTTTAAATAGCATGGGTTAAACGTGCTCGTAGCCAAATTTTTAATATACGCCCCTAAGTGATATGATTTTATTCCCGCGAAGCTAGTGGCGAATTAAGCAAGCAAACCAGCATGATATATCGACCTATTCTCTGTATCGTAGATGATACGCGTACGCCATTAAAGCGTCCTCCACCTCTTGGCTATAACATATAAGAGGCGATAAGCTGAGCATCAGAACACCTTCAGTAAATTAGCTGACATTTTCAGTTAAGTGAAACCGTAGGAACTGCATAAATTCTTTTTAGTAGTCAGTGGGGGTTAAAAGCACAGGCTTGGCGGTCTCAGGGTCTAAGTGCAACACTCAGTTGATGGTCTGAAG